>Ga0123357_10000713_pt1 | contig 33437 bp, 33 predicted proteins | sample TergutEmb28metaG_FD_89873 | JGI IMG/M metagenome (GOLD analysis project Ga0123357, IMG submission 89873) | Embiratermes neotenicus P4 segment gut microbial communities from Petit-Saut dam, French Guiana - Emb289 P4 | ecosystem: Host-associated > Arthropoda: Insects > Digestive system > Gut ... | reverse complement strand
TTTTTGTTACATTTTGAGATTATTAAGTTTGATTTTGTTAATAAAATAATAGAAGTATAGACAGCATAAAGAGAAAAAGGGCAGCAGCCAACGAGGGGTTTGGCGTCAGGCGGGGCGTTGTCTAAACTTTTGCATACTGCAATTCATAATTTTTTTTACCTTTGCATAAATATTTAAAACTTGAAAAGAAATGAGTGAAAAAATAATAAAGGTCGGGATTAGCCACGGCGATATTAACGGCATAGCTTATGAACTAATACTTAAAACATTTGACGATATACGAATTTTCGAACTGTGTATTCCTGTAGTTTATGGTTCATCCAAAATATTGGCTTACCAGCGGAAGGTTTTGGATCTTTCCCCTGTTAATTTTAATACAATCAGCCATGCAGGGGATGCCGGAATGAACCGGTTAAATGTTATTAATTGCGGAAATGAAGATGTTTCCGTAGAATTTGCGCGTTCTACTCCGGAAGCGGAATCCTTAGTAGAGACGGCTTTTCGACGGGCAATGAGCGATTTGCAATCGGGTCTTATTGACGTATTAGTCATGGCTCCAACTAATTGGAACGAGACTGCCGCTTTATCCGAGTCTGCCGCACAAGGAAAATCTCCATTGAAAATATTAATTAGCGATACGTTCCGGATTGCGTTGGCTACGGATAAGGTTCCCTTGTCGGAAACCGCTTCTCATTTGACAATTGATTTATTAACAGAACGAATCAAGGCTTTACATTCAACCTTAATTCAGGATTTTATGGTCACTAATCCGCGGATTGCCGTATTGTCTCTGAATCCGGGAGTGGGAATTAAAGAAAAAACGTTCGGAAAAGAAGAGAACGAAGTGATTATTCCTTCTATAAAAGCTGCTAACGATGCGGGTATCATCTGTTTTGGGCCTTATTCCGCCGATGATTTCTTTGGAAGCAGCGAATATTTAAAGTTCGATGCAACGCTTGCCATATATTACGATCAAGGACTGATTCCTTTCCGGTCTATCGCTTTTGAAGGAGGCGTTTATTGTTGGGCTAATTTACCTTTCGTAGTAACGGCATCCGATCAGGGAGCTTCTTATGAAAAAGCCGGTAAAAATGAAAGTTCGGAAATCACTTTCCGAAACGCCTTGTATTGCGCCATTGATATGTTCAATACCCGGAAATTAGATAGCGAAATCAACGCTAATCCGTTGAAGAAACAGTATTTTGAACGGGGATCGGATAATGAGAAGCTGGATTTAACGAAGGACGAAAATTAAAACACTCCCTTGCTTCGTTCCTTCTGCAGCTCGTAGGTTTTTCCTTTCAAAAACTCCCCAAACGCTTTTATATCATCAAATTGCGATTGCTCTTCCACAGAAATGGGTTGTCCGAAGCGGATGTATATTTTTTTCCCTTTTTTAGTGTCAACCTCATGAAACAACCGCACCATGCGCACTCGCCAGTCGATAAAGCCCAAAAAACGGTAAAGCCATGAATTTGTTCCGGAAATATACATCGGGATAACAGGCGTTTTGGCCTTCTTAATCAATTTTAATACAGACTCTTGCCACTCCCTGTCCTTCGTGTGGGTCAGATGGGAAGACGAAACGCCGCCGGCAGGGAAAAAACCCATCGGATGACCTGCTCTGATATGTTCTAAACACAGTTTTACGCCTCCAACACTGGATTTTACATTCGCCATTTTGCTGTCCTTACTGTAAGGATTTACGCCGATAAAATTTTCTTCCATTGTGTCGATGCGGTTTAACATCCAATTAACCATCATCTTGAAATCTTTTCGCTTGGCTGCAACTACACTGATAACGATGATGCCGTCGATATGCCCGAACGGATGGTTGGATACCGTGATGAATGCTTGATCTTGAAATGAATCCAGCACATCGTAGTTTTCTACAATCCTGACAATGCCTTTCCTGTCAAGTAAATCGGTTACAAATCCTACGCCGGTTTGTTGCTTGGAGCCATCATAAACTGCGTTGATTTTATTCATTCCCGTGATGCTGAAAATCATTTTCAGAAGTGTATTCCCAAACCGTCCCCGCAAAATGGGGTGCAAACTGCGGATTTCATCCTTACTGATTAATTTTTCTTTCATATAGCATCTAAACAATATAATTCAGGTATTTATTGAAAAACTTCCGGAAAAAAGGAAGTTTCATCCATCCGTATTCAAAAAGAGAAATTCCTGCAAGCGCGAATACTATTCCCGCCAAAACATCAATTACATAATGGTGTCCCGTATAAACTGCAGTCCCCCAAATTCCAACCATAAACAATCCGATCACGGTAGAAATCGCAACCGGACTTTTTCCTCGAATGGAATAAAACAATGTGATAACCAAATAAGAGGAATGTAAGGAAGGAAATGCGGCGAACACATTTGAATTTCGTCCGTAAAGAGATTCAAACAAAGGATAATGAATCAATTGATCGAAACGCGATAAACCTGCCATATTTCCCGGAGTTGATAAAATCGGATCAAAGCCGTATTTCATAGCATACCAGGGTGGAGCCGCCGGATAAATATAATAACAGGCGAACCCGAGAAGATTAGTAAAAAGAAAAACCACAGCAAATCTTAGAAAGATGTCCTTTTTTTTCTTCACATACATATAAATGCCGAAACCCAATGGAATCGGTATCCATCCCAGATAAAAAATTCCCGCGAGAAAGTCCGCTACCGAATGTTGATGTGTTGCAAAATATTCGCTGGGGATATATTTAGACCCGTTGTCGATTATTCCGAAAATCGATTTCTCCATATTATATAATGCTTCCACATCAATGGAATTGACTGTATAGTTTGGAAAAACCCGCATCCAATCGTATGAAATGCCGAAAATAAGAAAGGGAAGCAAAGCTGCCGCTAATTTCCTCGATTCTTTATTCAGGAAGAAAAGAATACTGAATAAAATAATCAGCAGAAAATGCTCCGGACGAAAGCCGACAAAAATAGTTGTTAATACGCCGAAAGCAATGATAATACTTATTGTAACAATACAATCTGTCAGCGGTGGAAATGTTATTTTAAACTTCATTGTTGAGAATCTTCTGCATTTAACACTTTCCGGCAGTAATTGAGCCTGCCGATAGCAGTTACATTTGAAAATATAGCGACAATAACTAACGGGATAACTAAAATGATAATAGGCTCAAACAGGGGAGCCGAAAACCAGGAAACATATATTTTGTAGTCGCCTGCAAAATGGTAAAAAACCCCGCAAAGGATTGCTCCAGCGCTGATTAGAATCACTCGCTCAGGACGTTGCATGAAACCAACTTTACATTCGATTCCTAATCCTTCTGCCCGCGCTCGAACATAACTTACCATCATAGAACCTATTAATGCAATAAATCCAAACAGAGAGCTGAAAAAATATCCTTGAAGAATAAGATAATAGCAAATACCGAAAAGTACAATCAATTCACTGTATCGGTCGAGAACGGAATCAAACAGAGCGCCGTACCGCGAAGTTTTTTTACCGATGCGCGCCACTTGCCCATCCAGCATATCAAACAAACCGGCAAATAAAATGACTGTCCCAGCCCATCCGACGTATGAAAAATTTCCACGCGCACCATGGGTAGCGCCATAAATAAGAATAACGGCTGATAAAACATTAAAAAATAAACCTGTCCCCGTAACAAAATTGGGCGTAATCCCCATTCTGATTAGCAGGTGCACAACAGGATTGATCACCTTATAAATTGTTTGCTGAGCAATATCTCTTATTTTCATTGTAACTATATTAATTATAGTGAACCATTTAACTCTATTTAGCGCTTGTTTTCGCGTCCAAAAGTACAGAATTATTTTGTATTATCATCTGTTTTATCCATTCTAAAAAATCGTTTTAGATTAAAATTCTTAAATACGAAAAAACGGTGCATATTGTAATTCCATACAAATCCGACAAATAACGAAACAATAATCTTAGGAAGAATAAATATATTTGTACGCAAAGGACTGGAATGATCCATTATCCACGGAATTTTGGTTAATAAATCCGTAAAAAAAACAGTACCGGAAGTATTTAAAAAAAGACTTAATCCCCATACCGGCAGATAACGAAGTACAACATAGCGTTTTTTAACATCTTTGGCTTTGAAAGTCCATCGATAGTTAACGACACAATTAGTGATTCCACCGCAAACCTGTCCGATGAAAGTTGCACGTAAAACATAGAAACCTTCAGGCTTATGAAACAAATAAGCAAGCACATTGGCTAATGCAATGGTAACTAAGAAATCCGTGATACTTGCCAGCTGAGATGACAATTGCGCACGAAGGAAAGTGAAAATTCCCCCTTTGTCGGAAACTGTTTTCGTGATTTTTTTTATCCAATGAAGCATTTTATTCCGTATAAAATGAATAAACTGTATAATCCTGCCACTATATCGTCGAGCATGATTCCCCATCCGCCTCCAATGGCTTCCATTTTTTTTATGCCTAACGGTTTAAATATGTCAAACAGACGAAATAAGAGCAAGGCGCCCAGTGCGTAATATACATAGTATTTATTTTCGTTATTTACGACAAGAAGCGGAATCCACACGCCGACCATTTCGTCTATCACTACCTTTGAAGGATCTTTTCCCCAACAGGTTTCCATGATTCCGGACGACCTGACGCCGAGAAAAGTGAACAGGATAATTAACAGAGCGGTTGCAATTAATAAATGGTAAAACGGGAATGCCAGCGACAAGCCAAACCAGATGGCGGTTGCCAAAACAGCGCCTGCCGTTCCCGGAGCTATTGGAAAATAACCGGAACCGAATCCTGTTGCTATTATTATATGGAAAAGATTTTTTTGTTTCATTCAATTGTTTTTTTCCACCAGTAAGAAAGGTTATTGATAAAAGAAGCTACGTTGTAAACCGCAGGCGCCGGATCCGGAGGAACAATCACGTTCAAGCCGTTATGGAAAACTTCCAGAGATATAATATCATCCATATATACAGGCTCGCCGTCGATATGCACAATTCCGGGTTTTGCTCTCCTCAACGACAATTTTTTAGACCGGTAATATTGTAATTTGCGGTTTTTCGTTATTTGTTTCGTAAACATTTGGACAACCAAATGTCCGACATCCAAAGGGGAAAAAGGCAAAAGAACAGCAATGTCCATCATCCCATCGTTCATGTCGGCTTGCGGGGCAATATAAACATTATTCCCATATTGCGAAGCATTTGCGCAAGTCACTAAAAAAGCTTTTTTGCTAAGAACTTCATTCTCAAAAACAATCTCATACGTATCCGGTTTGAACAGTAAATATTCGGTAAGAACACTTCTCATATAAGATAAAGGTCCACGATGTTTCCTTTTAGCAAAACGTTCGCTGACCGAAGCGTCAAATCCCACGCCACAGGTACAGAAAAAAATGCGGTTGTTTGCTTTACAGTAATCAATAGTTCGTATTCTACGCTCCAGTATCACTTCCAGCGCTTTGCGGCTATCCATCGGAATAGCCAGATCTCTTGCCAAACCATTGCCTGACCCCATTGGCACTATTCCTAATACAGAAGAGGAATCAACTAAGGCTCGCGCTACTTCATTGACGGTTCCATCCCCTCCAACTGCTATAACATAATCGGCTTTTTCTTTGACCGCTTTGTTTGCCAACTCAAACGCATGTCCTCTATATTCTGTAAAAAAAAACTGTTTTTCAAATCGATCCGAAGGAATGTATTGACTCAATAAATCCGGGATGCGTTTTTTTGAAGTTGTTCCTGAAACAGGATTAATGATCACAGTAATTTTCTCCATTTTAACAGTAAAAACGAGTTACAAAAGTAGTAATTTTTCAATTAACTGTCAATGAAATTAAATGAATTTTTTAAAATCAGTTCAAATTTTTGTGCAGAACATTGTTTCTTTATTAAAATTGTTATAACTTTGCCATTCAAAATTATCATAATTTTAATAAATTATTTTAAAAACCATAAGTAATTAAGCTATTTATCTAAATAAAAATAATATGGAAAAAATGCAAATAAAAGATGCTCAGGGCAAACTTGGAGTGCTTGTTATTGGAGTTGGAGGCGCGGTTGCGACAACGTTTATCGCAGGTACGTTCATTGCCCGCAAAGGATTGGGAATACCCGTAGGTTCAATTACTCAGCTGGCAACCATTCGATTAGGAAAGAGGGAAGAAAACCGTTTCTTGAAAATTAAAGATATTGTGCCTTTGGCAAGTTTAGACGACATCGTTTTTGGCGGATGGGATATTTTTGAAGACAATGCATACGAAGCAGCCCGTCATGCAGAAGTGTTGACAGTTGAGGATTTGGACAAGGTCAAAGATGAAATGCAAGCCCTCAAGCCAATGAAAGCGGTATTTGATCAAAATTATGTCAAGCGTTTGCATGGCACCTGGGTAAAAGAAGCTCCAACCAAATGGGATTTGAAAGAAGCCCTTCGCAAAGATATTCAGGCATTTAAAGTAAACAATCAGTTGGACAGAATAGTGTGTATCTGGTGTGGAAGTACCGAAGTATATACTCAAATCAGCGATGCGCATCTGACGCTTCCCGCGCTGCAAAAAGCGATGAAGGAAAACAGTCCCGAAATAGCGCCTTCCATGATTTACGCTTACGCCTGTTTGGAAGAAGGTATTCCGTATATAAGCGGCGCGCCGAATCTGACGGTTGATATGCCGGCTATGTGGGATTTCTCGGCGCAAACGCAAACTCCGATTTGCGGAAAAGATTTTAAAACAGGTCAAACCATGTTGAAAACAGTGCTTTCGCCCATGTTGAAAACCCGCATGTTAGGCTTAAGCGGCTGGTTTTCTACAAATATCTTGGGTAACAGGGATGGCGAAGTATTGGACGACCCGGGTTCTTTCAAAACCAAAGAAGAATCCAAACTGTCGGTTATTGATAATATCCTGCAACCCGATCTTTATCCGCAGCTATACGGAAACATTTATCATAAGGTGCGGATCAACTACTATCCGCCGCGGAAAGATAATAAAGAAGGCTGGGATAACATTGATATTTTCGGTTGGTTAGGTTATCCGATGCAATTGAAAGTCGATTTCCTGTGCCGCGATTCCATTTTAGCAGCTCCGCTTTGCCTGGATCTGGTATTATTTTCCGATTTGGCTAAACGTGCAGGTTTGAGTGGCATCCAATCATGGCTGTCGTTCTATTTCAAAAGTCCGATGCACGACAATGAACATATCGCCGAGCATGATTTATTTATTCAGTATATCAAGTTAAAAAATACATTACGCCAGCTTATAGGCGAAGAAACTATTGATTACATTGATTAATGGAGAAAGAAAGTATTGGGGAAGCATTAAAACAACAATGGATTTGGGAAAGTTTGAATTTACCCAAAGGCTATCAAATCGGAGGACAACTCGGTAATGATCCGTTGATTTTTTTTGTTATAACGGGAGGTGTTTACTTCAAAATAAACGATATAGAAACACATACCGTTCTTCCCCAAGAAATGTTTCTTGCCGAATCGGATATTTCGTATGAAATTATCATGAAGGAGCAAGCCCATTTAATTATTTGTCATACCCCAATGGAAGCCTGGTATAAAGAGCAAAAATGGGTTGAAAGGTTAATTTCGAAGGATACCAGCGTATCTGAAAATTTTTCCAAGCTCCCCATAAAAAAGATGATTGTTCGCTATCTCTTTTTATTGGATTTATATTTGAAAGAAGGTACCCATTCTCGGGATTTTTTTGAGTTAAAGCGGCAGGAATTGTTTTTTTTATTATTTCATTATTATTCAAAAGACGATTTGGCACAATTTTTGCAGAGTATTCTTTCTAAAGATATACAGTTTAAAAATTTGGTCGTAAATAATTTTTTGCATGCAAAAAATGTGCAACAATTAGCAAAATTGGCTAATTATTCCACATCGGGTTTCATTAAAAAATTTCAGAAATGTTTTAACGATTCTCCTTATAAATGGATGCAAAAACAAAAAGCAAAACAAATTTCTGTTGACATATGTCGAGGAATCAAGTCATTACAAGAAATTGCCAATGAGTACAATTTTTCATCTTATCAACATTTTTCTGTTTTCTGTAAAATTCAATTAGGGGCGTCACCCACAGCAATTTTAGAGGAATACAAAATAAAAAGTGACGAAATAGTGTAATGGTAAGAATATATGTCAAAATGGTAACAATTTATGAATGCGTATTGCATAAATGACATTACCTTTGCTGTGTTTTATTTAAGAGGTTTTAAAATATCGATATTTAACAATTTTATTTTAATTTTTATTATGGCAAGACAAACATCATTCGCCCACCAGAAAAGTGTATTGGAAACTTTTTTGTCTTTATTAACAGGATTTGAAAATGATTTCAAATCTCTAATTCAAAAATTTGATGATGAAGTGACTTCTTTGTATGAAGAGCAAGGTTTAATGGATGAAATCTATGAAGATTATAAAGCCACCTATTTGAATTCTCTAAACACGACTTTATCTGATATACAGGCAAGAATACAAGAAGAAGACATTCCTTTTATTGAAAAAGAACTTGATTTTATCTCTCAACGGGGATAAGAAGAGAGTAAAGGCGGTCTTTTATTCTATTTTTTATATTTTTAATTAAATTTAAGTAAGCAGACGATGGCAAAAAGTAACTCAATTCTTGAGAATGCTAATTTGAATGTTGCGGAATTATTTATTTTAGATACCCTTTTAAAGGGAGAAAATGTAATAATTCCTGATTTCGGTCATTTGGAATTGAAAACTTTGGGAGAACGGCGTACTGTTTTATTTAAATCAACGGACAACAACGACTCTTTCTTGCGAATCGTACCGGCAACTGTTGACGAAAAAGAGAAAACTCTTTATACCAGCATATCCGTCCCCTTAAAAGAAGGAAAAGTTGTTAACTTGCCGCAAGTCGGTATTTTTACCCCAAAAAAACGGGCAAATGGCGAGATTTACGCTTCATTCATGCTTTCTTCTTCTTTAAGAAAACTGTTAAACAAAGAAGAGGAAACTCAAGTAGAAGAAGAGGCGAATAAAGAGAGCGGTGAAATAAAGGAAACGCTTAATATTCAGGAAAATAAAGACGAGGCGAAAAAGGATGAAGGTATAATAGACGGAGCAGGCGAGGCTGAAAAAGGAAATAACGGAAAACCTGAAAGGGTATCCTTACTTCCGAATAATAACAGTAATATATCGTCTAAAATTAGAAACAAATCGCCGCTTCCGCCAAAAAAACCTCAAGTTGTAGAGATGGAAGAAGGCGCTTCAAAAGCGGGATCAAGAAGTATTAGCGGAATTTTGCTGGCAGTTGTTGCGATACTTTTTGTGGTAGTAATTGTGGTGTCAACGATTCATTCGCGACATACGAAAAAGATGGAAGAGCAACCGGCAAGTGTGATTTTATCGGATGCAAATACAACAGCAAGCGAATCCGTTGATCTTACAACTTTAGCCGAACAGCATTATGGAAATTCGGTTTTTTGGGTTTATATTTATGAAGCAAATTTGGATAAGTTAAATTCTCCGATTAACATTCCAAAAAATGTTTCGTTGGTTATTCCTGATTTAAAGACGGACTATGACGTTGATGTAACAGACAGTATGGAAATTCAACGAGCGAATATATTATCAGATATGATTTTAAAAAAAGAAAAGAATAATAACAAATAAAAAATTAATGAAGTGTGTAATATGAAAAGATTGATTACTATTTTTGTGTCATCTATTATAGGCATTAGCTTGTGGGGACAAGGTTTGCCTGTAACTATAGTAGGTGATGTTTATATTGCGAGCGATGGTATAATGGAATCGCAAGGCCCTGTACATTTGCAAGCTATTGATAAAGATAAGGTTGCCAAAGTGGCTAACTATGGAACTTTAAAGGTGGACGATGCTCTTATTTTTTATTCAAATGATTCGGCAGACGGGTTGCTAATGAATCAAAATATCACGGGGACTCCTGTGTCAGCTTCCCAAGTGATTATGCGTAAAGCTTTCGCTGTGAGTAATGCCTGGTATCAGGTTTCTTTCCCGTTTGAAGTGAATTTAACCAATGGTGTCCTAGACCCGCAGGATCCGCAGATAGGGGGAAAACCATTGAAATATAACGCTGGAGCTATCTCTAGTGGCACTTACAATTCGAGCGCTTTTTATGTTCAAGAATATAGTACGGAAAAGAGGGCTCAAGTGGGGAATTCTCAAGACGCTTCGGGTGAGGACATTTGGCAAACAGTAGGTATTACTAAGCTGGAGAAAGGTAAAGGTTACCGCATAGCTGTTAAATTAACTAATATAAACGGTTATAACCCCGGTGATATAGTCAATGTGGACTTTGTAGCTTCGGATATTGGAACATTATTTGATGCGTCAGCAACCCCAAAAAGCGTTGATCTTGCTTTTTACAAGTCAAGTTTCTTTGGTCATTCGGATTATTCCGAAGGATGGAACGCTATCGGAGGTTTAAATTCAACCAATTTTTTAATTAATAGGACTACAATTGGATTTACAGATCCTGTTTATGGTTGGAATAGTTCTGCTAACAAATGGGAACCAACTAATCCGATGGATATTAGTCTTGTGGGGACGTTACGACCTTACGCAGTGATATTTGCCCAAGTAGTGAATGGTGATAAGAATTTGCCAGATGGGCCTAATGTTGCAACTTTTACATATAAGAGTTCCGGTCTCGTACTTGATGCAGCAGATCCGAATTTTATTTTTCGTTCTTCATCGAGTGTTGATTACGACCTGATCAAACTACAGTTAACCAGTGTGAAAAATAACTTCACATCGAATGTTTATTTCCAATTTAACGATAATTACACTCAAACTTTTAAAACTTCAGAGGGTGACCGTGTGCTAATGCAATCGTTTAGTGCGACAGCGCCGAGTGTATGGGCTTTAGCTCAGAATGAAAACAATGAAAAAGACGTAACATTCATTGACTGTTTGCCGTATAATGATAATGAAGTTCCCATAGGCGTGGATATTCCGGCTGCGGGAGACTATGTTTTTTCTTTGAAAGACGTTACTGTTACTAAAGGAATTGAAAGCGCCGTATTAAGAGATAATGCTACCGGTATTAATACAGATTTGTTAAAGTCGGATTATACTGTTCAGGCAGACGGCGCTATTAACTCGGAAAACCGGTTTGTTTTATTCATCAATAAAACTATAACTTCTATCGATCAGATAACGACCTCGGACATCTATGCTTATGCCGAAAATAACACATTAACGGTAAAGAATCTGGATTCCGGCGATAGAGTACAGGTATTGGATTTGACGGGACATATCATAGCTTCCGGCATAGCCATCGGTAATACATACTCGACAACAATAAACCAAAAGGGAGTTTATATTGTCAGAGCGAGAGGCGGAGCTAAAATATTAAAAGTCTTGAATAAGTAATGATGAAGTATAAATTTTATAATGTTATATTGAGGAAGATGATGATACTAAAATCTAATGTAATAGCGAAAGGAATTATTATAGCATGCTTCTTATGGGGAGGAATCGCCGGTTTACATGCGCAAGGAGTATTTTCGAATGATGGTAGTAGTGCAAGTACTGTTACTCCATCTGCGGGGGGGGGACTTTTCAGAACCGATGAAGATGATCTTCCTCCTGGCTCAGGAGGAACCGGTGACGATAAAAAACCTGATACGGGAGAACCCAGCCCAATTGGCGAAGGCATTTTAATTTTGAGTCTGTTCTCAGGCGCTTATGCTGTAATAAAAAGAAATAGAAGAAACAAATATGAAGATTAAAGTAGGAATCTATTCTTTTTTCTTTATATTCTTGATATTGGCGTCATCCTGCGCATCAAGAAAAGTGACCTATTTTCAAACGAAAGAGAAGAGGAAAGGTGAAGTAGTTGATTTACCGTCTTATCGTATAGAAAATACAGTTCGCTTTCAGCCGGACGACATATTGGGAATTACTGTTAATGTACCGGGGGAACCAACAGTGGCAGCTGATTATAATCTGCCACTGGTCCCTGCGGCAACCACTGAAAACAGTAGTGAAGGTAATGTCAGTCAGGGGGTTGGTCGTCAAGCTTTTTTAATTGCGAAAGATGGCACAATTGATTTTCCTGTTTTAGGGACAATAAAAGTAGCCGGTTATACTCAGGGCGAACTGGAAAAGTATCTAAAAGAACTTTTGGGAGAAAAGTTGATTGCTTTGCCGGTAGTAACAGTTCGTTTGTTGAATTTTACAATTACTTTCGAGGGTGAAGTTGGTTCTCCGGGAATAAAGACGGTTACTAAGGATCAAATTAATTTATTTGAAGCTTTTGCTTTAGCCGGCGGGATGACAATTACCGGCAAGCGGGATGATGTGCGCATCTTTCGTCAAAATCCGGATGGAAGTTATAAAATGATTTCTGTGGATATGAGTAAAGAGAATATTATTTCGTCTCCTTACTACTTTCTTCATCAGAATGATGTGGTTTATGTTCCTCCAACGAGAGCAAAATCGCAATCCGCAGATGTTAGTCCACGATATAGCTTTATTGTAGGCATAGCTTCACTGGCTATATCACTTTATGTTTTTGCTATCACATTAACAAAATAAAAGGAAAAGAAAAAGAATAATGGAAAATAATAAACGTGGAGAAGGAGTAAAAGATCAAGGAAAAGAGATTAGTTTTCAATGGTTTTTTGTAAGTTTCCTTATTTATTGGAAATGGTTTGTTATATCAATCATCTTATTTCTTTTAGGAGGGTATATTAATTTGCGTTATGCAACTCCGGTTTATAATGTTAATACCAATGTTATTTTAAGAGACAGTCGAAGAGGCGGATTAGGAAACAGTGAAACTTCATTTTATGAGCGGTTGGGTTATCTTGAATCGAATAATAACAACATTGAAAATGAAATGGAGGTTCTTCGTTCACGCGACCTTTTAGAAACTACGGTTATAGAAGAAGAGGCTTTTATTCGTTACTTAATAAAAGGGCGATTCAAAGATACCGAACTCTATGGCGGTTCAGGGCGGCGATATTATGAAGCGCCTCCTGTAAAAGTTTTTTGCGATAAGAATAATATAATAGCTTTATACACTACTCTCTCCTTAAAAATTTCTCTTTCCGATAAATCATCTATTCTTATAAACGGGCAATATGGAAGTGAAAATTTCAATTATGAATTATCATCTGTTCCGGCAGTAATAAAAACTCCGATTGGCGAAGTGCTTTTATTGCAGGGCGAAAATGTTGTTCTGAAAAAAGAATATCCCTTATATATTCAGATAACGCCTCCATTATGGGTAGCTCAATCCTATATGGGCGCTTTAAGCGAAGATTTTACCAACAAAAACGCTTCAGTTATCCGTATATCTTTGCGGGAAACAAACAGCAAACGCGGCGAAGATTTTCTAAATCGCCTGATTCAAACTTATAATCGTGAAGCGATGGCTGATAAAAATAAAGCGGCGGAGGGAGCTTCTGCGTTTATTAAAGATCAGTTGGACGATCTGAGTCAAAAATTGCATTTATCCGAAAATCAGATTGAAGCTTATAAAAAAGAAAATCAGATTGGACTGGATTTGACGGCGAACGCAGCATTATATTCAAGCGAAAATAATACATATTCAAAACAGTTAATTTCTTTAGGGACTGATGAACTTAAGTTATCTTATTTGCAAAATGCAGTTGAAAAAAATGCGGATAATACGGATTTATTGCCGGCTGCCGCAATAGATAACATTTCATTAACGGCTTCCCTTGAAAGATACAATCAAAAAATTTTAGAGAGGGAACGGTTGTTAGCTTATACGAAAGAAGATGCGCCGATTATTAAAAAAGCGAATGAACGGCTTGCGCTAATGAGAGAAGATATTCTGACTTCGATCAAGGCGATAAAATATGCGATTAGCGTTTCTAAAAACGAATATGAAGGTATGCTTGATCAATACGGTTCCAAGATAGGCGATATTCCGAGTAAAGATCGGGAATTAACCGATTTATTGCGGGAGCAAATCATTCAGTCCGATTTATATGTCAGTTTATTGCGCCAAAAACAGTCTATAGATTTTACTTTGGCTGTTACAACTCCATCGGCTAAGATATTAGAGAGTCCCTTAACTTCGGGGCTCGTATATCCGCGCAGGACATTTACTTATTTTGTATGTTTGGCTTTGGGTTTAGTATTTCCTTTTCTTATTATAGGGATTCGAGAGTTGATGAACTATAAACTTACACAAGAGGAAGAAGTCAGAAGATTTTCCGATATGCCTGTAATCGTATCTTTGCCGATTGTTAAGTCAAAAACGCCTATCGTAGTTTCTTCCCATGCCACAACAGCCATTGTAGAACGGTTCCGGCTTTTGCGAACGAATTTGCAATTTATTTTAGATAGTCCGGAAAAGAAATCTATATTGATTAGTTCTACTATTAGCGGGGAAGGAAAGACATTTGTTGCAATTAATTTAGCGCTGATTTTTTCGTTAAAGTATAAGACTATTTTGGTGGGATTAGATATTCGCCGTCCAAAAATAAATAATTATTTAAATTTGCCGAAGCAAATGGGAGTAATTTCGTATTTGACAGGCGAAGAAACAAATATTAATAATTTGATATACAAGAATGTAAATGGAACAGATCTTGATGTTCTTATTTCCGGAATGATTCCATTAAATCCGAACGAATTATTAATAGAACGAACATTGGACACGATGTTTAAGGAACTCAGGGAACAATATGATTATATTATTATTGACAGTTCTCCTGTAGGCAGTGTATCTGATGCCTTCTTATTAAATCGAATCTGTGATGTTTCGCTTTTTGTTATTCGTAATAATCTTACCCCTAAATCGGCTATATCTTTGGCAAACAAAATCTATGAAGAAAAAAGGCTCAATAATGTTAATTTGGTCTTAAATGGATTTGCTGAAGGTAAAAGTCGTTATGGATATGGCTATGGTTACGGATATGGCTATGGTTACGGATATGGTTATGGTTATGGTTATGGGAATGGGAATGAAAGTTGATTATGAAAAAAAATAAAAATAAATATTAAATTATGAAAAGAATAGTAGGATTTTTTATTGTGTTAATTCTGTCGACTGGGTTATATTCAGTTGTAGCTCAGAATGAACAGAACGATCAGAGTAATGATCAAGGTGGCGCTTTACGTCAATTGGTAGAGCGAAACATGTATGGAGATAACTGGTTTATTTCCTTAGGAGGAAGTGCAAATTTGTTAGCCGCAGAACAGGATGGATTTGTACCTATGACAAAGAGGTTGAAATATGGCGGCGCATTTACCATTGGAAAATGGTTTAATTCAAATTTTGGCGCCCGGATTCAAGTGATGGGAGGATCGTTGAGAGGATTTAATAATGTAAATCTTCCTTTCAATGGATATTATATTCTTTCAAACTACGACCACAGTCCGTATCCGCTGGGAGGCGATCCTGCTCTCGCTGCAAATGCGTCTAAATATTCATTTTATACTACCGCAGGTGGTGTAAAAGGATTTTGGCAGGATTTTAATTATGGAACTGCAACGCTTGATTTGATGTCTAATTTTACCAATCTTGTACGTGGACGCTATTACGAACATAATCGTTTTGATGTTATTCCATTTGCAGGTTTAGGGTATATTCATGCTTTCAATAACAATGTTACAACCCCCAATTTTAACTTTTTTGTATTGAAAATTGGTTTCCGGCTTAACATCAATCTTAATGACAGTTGGACTGTTTATATTGAACCTCAAGGGAATGCAACCGAAAAAGAACTTGACGGTTATTCGGGAACCGCTTTGGGAGACGGTATTGTTAATTTAGGACTTGGTATTCAATATACTTTTAACAAGAAATTTACAACGCTTACACAAGTTGTTCAGATGACTTCCGACGAAGTTGATCGTTTAAATAAGAAAATCAACGATAACCGGTATTTAATTGATAATCATCAAAATATTCTTGAAAGACAACAGAATTTGTTGGATCGACTGCAAAAATGTTGCGATGATAATAAGAGGCAAGTAGTTTCGCAAGTTGTTGAGTCTCCTTCTACAGCTATTACCTGTTTACCGGAATATGTCCGTTTCGGTTTGGATTCTTACAAAATTGAATTGACTGAATCACGTAGAATTGCAGAAGTCGTTGATTATCTTAAAAAGAGTCCTAACAGTAAACTTTTGGTAGTTGGTTATGCCGACAAAAAGACAGGTTCTGCCCGTTACAATATGAATTTAAGTCAGAAACGTGTAGAAGCAGTAGTAGCTGAATTGAAAAATTCAGGTATTAGCGCCAATCGTATAATTTCTGAATGGAAAGGTGATAAAGAACAGCCATTCCCGCAAAATGAATGGAATAGAGTAGTTGTAATGGTTGAAAGAAAATAAATTTATTGCAAGTTTATTCGGAATAATTTAGAATGAAAAGTTTATAAGTCTATATAAAATTCATATAGACTTATAAACTTTTAACTGTTTATGTGAGCAAATTGAATATATGAGACGAATCCTTTTTATTTTATTAGACATAGCTATAATTTATGGAAGCATACTTTTTACTTTCTACATCTTGGGAAAGCACGATATGCTGAACGATTATCACAAGAATTTTGAGGCGTTTATGATTGTAGCTCCTTTCATTGGAATACTATACCTTATTTTGATGTACACTTTTGGACTGTACAATATTTCTCGAAAAATATTTTCGGACGTAATCTATACGGTTTTTCTCATTTCAATATGCTTGATGGTAAGCATTATGGGAATATGCTTTTTTGTACGTGATATTGCATGGGCTTTTCCCCGTAGTGTTATTCTCATCAGCGGTTTAATCTATTTTATTCTTTTAACCTTAAAAAACCAGACATATTGGTATTTAAGCCGCCATTTACATACGCTGAAGAAAATAATTATTATAGGTAATGATGCTGAAAAGTTACATCAAACTATAGTTAATAACTATTCTCAATTTTATGAAGTGATCGGTCATTATATTGAATATGATTCGACTCTGCCGTCACAAATTGAGCTAATTGATGAAGTATTTATTTGTGCTGATATCCAATCGGAAATGCGGGAGACGATTTTACCGGTTTGTTTCAAATACAATAAAGAAGTATGCTTTATTCCTCAATATTTTGATTTAAGTATTATTTCATCATCATTGTATAAAACCGGCGATATCCCTACTTTTCGTATAACCAATATGGAACTTACGCCGGAGGAGCGAGCTGTAAAACGTTCAATCGATCTTGTGTTTGGGTCAATTGCCGCTATCATATCTTTACCGATAGCATTACTGTTGATGGTTTTGATTAAGATAGACGGAGGACCAGTCTTTTATTTGCAGGAGAGGCTTACAAGAGGCGGTAAATTATTTAAAATTTATAAATTCCGAACAATGATTCCGGATGCGGAAAAAATTTCGGGACCCGTATTGGCAGAAGATAAAGATCCTCGCATAACAGCATTAGGGCGGTTTATGCGGGCGATTCGTCTGGATGAATTGCCACAAATAATCAATATTGTTAAAGGAGAAATGAGTTTGGTAGGACCTCGCCCCGAACGACCGTTTTTCACTGAACAATTTGAAAAAGAAATACCGGAATACCGATTCCGCCTGAAAGTAAAAGCCGGATTAACCGGATTAGCGCAAGTAGAAGGAAAATACAATACAAGCGTAGAGGATAAATTGCGTTATGATTTGATTTATATAAACAATTATTCTATATTGCGAGATTTTGTTATCATGTTGCAAACGCTAAAAATCTTATTTCTAAAAGAAAGTACGGAAGGCGTAAATCCTAAATCATGATTAATTATGACAGTCAACGGGGTAAGAGAATTTGATGTTCCCAAGATATTGGATGAAAGGGGAAATCTTTCGTTTATTGAAAAAGGCGCCGACTTGCAGTTCGATGTCAAGCGTGTATATTGGATTTATGATGTGCCGGGCGGAGAAGTTCGAGGCGGGCATGCTTTTAAAGTGCAGAAAGAAATAATCATCGCATTGTCCGGCAGTTTTGATGTCGCAGTGCATGATGGCGTTAACGCCAGTCGTTTTCATCTGAACAGGTCATACAAAGGGCTTTATGTTCCAGAAATGTACTGGCGTCATATAGAGAACTTTTCTACGAATGCCGTATGTTTGATTTTAGCATCTACATTTTATTCGGAAGAGGATTATATTTATGATTTTGAAGCTTTTGTAAATTTAACTCAAGCGAAATGACGGATTCGACCATATATAATTGCAATGTACTTACTTTGCCGAAAGTACACAATCGCGCCGGCAATATTACCGCATTAAACAATTCGAGGGATTTACCGTTCGACACCCAGCGCGTGTATTATTTGTATGATATTCCGGGCGGCGAACTTCGCGGCGGACATGCGCACAAAGAACTGCAACAGTTAATTGTAGCTGTAAGCGGGAGTTTTGATATTACATTGGACGACGGAGTGAATAAAAAGACTGTTTCACTGAATCGGCCGTATTATGGATTGCATGTTGTGCCGGGAATCTGGCGGGAATTGAGTAATTTTTCGTCTGGGGCTATTTGCTTGGTGATGGCTTCGCTTGTATATGATGAGAGGGATTATATTCGGGATTATTCTCAATTTATAAGTTGGAAAAAATAAATGGAATTTTATAATCAATTTATTATTAATCCGGAGAAATTTAGAGTTCCTCAATATACAATCAGTCCGTTTTCAGCTGAATGGGTGGGGAAAAATTATAAAATATTACAATCAGGTCAATCTATTAATAAAGATTTATTAACGCAATGTTTTGGGCATTTTCTTTGTTTTGAAAATGGGAAGTCGGCTTTATATCATGCGTTATCTCAATATCAATTACGTGAAAATGATGAAGTTTATATTATTACTACTTCCGGAAATAGATACATAAGCAGTTGTGTAACGGGAGAAATAGAAAAATTTTGCAAGTGGAGCAGACAATTATCGGATAAAACGAAAGTAATATTAATCAATCATGAATTTGGAACCGTTTACAAGGAAATGGACGAAGTTATGAAATTAAATTTACCGATTATCGAAGATATGGCAATGAGCCTGTTTTCTACTGATGCAAACAAAAAAACCGGCAGCTACGGTGATTTTACTGTTTATAGTCTGCCAAAATTCTTTCCTTTGCAATGGGGGGGAGTGTTGAAAATCAATACGTCCGATTATAAATATAATTCACTTGAATTTGATTCCGGTTTGTCAACAGGATTGCAAAAATTGCTATCCTGTTATTTATCTGATGTCGAAACCATTAAAAAATTAAGGAGGCGCAATAATACGCTTTTTGAACATCATCTTTCACAATTACAGGATTTTAGAAGCAGATTTGAATACAGTGATAATGAAACGCCTTCCGTTTATATGTGCTCAACGCCTCCTTCTGTAAATTTGGATGGATTGAAAATTTTTTTACAGCAAAATGGAGTGGAAGCCAGCGTTTTTTATGGAGAAAATGTTTTTTTTGTACCCGTACATCAGAATTTAACAGAAGAAGATATTCTCTTTATAGTAACATTAATTAAATTTTATTGCGATGATAACAAGTAATATTCATTTGGGCGAAGAAGTCAATATAGATCCGACAACTTCCATTAACAACGTTACAATCGGTAATCGGGTTAAGATTGCAAAGTATTGCAGTATTTTCGGCTCGGCTGAACATCTTATGGAAATAGGTGATAATTCGATTATTGCAATGTTTTCTATGATTAATGGTTTTGCTGCAAAAGTAGTTATTGGAAAAAACGTTTCGATATCTCAAAGAGTTACTGTTATGACAGATTCCGGGCCGAATGCCAGTCCATTGATGTTGCGATTTTTTCCGTTGAAAACAGGCTCTGTTAAAATAGGCGATCACTCATGGATTGGAGCCCATACCATTATTATGCCCGGAGTTGAATTGGGCGAATTTTGTGTGGTAGCAGCCGGTTCATTTGTTGATAAAAGTTTTCCAGCGGGTTCGGTCATTGGAGGAAACCCTGCAAAATTAATAGGTAACTATATATCGCTTTATACAAGAGATTAGAAGAATGAATAAAATACATTGTTGTCTCTATCATTATAATACACTTACAAAATGATTTCAATTACCCGATATACAGATTCATTGAAACAAGAGTGGGATCATTTTATTGAATCGTCCAAAAACGGCGTTTTTCTCTTTTTTCGGAATTACATGGATTATCATAAAGACAGGTACACAGATCATTCCTTCATTTTTTGGAAAAATAATAAACCGATAGCTGTTTTACCGGCAAACGAAGACGGTAAACTTCTTGTATCCCATGGCGGTTTGACATTTGGAGGATTGATTATGAGTCTGGAAATACGAACGACTGAAGTATTGGAAATATTCGAGTTGCTATGTAATTATTGTGTAAGTTATGGTTTTCAAGCCATTATATACAAGTTAATCCCTTTTGCATTTTGTAATTATCCGGCAGAAGAGGACAAATACGCTTTATTTAAGTTTAATGCTCAACTGATAAAAAGAGATATTTCGTCTGTTCTTTCGTTACAGGAAAATAAAATCCGTTTTTCGGAAGGTAAACGGCAAGCGGTTGCCAAGTGCGAAAAAACAGGTCTGAAAGTAGTTGAATCCAACGATTTTAGCGCTTATTGGGAATTACTTGGTGAAGTATTATCCAAGTTTAATGTTAAACCGGTGCACAGTTTACAGGAAATAACGTATTTGAAAAATAAGATGCCGGACAAGATTAAATTATATGAAGCGCGGTTAAATGATTCATTGTTGGCAGGAGTTGTGATATATGATTATTCACGAGTGGTTCATACCCAGTATATGGCAAATTCTATTGAAGGAAGAAATATGGGCGCATTGGATTATTTGAATTATGTACTTATCAATCAAATTTATTTCGAACGCAAATATTTTAGTTGGGGTATCTCTACCGAGCAGGGAGGTAAAAATCTTAATACGGGTCTGATGCAACAAAAAGAAATGATGGGAGGAAGAGGTATTACCTTGGATGTTTACAGAATTGATTTATAATTATTATTACATTTTAACAGCAATAAGTAAAAATGCCGGAACAGTCATTAAAACACAAAACATATAAAGGTTTTTTTTGGAGTTTTATCGAACGCTTTTTTGTTCAATTTATTCAACTTGTATTAGGAATAATTTTAGCTCGCATCCTGTTTCCTGCCGATTTTGGATTAATCGGGATGATGACAATATTTATAGCCTTATCCCGAGTGTTTGTTGATAGCGGATTAGCAAACGCATTGATTCAAAAGCAAGGCAGAACCGAAGAAGACTTTTCTACCGTTTTTTACTTTAATATTATTGTTTGTCTTGCCTGTTATGGGTTTATTTTTATTGGAGCGCCTTATATCTCGGCTTTTTATCGTACCCCGGAACTGACAAAAATTATTCGAGTCTTTTTTTTAAGCTTGTTAATTGATTCTTTTGCTACTGTTCAACTTACCAAACTGAGAATAGCATTGGATTTCAAGAAAAAAGCAATCTGCAGTTTAACTGCTGTGATTATTAGCGGCGGTTTAGGCGTTTTGATGGCTTATTCAGGTTATGGAGTATGGGCTTTGGTGATGCAAACAATCGCGAACAGTTTAGTTGCGCTTATTTTACTGTTTTTTCTTGTACGGTGGAAACCGCTTTTGATTTTTTCCAAATCATCATTTAATCAATTGTTTGCTTTCGGTTCAAAACTTTTAGGCGCCACGTTCATTGATGTCATACTTGATAATTTATGTACATTTATGCTTGGCAGGTATTTATCAAAAAAGCAAGTGGGATTTTATACGAGAGGATTACAGCTACCTACGGTTGTTGCAGTAACCTTGTCGGCAATGATGCTTGTTGTCTTGGCCATAACAACTTATAATATAGAAAATGATCTTAAAAAGATGATTGTAAGTTTTTTTGCAGGTTTGGCATGTTATTTGCTTATAAATATTATATTAAAAACGGATGGGATAACTGAAATTCGTTCTTTGATAATAGCAGGTTATAAGAAAAAGAAAAATACATAAAAACCAAATTTTAAAAAATGAAAAAAGACAGTAAGCTTTATTTATTTCTGGCACGGTGGAAACATCGTTTTTCATACAATATCAATGTATGGAAAACAATATATGTCAATTTTACATTCCTTCCATTCAAGCAAGCAATCCATTTCCCTGTTTTTATTTATGGGAAGGTAAAAGTGTATGATCATTCCGGTAAAATTGTTATTGAGGATCGAATCAGATCAGGAATGATTCATTTGGGCAGGAATACGGATAAATTTTCAGCTTCGAAAGGAAGCGCTTTAATAAATATTACAGGTAAATTAATTTTTCAAGGAGCTGCTGTCGTTTCAGTTGATTACGTATTAAACATTTTTGGAGAATGTATAATAGGAAAATATGCCGGTTTAGGAGGTGAGGTAAAAATCTGTTGCTGGAGTAAAATAACCATAGGAAAAAGTGTTCGAATCGGTTTTGAATCCCAAATTTTTGATACAAATTTTCATTATATACGAAACATTGAAACCGGTCGAGTTGATCGGCGGGATAGAGTGGTTATGATTGGGAATTATTGCTGGATAGGTAATCGAACCACTTTATCAAAAGGAACTCAATTACCCGATTATTCTATAGTTGCAAGCAGTAGCCTGGTAAATAAAAATTTTGGGGAGAGTAATGTTGAATCTCCACTTATAGTAGGACAACCTGCCAACATTGTCAGTTCTATGCGGGTAAGAATTTTTGATCCTTTGGAGGAAGAAAAAATTGACCATTTTTTCAAAAATAATCCGGATGCATTATATTATATAGGCGAACAGGGTAAAATGGATGAAGAAAAAGGGTTGGAACAGTCCTTTAACCGTTTATGAAATTGATAAAAAACACTATGATTTCATTTCTTAATTTACAAAAAATAAACGCTCAATATGCTTGTGAACTAAAACAAGCTGCAGCTGAAGTAATCGATTCCGGATGGTTTTTGCAAGGCGAACGGGTTAAAACATTTGAGCGGCAGTTAGGAGATTATATGGGCGTCAAACATACCGTTACCTGTGCTAACGGTTTGGATGCCTTGCGTTTGATACTGAAGGCTTACATTGAATCAGGCGTAATGAACGAAGGCGATGAGGTGATTGTTCCTGCCAATACGTTTATTGCATCAATCCTGGCAATTACCGATAACCGGTTAAAACCTGTATTGGTCGAACCGGATATTCAAACATATAATTTGGATATTTCGTTGATTGAGCAGGCAATAACTCCACGAACGAAAGCTATTATGGTTGTTCATTTGTATGGAAGAGTCTGTTGGTCGAATGAACTTGAAGATTTAGCTAAAAAATACAGCCTGAAAATAATTGAAGATAATGCGCAAGCTATTGGCGCTAATTATTATTTTCCGGATGGGACAAAGAAAAAATCCGGAAGCTTGGGAGATGCCGCCGGAAACAGTTTTTATCCGGGCAAAAACTTAGGAGCGCTGGGCGATTCCGGAGCAGTTACTACTTCTGATGAAGATTTGGCTTTATTGATTCGCGCTTTAGGGAATTACGGATCAAAAGAAAAATACATAAACGAATATCGGGGATTGAATAGCCGGATGGATGAAATTCAAGCCGCATTTCTATCTATAAAATTGAAACAGTTGGATAGGGAAAATGAAATAAGAAGGCAAATTGCTGATTCTTATGTGGAAAATATAAAAAATGAAAAAATTGTTTTACCTTTGCTCCCAAAACATAAAGACTCGCATGTTCATCATTTATTCGTGATACGAACGGAAAAGCGTGACGAATTACGTTCTTACCTTGAAGATAACGGAGTGCAGGCTTTGATTCATTATCCTGTTCCGCCGCATAAGCAGAAAGCATATAAGGAATGGAACGGAAAATGTTTTCCGGTTACGGAAAAGATACATCGGGAAGTGTTGACGCTTCCGATGAGCTCTGTTTTGACGGAAGATGAAGTGGGAAGAGTTATTGATTTATTGAATAAGTATTAAATAAAAAGAAATTGAATTACCGTTTTGAAGGAAAAGATTATATAATGGAACAGGAAAAACATACTGACGAACCGTTGGTTTCTGCGATTATTCCTTCCTACAATCATGAAGCCTATATTGAAGAATGTATATTAAGCATTGTCAATCAAACTTATCAAAATATTGAGTTGATTGTTATTGACGATGGTTCTACCGATCGTTCCTACGAAATTTTGAAACGCCTGCAAAAACAATACGGCTTTGTGTTGGTATTTCAGGCTAATCAAGGGGTAGCCAAAACAATGAATAAAGCAATTCGGCAATATGCGCATGGAAAATACATTACCGGTTCGGCTTCTGATGATTTCTTAGCGCTGGATAAGATCGAAAAACAGGTAAAATTTTTAGAAGAAAATCCGGATGTTGACGTCGTATTCGGAAAAGTCTATATGGTTGATGAAAAAAGTCAAATTATAAAAGACAAGACGATTTTTGAACCTTTTGACGAACCGGTAAAATATATACCATTTGAATTGCTGATTGAGAACAACCGGATTCCTACTCCGTCGATAATGATGCGTAGAGATAGTTGGGAAAAATGCGGAGGTTATAACGAAAATGCCTTTATCGAAGATTTTGACTTATGGCTTAAAATCGCTCATCAAGGAAAAATTGTCTATTTGAATGATTATTTTGGGTACTACCGGTGGCATTGGCAAAATGTTTCCACTCAAGTGTTAAAAATATATACTGCCACATGGGAATTAGTTTATAGCTGGAAAGACCGGATGCCGCCGGCTGTTGCAAAAAGAGTTTTGGCGCGTAGAGATGCCTGGACTTTTTGTATATTCGCAAGAAGATACAAAAAAGAATCGCTTCGATATTTGAAGTTAAGTCATCCTTATTGGGATTCATTCATGATTACAAATTATGTGAAAGGTTTATATAAACTGCTGTTTTGCTGGAATCACAATAAAGATTGGAAATGAATATCCTGTTGATCAACGACTATTTAGAAGGAGGAGGCGCTGAAGCGGTATTCAGGGAGCAATTTGAAATTTTACGTAAAGATTATTACGTAGAGCTGTTTTATGCATTTAAATATATATCCGACAAAAAAATAGCTCCGCTTTCCTATATTTATTCTTTCCGGTTCAAGAAACAATTAACACAAATCCTTAGTAATCGCCGTTTCGATTGTATAATTGTGCATAACTACAACAGCGCTTTGTCGCCTTCCGTATTGGATGCACTTGGGCAATACAAGAAAAGAAACCAATGCAAAATCATTTATTATGCCCACGATTTTCACTTGGTTTGCCCTAATCGGGGATATAATTATTTTTTGAAAGGTAAATGGGTTAATTTTCAAAATCCACCCGTTTTTTACGATATACTTACTAAACGATTAGATGCAAAAGGAATCATTTACAGCCTGTTGAAGAAATTGCAATGGATTTTTGCTTATACTATCGGACACAGGCAAAAAGTATTTGATTTGATTCTGTCTCCAAGCGACTTTTTAGCCCGGCAGATCAAATCAAAATATCCGGAAATGAATATTCAAAGGATGTATAATGTATGCAATTCATTGGATATTCATAAACAAAACCCTATTAAAGAGAAACATACATCTCTCCGCATGGTTTATTTCGGAAGGCTGGATCCGGTAAAGGGGCTGATAAATTTTATAGAAGCGATTAGACACTCTTCCATTGATTATTTTTTTACTATAATTGGTGAAGGAGACGAATTTGCGATTATTCAAGATATGATAGTGCGCCATGAATTACAAAATAAAGTGGCGCTCAAACCTAAACAAAATCAAGCGGATTTATTTGCCGGATTATTGCACTACGATGTTTATGTTTTGCCTTCTTTATGGTATGAAAATGCTCCATTGTCTATTGTAGAGGCAGCTTCTCTCGGTTTAGGTCTTTTTTTATCCAATCATGGAGGCGTTTTGGAAATAGGAGAAATCTGCAATGCGGTTCATTTTTTTAATCCGTTTGACAGGAGCGATATTGTTTCAAAATTAGAAATTTTATATAAAGATTTTCTTAACAGCGCTTTACCGGAAGCCAATCAGGAACGGTTGCAGTCGTTGTTCTCACGAGAAATTTATATTGAGAATCTGAAAAAATTTCTTCTGCTATGAATAAGAAAATAAGAAACAATGATTTTGAACAATGAGAAAAATTTTTTACCTTTGTCTCGCGAAAGTACACAAATCATTGAGATTAGTTAGAAAAAATGAATTATGAAATTCTTATTTAAGGTCATTATTTTATTTTTAATTCTGTTTAATTTTCGAGTGCCGGTATTTTATAATTCGGCATTTGTGTCAATGTTATTATGTACCTTTTATTATATTGGTAAACGGGGAACGATTCCTTTTACCTGTTTTTATCAACGTTACAATGCGGTTATTTTGATAGGAACCCTTATTCTCGCTTTTGTAGTTTTTTTGATTACCTTCCTGCATCAAACGGATGTTATGGGCACAAGAGAAAAGCGAATATGGGTAGAATTTATGATGTTGGGAGCAACGGTTTTTGCTCTGCCGTTGCTGATAGAAGGTAAAGAATCAACGGCTTTTGAAGAATTAGCTCTCATTATTTGCTATGCTTTTGCTATACAGGGTGTTATTGATTTTGCAGCTTATTTATATACCCCTTTAGGCGATTTTCTTATAAGATTGAAACCTTATGATGCCATGCAATTAGATGAAAATCCGGAATTTATGGAGAGATTCCGGTATTCTAATTTATCAGGGACCCGGCTTGTAGAACTTACCGCATCTTTTGGGGTTGCGTTTATCGTATTTTTTTGGGTGCAGTTAAAATCCAATCTCCCCTTAATGAAGGGATGGAAAAAATACTTCATTTTCTGTTTTATTTTTATAGGGACTACTCTTTCTGGAAGAACCGGTTTTATTGGATTATTAATGGGACTAGGAGGATGGGTGTTCTTTTCATTTAACAGAATTTTCATTTTTTTTAAGAAGAACGTAAGTTATATCGTTGTTTCTTCGTTACTTATCCTATTTGTTTATTTTTTTGTATTCACAGAAAAGCAACGTCAGTCATTCTCAGACGAAGTTTTTCCTTTTGCCTTTGAATGGTATTATAATTACGAGGACTATGGCAAGTTGGAAGTAAATTCAATGGAAGCGACTCAGTATCATTATTATTATTTGTATGATGAAACCCTATTGAAAGGACATGGCCTTGAGGCTTATGGCGGGCATGGTCCCTATCCTCATTCAGATGCCGGATATACCAATACCCTTGTTTTTGGAGGAATTCCATTGTTGCTTTGTTTAATTATTTACCAGTGCCTGTATTTTGTTCGTCCGATATCCATTGCACTAAACAGGGACAGGGTAAGCATTGGATTTTTTATTTTGCTTTTTCTTTACATCTTTATTGCGGAAATAAAGGCGCCAATGGTAGGGTCTCTGCATGTAATCGAAGTAATGTATTTGGCACTCGGGTTTGGCTATATAATTCAATATCACTCTCAAAAGGAACAAAATGAATTAACGGGATGAAAATTGTTTATTTACTGCCGGGCGGGCTTTTTAACCCCGGTGGCATGGAACGGGTAGTTATCATCAAAGCCAATTATTTAGCGGAAAAAATGGGCTATGATGTTTCTATCGTTACGACCGAACAGATGGGGCGCCCCGTTTTTTATCCCGTGTCCGATAAAGTTCACCTTCACCACTTGAATATAGGCATCTACGTAAATTTCGGCAGAGAAAATTATATACAAAAAGTATCTTCGCGCTTTCTGAAAATTAGAGAATACAGAAAGGCTTTAAAAAAATTGTTATTGAAAATAGCTCCGGATATTACTGTTTCTACTTTAGGTATCGATATCGATTTTTTAGATAAAATCAGAGATGGAAGCATTCATATCGGCGAACTGCATTTCCCCGGCGATTATCGCCAGCTGATGGCTTATAAGATGTATTCATCCCCGATCCCTATTCTCGTTGAGAAAATCAGAACCCGATTGCTAAAAGTAAAATGCAGAAAACTTACGCGATTGATTGTCCTGACAAATGAAGAAAAAAGCTATTGGAAAAACGCAACGAATGTGGAAATAATACCGAATACGCTTTCTTATTATCCGGAAAATATTTCTGCCTGCACTTCCAAAAAAGCAATTGCTGTCGGAAGATTAGTCTATGAGAAAGGCTTTGATCAATTAATCGAATCATGGCGGATTGTTCACGAAAAACATCCGGATTGGTCGCTGTCAATATTTGGACAAGGCGACCAAAAAGAACTTTTGATTGATTTGATTAATCAGTACAATCTAAATTCTGTTGTAGAAATTTGCAAGCCTGTAAAAGACATTTATCCCCGGTTTTTGGAAAGTTCGATCATGTTTTTCCCATCCCGCTGTCTGGATGCGCTTCCTATGGTTTTGATAGAGGCAATGTCGTGTGGGTTACCGCTGGTAGCTTTTGACGCTCCCTGCGGACCCAAAGATATTATTATTGACGGGAAAAATGGTTTTTTAGTTCCATCCGGCAATGTTGAATTTTTCGCTGAAAAAGTTTGTACGATGATCGAATCGGAAGAATTACGTCGAACAATGGGAAATTCAGCGCAACAAATGTCATTTGATTATCAAGAGGATAAAATAATGAATTTATGGGTACGGTTGTTTAATGAGGTAATAAAAGACAAATAATACATGGATAGCGATATGAACGAGTTGAAACATTTGAGTGAGGATCAATTGGAATCATTTAACACGGAATATGTAGATGGCAAATTTTGGGATGCTGTTGTAGTATTGATAGATAAACACTTTGCAACAGGCAAATTTACATTTTTGGATATCGGCGGTGGTAACGGCGTTTTTACGGATCGTATTCTTAATCATTATCCTCAATCGGAAGCTATTTTATTAGACAATGCTTCGAATTTAATTGAAATTAATACGGAGCATCCGAGAAAAACGATTATCATGGATTCTGTAGAGAATCTAGAAAACTACTTAAATGTTTATGAAATTGATGTTGTATTTATTAATTGGGTTCTGCATCATTTGGTGTCTAACTCGTATAAAAAAACAAGGAGTAATATTGTAAATACATTGACAATTATCAAACAGAACAAGTGCGTGAAATACCTTGCTATTTTTGAAAACATGTACAATGGAATCCTTTTCGATTCGCTCCCAAGTAAATTGATTTATCAGATAACATCACTCCAATCGGTTAAATTGTTGGCAAAGAAGATGGGCGCCAATACCGCCGGCGTTGGCGTTTCTTTTTTATCTAAAAAAATGTGGATAAAGATTTTTAGCGCTATCTTCGGTAAAGAGAATATACAAGCGATTGATTTCCATTTTTGGGAAGTGCCGCTTATTCGTAAGATTTTTTTACATATAAAAAATATACACATGAGTTTGTTTTGGATTAAAAATGAATTATGAATATAGATTTATCCATTGTAGTTCCCTGTTATAATGAAGATGCTACCCTCCCTCTATTTTATGAAGAAATGATAAAACAAATTTCTTCGCTTATTGAAACTGAAGCTGTGCAGGAATATGAATTTATTTTTGTAGATGACGGCTCTAAGGATTCAACAGCTAACTTGTTACGAAATCTTGCCACGAGCGACGACCATGTCCGATACATTATCTTGTCCCGGAATTTCGGTAAAGAAGCTGCTATATTTGCCGGATTGCAAAAAGCGTTAGGAGCATACACTGTTGTAATGGATGCAGATTTACAGGATCCTCCGGCGCTTGTTCCGCAAATGCTTGAAACGGTGCGTTCCGGGGAGTTTGATTGTGCGGGAACACGTAGAGTGACCCGGCAGGGAGAACCGCCCATTCGCTCTTTCTTTGCTCGCGGATTTTACCGTTATATGGCTAAATTGAGTGACATAGAAGTAGTTGACGGCGCTCGCGACTTTCGTTTGATGAATCGAATGTATAAAGATGCCGTCCTGTCTTTGCAGGAAAGAAACCGTTTTTCAAAGGGTATTTTCCCTTGGGTTGGGTTTAAAACTAAATGGTTTGAATATGAAAATATAAACCGTGTTGCAGGGGAAACTAAATGGTCGTTTTGGAAGTTGTTTCTATATTCGTTGGATGGAATAACTGCATTTTCATCGCGACCGCTTGCCTTTGCTTCAATTTTGGGGACAGTCGCCTTTTTTATTTCGCTGGTTTTTATTGTTTTCATTATTGTCCGTCGAATTATTTTTGGCGATCCGGTTGCCGGATGGGCGTCAACTATTTGTATTATTTTATTAGTAAGCGGCGTACAGCTTTTTTCTATCGGCATTTTAGGACAGTATCTTGCAAAAACTTATACGGAAGTGAAACAGCGTCCGCATTTTATTGTAAGGGAACAAAAATAATGTAATGATGAATTTATACCCTATTAACAAATGAAATATATAAGCAAAAATGACACAAACTCAATTCAATCAGAAAAACAAAATTCGGAATGGTATAGTTATACTATTATCCATAATTAGTCTTATTATTTGTATTGCCGTTCTATTTCCACAAATAAGGCAAATGATTGTACATTTGGTAGAACATATTGAGTATAAAAAAGCCGGTACCTATCAATCGTGGTTTAATACTTTTTTATCTTATGCTATGGGGGGGATTTGTTTTATTCTGCCTTTTGATTATTGCATCCTTACCGATTCCGGCAAAGCGCTTGTGCAAAAAGTGAAACAAGAAATAAAAGACTGTTTGTCTGAAGTCGATTTTCGTTCTTTTCTCAAACCGGTATTGCTATTATCCGGTGTTTATTTACTGGGTATCCTGACGATTATCCGCGCTAATTTTTTATATATAGACGATATTGCGCGTACGGAAGGCGGTACTCGAGGGTGGTATCATTGGAGCCGGTATATATCGGATTTTTCTTCTATTTTTGTTCATGCCGATACCCGATTGACAGATATTTCACCGGTGCCGCAATTGTTAGCAATACTCATCCTGTCTATCAGTAGCGTATTGTTGGTGTATGTCATAGCTAACAAAAAAATAACACCGGTACGATTGTTGGCAAGTATTCCTTTGGGACTTTCCCCTTATTTTTTAGCATGTTTATCCTTTAAATTTGATGCCCCCTACATGGCTTTGTCCATCTTGGCAAGTATCGTTCCTTTTTTGTTTATTGCCCGCAAAAAAGCATTCCTCTTCTGTTCCGTAGTATCTTTGTTGGTTATGTGTATGACTTATCAGGCAGCTTCCGGTATCTATTTGATGGTTGCGGTCATACATTGTTTTCAAGATTGGAACAGTAGAAAGAAATCGAGTAAAGAGATCCTGTTTTTTTTAGGAATAGTTGCCTTGTCGTTTTGTTTCGTCATAGTGGTTTTTAAATTTTTCCTTATGATATCTGTTGATTGGTATGCTTCTACAGCCATTTTTCCCTTACCTCACATAATATCCGGTACATTGAATAATATTAAAAATTATTTTTTACTTATTAATCATGACTGGGGCATAATATGGAAAATGGGTATTGCATTGGTTATGCTCTTTTTTATTATTCGGTCAGTTTACCAATCGGAGCAAAAAAGGCTGCTTTCTTTTTTCGGTTCAATTCTGGTTATCGGTTTATCTTTCGTGTTATCATTCGGGGTTTATTCTTTGTTAGAAAACCCTTTGTATGCTCCTCGCGCCATGTTTGGTTTTGGTGTATTTCTATCTATATTATGTGTTTATGTTGTTTCCGGTTACAAAAAATTGGCTACTGTCGTTGTTCTTGCATTGAACTGGTGTTTATTTGTCTTTGCTTTTTCGTATGGAAATGCTTTAGCCGATCAGGAGCGGTATGCGGAATTTCGGATAGGATTATTGTTGCATGATTTAAGTTCCTTGTATCCTAATCGGAATAGCGGAGATATGACATTCCAATTAAAAAATACGATCGACTACACGCCTACCATTAAAAATATTGCCATGCATTATCCGGTAATTGAAAGTTTGGTTCCGAAAAAGTTAGGAAAAGAAGTACATGGAGTTTTTTGGGGGAGTACTGTCTATTATTTGGAATATTTTGGTTATGGTAGCTATAATAATGATGTATCTTACGATAGTGATTGTGATTATGATTCTCTGAATTTGCCTGTTGTATTGGATTCATACTACCATACCATCAAAAGCGATGGGAGTCACGTTCTAATCATATTGAAACATTGAGAAAAATATAGGCATTGCTAATTAAAAAAATGAATTATGAATATAGATTTATCCGTTGTAGTCCCCTGTTATAATGAAAATGCAACCCTATTAACAAATGAAATATATAAGCAAAAATGACACAAACTCAATTCAATCAGAAAAACAAAATTTGGAATGGTATAGTTATACTATTATCCATAATTAGTCTTATTATTTGTATTGACATTTTATTTCCACCAATACGACACCTGATTTTTAATTATTTGGCAAAACATGTTATACATAAGAATACTTCCATCAGCTACGTTTGGGATGGACTTTTCTTTAAATTTGCCATAATGGGAATTTCTGTTACTCTTTTTTGTGATTACTGTACCCTTATCAAGTCAGGTAAATTACTTATACATAAACTGAAGCAGGAAATTAAAGAATGCCTGTCTAATATTGATTTCCGGTCTTTTCTTAAACCTTCATTAATATTATTGGGCGTTTATTTATTGGGCGTCTTAACAATTATCAGGGCTAATTTTTTATATAAGGACGACGTATGGCGAGCGACAGAGGGGGCTCGTCAATGGTTTAACTGGAGTCGGTATGTATCGGAGACTTTATCCATTATTATTCATGGCGATATCCGGTTGACAGATATTTCGCCGGCGCCGCAACTGTTAACAATCCTCCTCCTGTCTATCAGTAGCGTATTGTTGGTGTATGTCGTAGCTGACAAAAAAATAACCACGTTACGATTGTTGGCAAGCGCTCCTTTGGGACTTTCTCCTTATTTTTTAGCCTGTTTATCTTTTAAATTTGATGCTCCTTACATGGCTTTGTCTGTCCTTGCAAGTATTTGTCCTTTTTTGTTTATCGCCAGCAAAAAAGCATTCTTTTTTTGTTCCGTAGTATCTTTATTAATTATGTGTATGACTTATCAGGCAGCTTCCGGTATCTACTTGTTGATAGTCATCATACTTTGTTTTCAAGACTGGAACAGTCGGAAAAAAATGAATAAGGAAATCTTGTCTTTTTTAAGGGTGGCTGCATTGGCGTTTTGTTTTGTCATGCTGGTTTTTAAGTTTTTTCTTGTGAAACCTATTAATGATTACGCTTCTACAGCGATACTTCCCTTTCCTCACATACTATCCGGAACACTGAATAATATTAAAAACTATGCTATCACCATTAATCATGATTTAGGCATGATATGGAAAGTAGGTATTACATTGGTTATGCTCTTTTTTATTATTCGGTCGGTTAACCAATCAGCGCAAAAAAGACTGTTTTCGTTTTTCGCTTCAATTGCGGTTATCGGTTT
>Ga0123357_10000712_pt1 | contig 33455 bp, 16 predicted proteins | sample TergutEmb28metaG_FD_89873 | JGI IMG/M metagenome (GOLD analysis project Ga0123357, IMG submission 89873) | Embiratermes neotenicus P4 segment gut microbial communities from Petit-Saut dam, French Guiana - Emb289 P4 | ecosystem: Host-associated > Arthropoda: Insects > Digestive system > Gut ... | reverse complement strand
TTCACTGGCCATTATCTCCCAAACCGTTCAACTTTGGATAAAGGTGTTTTGGGGTTTTTCGGTATAGTTTAACATAAGGAACACCCTCCCGAAGTCTGGTCCGTTCCTCCTGTTACACCCTGTTTAAAAGCTTCATAAGAACTTCAAAGTGTATGAACAACACTCCCCCTCTGTATTTATTGATTATGTAGTGTAGATAAAATGGCAATATATATCATTTACTGTCAGATGTAGCAATTTTTGCAAAGATTATATTCCTCTTCTTAGGTACCCTGAGAGGTCGAAAATGTCTAAATTGTCAACAGTAAGCACTTGTAGGGTTAAAGCTCTTAAAATTTTTGTAGTTGACATGGGAATGTTCCTGCATGTACCACTTCCCTTTCCACAAAACTATTATTGAATATATTATTAACTGTAATATAATACTTGACAAATGATCATCATTCCTTTCTTACAGCTGAGATAGGCTGGTGGGCAAAGCTGGATAATGAACGTCTCATCATTGTTATTGCAATCATAGTGGGAGCTATTTTAATGGTGCTGATTATCTGCATCATCATTATCATCGTGTGCAGGAGAAAACGTGCTGAAGACAAGTGTAAGTAGACAGGCATGTGTACGTCTCCTGCAGAGCGTGCAGAGTATGGCATATTGGGGTGGGTAAAATAATAAGAACCGTATGATGCTCTTGGATGTTTTTGCTTTATTAGTTCTGCATGGTAGGAAAATACAATGCACTTGCATGCAAGCGTTCAGTGGATGTTCAAGGCTGTTGTGTTTTCATTATACATGTTTTGAATGGAAAATGTGACTATTTATGAAGTAATCTTTCATAGTAATACTTAATAGTTTAAAACCATTTTATAATGTGTGTTCTTATCTGTATGTGTTTGTTTGTTTTCAGTAATGTGGAAACTGAATTAAACTATGATTTTAATTCAGATAATTAATATTTTAATTATACTGAAAATGTAGTTTATGTTGGTGCCATATAATATCACTGAATAGAGCTAAAGGAAAGTGGTTTAAAAGGTTCTTAACTTTAACCCAGATTTCATACTATCATAATAACTGTGGCACTTAGTTCTTTCAATCTCTCAGTTATTTGAGCATACAAAACGTGTCTTTTATACAATCATTCTGATAACACAGATAACATGTTGTACACTATCCTGCTAGAGAAACGAGGGAAAGAAAATATATTTGCAGTACAATCTTGTAGCAAATTTCAAAAGATAATGCATTGCTACACCATCAGTAGTTATAATTTCTTCATGCAGTATCTCAATCTTCTTTATTTTAGAATATAACTTAATATTCTGTTGGTGTCAACTCCATTATCAAATTTTATGGACAGTGTTATTTCAGGACATAGGCTTCAAGTTGATGCAGAGACACAGTTTATGATTTTAGAGTCGCAGAACAAAAATGCAAACATATTTAAAATGCAAACAGGAAAAACTGACCTACTGGTATATTGTAGGCAGAATTAATAAATGTAAATACAATGTATAATTTAATGCAAGTTCCAAACACAAATTTTAATCAGTGGCATCAGTGATATCATATATATGATTAAGTTTAGAGTTTGCTAGCTTAAGCATGTTATTTCTTATCGCAGATCTACCAAGATGTGGGAGCACTTGCATGTGTGTGTGTGTGGTTTTGGAAAAACAAAGAATACTGATGCCTCCTGGACGTCGAATTACTACAAATAACAGTATCATGCAAATAAAATAGCAATGTGCTAATTTTAACCATTAACGAGCAAGTTGACTAACATAATGTTTTACCTTTAATTTATAGACAATAATCCTGTGGAGCTGGAGGAGAGAGAAAAGTAAGTGTCCAATATACAGTATTGCTTCCTATCCCTGGGTTCTTCTGTCTGCCTGTTCTCAAGGCAGCTGTGTACCCCCAAGCTATATACGTTGGTTTATTTGGTAGAAGGCTGATTGTATGCATTTTAAACTTTACAATATTAGTTTTCAGTAAGAAGTGTAATTGGTTAATCTCATGTTTCTTCTTTCTTCTTGGATAATCAGAATAACATTTTCCATGGTTGGTCTCCTGCAGGAGCTGTAGTTGGAAGAGGTGAAATTTTCCCTTCATTTGCCTTGACAGAGTGCAAAAAGCCTGTTTCAGAAATTCAGCCAAGACTTAAGAGTGTTATAACTTAGGTTGTTATTCATCATTATGTAATGAGAGGGATGTTATATTACTAATACATTTTCAATTTAATGTTATTTACATTAATGATAGTTCTTTATTTTATATTAAACTATGAAATTATATAAATATTTTTCTCTGTTCTATCCACAAGCATGATTTCCAGCATTAGTATCTTGAAATATCATGTAGTCACCTTTATGTAACCGAAATGTAGGTTCCTTTGGTACTCTGTCTTTGCCTTTTGAAGTTCTCTATGCGGTACTGCTATGCTGTTGGTAAGAGAGGATTCCCATGTGGACATATCATACTGTGTATTAATTTGTATCAAACTTCAATGGAACAAAGCAGTAGCTTATATTCAAAATTTCTAATAATGTGAATAAGTAAAAATATGCCACATAATTTCAAAGTACAATTTTTATTTCTATTACTGTAGTTTCAAAACATAGTTTATAAACATGAAATTAACATCTTCATATTTGATTTTCATACATTTCACATAAAAAGGTAAGCTAATCTAACTTTTTGTGTAATAAATGTTCATGTCCAAAAGAAACTACAGTAGAAACTTGCAATTTTTGCAGCGGGTATCAGAGGTTTGTCACAAACCTCTATGGTCCTCAAAAACTGTAAGTATATGCTCCATATCCTGCATACCTGCCTTCCTGTAATAGCTGTTACATATTTGTTTATCGTGCTGTCATTACTTACTGTGGTGTAGTTTGTGTACACAGAGTACAGATCAGTCCAATCTACTCATTTGTTTGCACCTGGCTTGTAAATAAACACATTAACATTAAGTAGATTAGTTTCTATGTGGCTAATACTGGCATTAAGTTTGTTGTATCTAATCTAGCCTTTCATTGAGTATACTGCAGAATCAGCTGTTGGAGTTCTAGTTCAGGCTAAAGATTTTATATACTTAAAATACTCAAAAATTATGCTATTGTAGTACATCAAAACTAAATTACTGTGCTGTTGTGAATAATGAAATTTACATAAATGATCCAGATGTTACTAAATCAGATGCTTATTTTAAAATATATTTTAGGAAAACTGTGACTGTGTGAGAGTTTTGACCGTGGGAATCCTTATTTCTTGCAACAACATTTCAGTTACACTCCTCATTGGGCCATTCACCACTGATAAGATCTAATTGTTATTGTCACGCAAAGATTCCTATCCCGCAGTCCCGAGGGACGACCAACAATTGATGCATCTCCAACCTCCATGACTCTAGCTTCTTCTCCTGACAAACAATGTCCAGGTAATTTCCATTTCAGTTTTATGCACTTGTTCCCATTAAATACATTTTGCTCAGAATGGCCTCAATCTTGGCCAAGAGAGTGAACTTTACACCACTGGATAGTAACTGAAGTGTTGTCTTTCTGTTTAATTAAACATAAGAACCTAATGACCATTTGCTTCAGTGGCCTTCTTAAATTTATTCTATTAGTATTTATTATTGTGTAGCTAGCAGTTCATTTTAGGCTTCCAAATTATGATCATGCTTTAAGGAACAACATTTTAAAGTTCACTGTCAGGCCTACCACATTGCTCAAGTGCAGCCAAAACCTAAACACAAACATAGTTTTGTTGTTAGAGGCTGTCACATGTCTTTGTAACCACTAAATTTAAAGGTATTTCATTGGAAGCACATTTTTATTGCTTTTCCTGGCATTAAGTTTAAAAGGTATTTCCAGTACTTACTGTTGTACATTGCTCACTGTTCTTCTGGCTGCTGCTTTGGTTCTTTTGCTTGGTCTGTTTAATCTAGCACTTCCATATCTGTCCAATTCTGCTCTTTGCTGCCTTTCTTTTTTGATTTGGCATAGCTGAAAGAAGTAATGCAAGTTCATTATTAAATTATATTCCACCTTGTGTGCAAGTATAAATGACCTTAATTATTTCAAGAATTTTGCCTCATAAAACATGTGTGCTGATAACCTTGTAACTACATTCATACATATTACATGCCTGCGTATACCCACATGTGAGTTTTTGATGCACATACACTTATTCGTTTAATCATGTATACACATATTATTTGTTTGGTATTAGGATTATTTCCTTACATATAAATAAAAAATGTGAACTTTTATTATTGATATAATTTTATTACTCACAGGGCATGCATGTGTTTCTGTAGCAATAGAAGGAAGTGTCTTGGCATGTTTCTTGTTCTGTGTTGATTTGCTAGCATTGTGTATGTATTGATGTTCAGCCCTGAAGGAGACTCCAGTGTAGCACCAGCTCAAATCCAGACAAGGCCCATTCACAAATGGCCACTTCGCCCAGGTGTGCTTGTGCATGTGAATGGAACCCATAGCTTAAGTGCAGGCAGACTACCTCAACAGCAATACAGCAGAGATGTTAACTCCAGCACCCCCAAGAGCACTCCCACCAGACCCAACACTTCAGTACCAAAACAAAAAACGTGCAAGAAAGATCGCATTAAGACAGCTGCTAAAAGGTTGAAAAGAAGACATGTTACTAGTATTACAAATCTTCAACCTGATGATACTAATCAGCACAGTAGAGCCAACAAGATTCGTCAGATGTTTTCCAATGATACCAATAAATACCACTGTGAAACACTGCCAGGAATCATACATGGTAAATCAGGAGGTAAGCATGCCTTCCTGTATATTAGGGGTTACTGTCCAAAATCAGTACTGCCTTCATAAAATAAAAAGATCTTTCTTTTTAACTGTGGTTTGAAGAAACACATATAAAGGTATTTTTACATTTTCTCCTTGCAGTAAAACTTAGTTTAAGGCAAATTAATGCAACACACATGTATATCACTGTAATAGCATAAATCAGATTTGCAGAGATTTGGATTAGAGTTAGCTATGTTCTTTCTATTCAAAATGATCTCTAGTTATTATACGTTAAGAAAAGCACTTTCAGGGCCCCATTGGATAGCTAATCTGCTGTCATTTTACCTAAAGATAGAGACAGAGCCTTCCTGAAATGTGTTCAGTTTTTGTGTTTCAAAGCAGTGTATAATGGAGAAAGTCCATAAACTGAATAGTGTTGCATGTGGTACTCTATCATTAGCAACATACACACTGGAATTTAATACATGTCTTGTGTCTTTTTCAGTGCAGCCATGGTGCTGTGCACATTACTCCTTAGCTGTTTTTCTTAGTTCAGTGACGTTATCACATCTGCAACTTTTTGTGGACGTAAATATATTTTAAAATAAGGATCAATTAAAATACAAGTTAACAAGTTTAAAATCAACCCAAAAGAACCCAGAAGGTATCTGTGATGAGAAATTAAACTATTTCATACCTATTAACTTCATCACATGCAAACATGCAAGAAAATTGTTTACCTGCATGTTCAGTAATGAATAAATAAATTTATATATAACTACAAAATACACCTAGCATTATTATCATAAATATATAATTACCTAAATTGTTCAGTGTATAGTCATTTTTAATAAGACAATGGAATGAGTTAAACCAAGTAATGTTAAGTGTAATATACTGTCATAAGAACTTTTAGAACTAACTAGTAAACATTTTATGTAATTGATGTTTTACTATTCTGTCATACGGTATATTTAAATTTTAAATTGCCACTGTACCAAATTTCATAAATGCTGCACTATGATAAATTTGGTTTATGCTCTATTACTTTGTTTGATTCTCTGATGCTGGTCCCTTGCAGACCAAAACATGTAGGAATACTAAGTGTGATCTTATAGGAGGGTCACGTTTGTGCATTATGTTGGTTTAGAGTCATGAATATGTTTATCAGTAATTCACAAAATGAACAGTATAAAGATAAATATTCACTTAAAGTTCCATTAATTGTGCTTTTTCTTTGATACAGTAGAAGCATGCTGTATAGTCAGTGTATGTTAACTGCATCTTGTCCTTGTGTATCTAATTTAAAACTTTATAAATGCATACACAAAAGCTTATCACTTGGTATTATTGTAAACCAGTAAATGCTTATAGTAGGTGAATTTATTTCTGTAGCTCAGGGACAGAATCAATGAACATACTCACAAAATCATTGTTCTGCCATGCTGCAGTATTGTCTAAGAGGTGTTGGATGATCCAATAGTTCATCTAAGTCTTTTTAAACATAAAACTACACCTGACACTCTTTTATACTGTTTTTTTTCCCCATGTAATTGTCAAGGTATGTTATGCCTTGTGCACAAACTTATAACTAATTATGATTATATTTACCAGATCACTAACTGCAATATGTAGGTTACTTTTATTGCTTCTTTTTCATTATTCAAGAGAATACCATTATTTATTGTATTTATAATTCATTCCAAAAGTTAGCTTGTTGAAGTACAATGAATTTGAAAAGATTTGTTGATTTATCTACATTTCAGGTATCACAAAATGTTGTAAAGAAATTAACTGCTTGGCAGTGTTACAGTAATCCACATAAATATTTGTTATGCACTCCCATGCCAATGCTTTAATGTTGCATGCCTTAATAGCATCTTCTATACCATACTCGCAGTCATAAACATAATAATTTCAACACCTTGTAGCACTGTTATTTGTTCTAGTAGCTTTGTGACTGGCATGGTTTGTGCATTGTGTTATGTTTTTTAGTGGTGACTTTCAAGAAAGTAGATGGTCCACTCAACAGTGGTGTGTCAAGGAAGCGTAAAAAACCTGGAACAGGTTAGTGTATATTTGCGATTTAGTATATGTATTTTACAGTTCAAAACCATTTCTTTCCGTGAATGTGGTAGGTTAATAGAATTAATTGGCACAAGATATATTTGCCCAGAATGTTAATTCATGTAGCTTAGTTGATCCTGTATTGTTTTTGTTTGTTTTTTACTCCTCAGGTGGATAGGAAATGTTCTCTGTAAAATAATGTTTTGAATTGATGTTACTGCTACTGTGTATGAGAAAGACAACATTTTTGGCATTAACTAATTAAGAAGCACTTAATTCCAAATCACTCTTCAAAGGTTGTTGAATAAGTTATGTTAGAGAGTATGTTTTAATGTTTTTGAGGTTAGGGCTACATCTATCAGGATGAATAATGCTTGTATTTTCTTGAGTCTTGTCATCCTTACGCATATCCTAGCACCATACTTTGTAAAAAGAAATGTAATTTACCAATTACTAATTCTACATTGTCTGGTATCCATATTACAATATTGACATGTGAATATGCATAAAAGGCATCATGTACTTCTCTGAAGCTTTTATTTTTTATAATATTCAATTTACAAAATCAAAAATATTTTTTATACATACTAATTTCTAATGTCACTTAACATCGAGGTTCTGTTTATGTATTTCACAGTGTGTTTCAGTTCATCTTTTCGGAATAAGTACATAGAAGGAACAGGAATATTAAATTAAATCAGTGTTCTTATTCAAAATGTTTGGCAAATCTGACATGTATTCTGGCAATTCAGTTTCATTAGTGTAGGGGTTCTTGAAAACAGTGTTGTGTAAGAAATATATAGATCCTGTAACATATATTTATTTTGCAGTCTGGACCAGACTCAGAAAATTTTGGGTAAGATTGTCAGTACTAAATTTCATGATTGTCCATTTAGCTTGAGCAGTCATAGCATTCTTACGACTTGACTCAAGACAGTAGGTTCTCTACACATTTCTCTGTGAACACATTTGAAAGTCATAAACATAACCAGTACTGGGAAAGGGGCAGTGTCTGGACCACAAAACTCTCCAATGGATAATACATATGGGAAGGCAGGCACCCAAAGGAATGGCTGCTGGGCTGCAGTGCCCCCTCCCTCTAAACAGAAATTTAAAAAGAGAGAGAGAGAGAGAGTTGTAAGACACAGGTCAAACATTTTATACAATTTACCCTTCAGTCAAAATCAGCCACTGGAATTGCCGGTTGCCTAGCACATTTGAAGTTTTAAAAATAAAATGAGAAACTTGTAAAATCTTTGATGAACTTACACAACCAAGAATATTAAGCCGTACAATTTAAATTGCGTGAGTCATGGAACATGCAGTTATATTTATATGTGTATGAATAGAGTTGTAAACAATGTTATGTTACAGTTATATATGTGATATGAATTTTATACACAGTTTTTAAACTCAAATGTAAAACGTATATATTTTAGCCTCAGGGTCAGCCCAGCTTACACTCCCGCCTAACACCCCCACCCCCACCCCCACCCCCACCCATTTATGAAAAATTTTGTGTCCCAGCCTACTTACAGGAGCATGAATGTGTAAAAATCTTTTATCAACTACTGATGTATTTCAAATAAAACTACGTTCTCCCACATTTTGCAAAATAACAACTATGCAAATAATAGCGTCACAACTGCTGTGCCATTGCAAATGGGAAAATATTAGAAGAGAACTGTGACTGGTAAAAAAGTAATTTTATCCTATATACTCACTGTAGTTTCTTAATATAAGGGCCTGTATTTTCATTATGAAGTTAATTGAAAGCATATTGACATTAAATAACATGATACTTGCATTATAATAATGATAGGTTAGTAAAAGCATAAAACTTTATTTGCTTGAGTTGTGTTGTGTTATATTTTATTGTTAAATTTATGAACACTGAGGTACCAGAATTATGAAAAATATCCTGCTGTAACTCATACAGAGTTGTTAATTAAATTACCATAACTTCATATTGGCACTAAAAATATGTGATAATTATTTGGTTTATTTCTTTTAATTACACTAATATTTGTGTAAAAACAAATATGCCTAAAATGTAATTCATCTGTTACTAAAATTAGTGGGTTAAAATTGGTGAATGAAACAAAATATGTCAGTTCCCCTGTGGTAAAAGTATAGTGTTATTCTACTCTCCATAAGCCAGTTCACTTAGCTTTGAAAACATGTGAATAGTAAAATTCAAAACTGTTGTCTGTACAAACATACACGTATTTATATACATCACTGAATAGTGTGTTTATAGTTCATTGCAAGGTAAGTCAGTATAAGGCATGTGAATGGCAAAATCTAAATTTTTGGTTACTGAAAAATGTATTTATGTGATATCTTACTGAATTGTCTAAGTTTAGTAGTTACTACAAACTATGTCAGTGTAATTGACTTTTTAGTTACATTGCATACAAAAGGAAGAAAAATTTAATATTTTAGTCATGTGCCAAGCCTGGATTTTTTAAACACAATGGCACAAAAACTATTTGTACTTCCTTACTGGGTACAACAAGAACTGGACTCATTGACCAACAAACAAAATAAATAAATGTCCCCAGGGCTAAACATTCTAATCCTTGATTATAAATGCAGAAGTTTAATACAAGACAAGCGATTTTGTATTACTCTTTTGGAACCATGGGCCTATGTCTAATCCTTCAGAAGTCTGCAGCATATCCCTCTACATTTGCTGTCTCAAGATAACTCATTTCCTTTTTGTTTTAATTATATATTACTCATTGTAATACACTTTCTCTCTTTCAAAATATTATCTTTTAAATTTATATATTGTCTATATGTCTTATTACTGCAGAAACAATATTTTATATCAGTATTAAGTTATGTGTCAGAAAATGGTCATGCACTTTGCTGTTCTGAAATATAATGGACTGGAAGTATTTAAATGACATACTATGAAATATGGTTTGTTTCAGTAACATACAGTTTCTTTGTGTAATATATAACAAGTTAACCTGATTGTCAACATGGAAAATACCAACAGAAAATTACTAGTATTTGTATTGCTTTACAGTAATATTAGTTTAAAATGGGACATGGATACCATTGACGGAATACGTATAAGCATAGCTAATGAATGTGTGAGACAGTATTATGAACTAATAAATAACATTTTATATTTTCAAAAATTTTCAGAAATATCCTTGAACATATGTAATTGCAACCACACACCACTAAACTTCATTGGGTACAACACTGAATAATCAACTTTTAAAAAAGTTTGTGTTACTATTGACAGGACTGGATTCAACTCATGGAAGTAGGCATATAAATATTTTTTGTTACTCCTGTTTCTCTCTCCTGTCTCTCATTCGAGTACGGTAATTTTTCATGTCATGTCAGTATGAGATACCATCACAACACAGTTCATGTATTTGGCCAAACCAGAATAAAATAAAAGTTCTGAAAACGTTCTCATTAAGAAGTACATCTGTAAGTAAATATTTTTTAGCTCAAGTAAGCATGTAATTACTCTTTCCCTTTCTAAAACTTCTGTAGTCAAAAATATCAATACCAGTATTCACCAGTTACTTGTTGATATTATCCTGGTGTCATTTATCCCTTTTTCATTTATTGTTTTGAATTAAAATCTACTTCCTTGGCATTAAAGTGACAAATGTACTAGCATTTTCAAAGAGGAGAGCATCAGTAACAATGATGGACTGGTTCTAAGTTTGTTAAGTACTCTACTGATATTACATGAACAGTTAATTTAAATTTCTATTGTGTGGTGTGACTATCTTAATGATTTTTTTACAATTTTATGGATTCTTTACAGACCAAAATGCATCAGCTACCAAAGATAAATCGAGGCCTGATCTTGCTGGCTCCCCAAGTGATGGCCTACTACAGCCTGATGGGGACAAGGCTTTCTATGAGAATTTGCCCTTCCATGGCATGCAGTCAGCACCAAACAAGGTAAATACACTTTATGTAATAACTTGCATCCCACTGCTAACTGAATAGACATGTAATTTTAGTAGTACTTAAATATATGTGTAGTTCTTGAAGTAATTATTTTCTTGACTCATTTCAGAACTAAGAACAAAAATATTTAATTTACTACAGTGAAACCTGTCACATCATTTATGTATCACCCACACTAAAATGTCTGGGAATATATGAGGATATGTGGAAGACAGTTATTAGATCCAAATACTAAACAAAGACAAATGTATGGCAGAGCCCATTTTGAAGAATTAAATTTTCATCTTTATATGTATAAGGCTGCTAGTTGCTGGAAACAAACTATGTTAACAGTGACTTAGTTGCTTTGAAGTAGGCTGTTCATATACCAAAGTTGTCCCATGCAAATATGAAAGTAGAGTGCCTACAGAATGCTTTTCCTGATTTCCGAGTCTCTTGCCCTTCTGCAGTGTAGTCCTAGTGTTACTTAATCTCTATGTGATTGTCCACTGCAGTGAATGTCCAATGCAAATGTCATGTTTAATACAAAATATTGTGACTCCTTGTTCTGAAACATTTTCCTTCTTATAGGATGCGGCTCTATTCACTCCACCTCTTGTTTTTGAAACTGCTGTCTAACTGCTGTACAATAACTTTAATTTTTTATGTAAGTTAATTTTGTTTATGATTTCAATTACAGCATGGTGTTGGTACATTGAAATATTCATATGCCAAATTTATAGCATGGTTTTCAAAATTAATGACCAAATCATTCCACTAATAAGAATTGCCTATAACTGAAACAATTTGGCCAATCAGTGACATGATCATAGTGGCTGTCTGACATGGAATGTGTGTGTGTGTGTGTGTGTGTGTGTGTGCACCTTTTTGTTTTTCAGCTTCCTAATTGCTCTTTCCTTTCCTCAAATTCTTCCATATTCTTATAATTTTTTGTGGTTCATCCTGAAACTAGTGCATAAAATTATTTATTTAAATTATTAATTGTTGTGTGATTGCATATATTGTCTTCCTTTGAATCTTTAGTATGACATTCACTTTTAACAGGTTTCACTGTGTACTCACTGAATGTGTTTTATTAATTATTATAACAACCAGGGATGAGAGTGTAGCAGGTACAATGAACAGTTTTAACAGGTTTCACTGTGTACTCACTGAATGTGCTTCATTAATTAATGCGTGACAGCCAGGGATGAAAGTGTAGAATATTCATTAACTATCGTACATATAAGAACAAATTGTTATCTGTCAATAGTCATATGACGCACATAAACCATAGACTTTGAACAAATTTAAGTCTTTCCATTGAATTAGTTTACTTACTGTATGGATAATCTACTCACGGGTTCTTTGAGGAAACACGAATTTTGCATTTGTTTTAAGGGATGTTATCCAATTAAATTTCATACACACTTATACAGGTATTCTTTCTGCCATAAAGACACTTCCTGTAGGGTAACCACTTTTGGTGAACAGTTTGTGCTGTCAATGTATGTGGAAGGAAACCAGCAATAGAGAACACTTTCAGAAACGTTTCTTTCTGTCTTCCTGATGCGTAAGCTATTTACATTAGCTGATACGTTTGAGAACAGTGCAAAGCTGAATATAAAAATTGTTCAAGGTGTGTAAAACAAGCATGAAATTAATTGAAATTGTGATATCTTTCTAGGTAAGTTTAGAATAACGGTAGTGTTGCTTCCTGATATTTGAACTTTACTATATTCACAAATATAATACCATCTGTTATTTTTGCTTTACTAAGAGCTATTGACTATTACTGTAGTGATTAAATGACAGAGGATGTGAGGGTCATGGCATGAGGTATTGAAGCGGGAAATGTGTGTGTAGGTAATATTAAATTGATGTTAGAGAAATAGGTTGAACTATTGTAAACTGGATTCAGCTCAATCAGGGTAGCAGGCTGAGGTAGACTTTCATGAATATGGTAATGAACATTTATGTTTCATAAGGGATTGTAAATTGTTTTATCACATAAACAAATATTAGCTGTACAAGGACATCCATGTTTCATATTAATTTACTGCTTTGATAGGCAAAATACCTTTAATTTTTCTATTGAGAATTGTATAGTATTAACAGAATTTACACAGGTCACCCAGTATTGACAGAATCGCAAAATTAAGGAATTTACAGTGTAGATGAGATGGAAAGTCATTAAAAACATACAAAATTTTTGTGGGGAAACAAATTTGAAGAGCGAAAGTGATATGGAAAGATAATATTGAGATGAATATTAAGGAAACAGGTTCTGAGTGTGAGGGATGTATGAAACTGGTTTTGTTTCATGTTTTAATGTGAATCAGTGTTATAGAAAATTTGGGTACTATTGTCAAAGAGTTGGTTACTTGATGAATTGTCTTCTGGGCATTTCCTTGGCGTCTGAGTAGTAAAAACCGACGTTTCGGAACACTGTATCAGTTCCATCTTCAGCAGGTGCTGCAATGCAGCACCTGCTGAAGATGGAACCGATACAGTGTTCCGAAACGTCGGTTTTTACTACTCAGACGCCAGGGAAATACCCAGAAGACAATTCATCATTACTACTACATGGCGAAAGCTTAAAATCTAGAAGTTGGTTACTCCTAATCTTATAGGGTTCTAGTACTGTAGACTTTATATGACAGACATAAACATGACTGAAGTATGAAATTGTCTTCTGCTCTTTCCTTCTATCAGACTAGATACTCAGACCTAGGTGTTGCAAAACCTTATAATAAAAATAACAATGGATAAAATTGTCGAGTCTAGTCACCTTAACTTACTATAATGTGTTGTTGAAACTGCAACATTGTGTGCCAATATATTGAGCATGTTCTTGTGATTAACTAAGCATGTACCTTACAAATGTAGGTACAGTTTGCATACAAATATATGAATATGTTGACATTCAGAAGTGAATGTGTTCTGGTAGTAAATTTATAAATAGAGCTTCTCATTTTATTGCATGATCATAGAACAGTGAATTTTAAACATCATGTATTCTTTCATACACTCCTGTACATATTCATTTTTATACTATAAATCAGCATGGTTTGTCTTTTATAAGTGTAGCACATAATACAATATATGCATGTAACTTGGAAATGGCAAAGCACAGGCATGTAGGATTTTAGATTCTCACAGTGGTGGCGATGAAATTTCAAGTCTTTTTGCATATGTCATCATGATGATTGAAAAATAATTTCAAACTTTTTGGAGAGGCTGGCTGCTGAATTAAGGTTCTGGACTACTTGTATCCTGAAGTTGAAAACATCAAGCTCCTCTCAAGTACTGGTGAATATTTATTAATCAACATAGCGTCATATTGCAGGAAACTTGTATCTTCAAAGGCATGCAGTTTTCTCTCACCTTAAATGACAGTGGTAGGAAATATTATGTTCATCGTGGTGAACGTGGCTGTAAGTCTGAGTTTGTGGTCAGTGGAATGGTATCTGGAACATGAGCTTACATGGAACAAGTACAGTAATTTAGCACTGCTCAGTTCTTTGACTTGTCCATCATCCATTTTTTATAAACACAAGTACTGAAATGTTATTTTTTTTAAATTGTTGTTCCTTTGCATTATTTGCTCCTTTATTTTTAAACACTTGACAGTTGATGGAGGTCAAGAAGTGTATATTGCTAACTGTGATGTACCATTATCAAAGCAAACTGGAAATGAATGTAGAATTTTTTTTTAAATTAAAGGTATCCCTAGTGCACTAATGACAGTGTCTTCTTAAAAAATATGCTGGAACAAAATACACTCTCCAAATTACATATCATATATGTTCAAAAATTATAATTTAATTCACTTGAGGGTTAATAATTATTCAAAAATGGGAAGAGTAATATATTTTTAAATGCTTTGATTAACCTTATCACAGTCAGGTTTTTCACTAACCAGTTTACTCTACCTTATCTGTTTCAGTATTTCTTACCCCTGTACATTTACATGACATAGCAGCTATTTTCATTTTAATAACATATGTCTCACACAGTATGGAAAAGAAAATTGTCAGTCAAAATTCAAGTTTTCTTGAGGTGTGGTAGTGTACATGCCATGCAATACAGTAAGATGAATGGGCAATAAAACAATTATAATTGCTTGTCATGATGTGTCCGGGTAAAAGTAGTTTTGACTCTTTATGGAGACTTTTAGTCAGTATTTTAAAATCCACTTGAATGATGTCGGAATCTGATGCTGCAATATATACACTCAGTCATGGTCGATAATAGAGGAACAGGAAATTTTTTGATTGAACCAGCAGCCAATTGTGATGAAATGTGAGATGCACACAGTATCTGATGCAAGTCTGTGTCACAACCATGAAAGGGGTAATGGATTTCCAGTACATGACTATAACAACTTTAACTATGTCTTCTGCAAAACATATTGTTGTTTCTTTTGTATCAGATTTAAATATTTCTGAGCTGTAGTTCTAATAAACTTTGATTTCTAAAATGGAGTATGGTTGAAGTTAATATTATATTCTATGAGATTTAGAAAGATGACATGAAAAATTTAAATATGTCCAGTACCTTTTAAATTTGATTGTTTCTTCATAAGATAAGGTTCTACTTTATATTACTTTAGTATTTACTAATGTCATTTTGACTGCATAAATTCAGTTGCATCAGATAGGAAGATCTGTAAGTAATGAACTTTAAACGTATGAAAGGATTTACTCGTGACTTATTTTGAGATAATATTGCAGAATATGTGTAGAAACTTAGGCAGTATAGACGGCCTCTGGACCAAGATTAGAACTTGGGGCCTCATTAATATGAAGCAGGACTGTTAATTCCCTTAACTGTGCTGTAAATACATCACATAGTATTGCTGTAGAAATGCAAGTTTCAAACCACATATGAATGTCTAAACTACTCAGGCTGAGTAATTTTTATAAGTACTGACTCATTCAAGAAAAATAAGACAAAGCATGTAGGATATATGGGGAAAATGCATATGAAATTTAAGCAGAAAACCCATCACAAGAGACTATTTGGGAGATTTTAGTATAGATGGCAGCATCACGTTAAAGAATATTTAGATTGTCATCTTTTAGTTAATAATCTGAACTTTTTAATATTTTCCACTCTGAAAAATCCGAAATCTGACACATAAGACAGGGCCTTCAATAAGGAGGGTGTGAAAATATGACTTGATTTGTCTGGTAGACATGGTAATGAAACTTTTGGTTCCATAAAAGGTAGAGAATTTCATGTCAAACGTAGTAACTCTCACCTTCTCAAGGACTGTACTTCATGAGTTAGTATAACAGTCATATAGTTTTTAGTCCATGTATATTATAAAGACAATCCTTCATTCCATTATTCACTAACAAATCATTACACAAAAAATTTAAACATTAGTGTAAAAATTATAACAGTTGGTTTAGTCTGATAAGAAGACATAAGATATTTTGGACCTTAATTTTATTTTTTGGATTGTTCTGACTTAAAAATAACATTTGCTGTACAGATTTTCTTCTAGTAATTCCAACCCAACTTTGGTCCTATGATTCCTGATACTTTGTACATTACTTCAGTAAAATGTTGTTGCTATGAGCACTCTGTCAGTTGTGTTTCTCTACATTGTTCTCTACACGAAATGCATGAGTTTATCCAAATTACATAGCATTTTGCTCTTTAATGACCCAGTCAACCAATTTCTGAAATTCTTTCAACATCTCCACACCATATGGTTTTGTTTACAGTCAATAAATGCTATGGTGCGCAGACTACAAGCTGCATGTATGTTATGGTGCATGTGCACATATCAGTATGTGTGAACCTAAACTGATGAATGCACACACTATTCCATTACAATGATAAATGTACATGTATGTACTTTACTTAAAATTGATTTTGCACATTTACCAGTTCATCTTTACACCACTCACCATGCGCAAACCCCCCCCGTTCCCCGTTCCTTGGGAGCTGTGTATATTATTGCTATGAAAATTGAAGTTTTGGAAATGCTGATATATTGTTGCATGTTTGTGGCAATTAAATATATCTAGAAAAATAGTTTTGATGTGGGCCCTGTGAAGAATAAAAGGCTCCTGTCAGTAAGAACAATAAGAAAATTGTGTCAGTTTTGCTGGAATTAAACCTGGAAGAACTGGACTTCACTGAAAAGAACATTGTGTCTATATAGATGATCAGTTAAGAACAAAATCTTTCTTTCAGAAGGAATATTATATCAGCTAATGTTTCATACATTGTCATCAATATAGTATAATCTGTCAACAATATATTTTACACAACTCACAAAATATCTGGAAGGTGCATATTCTCCACCCATTCTTTATATCAGTGGAATGAGCATGATAGTTCTAAATATATACTTTTATGCTTTTTCTAAATGCATATATTTTTGTTTTTAAAGTCCCAGTTTAGGATTGCTGGATAAGAATTTTCATGAAAGGGACTATGAAACATAGTGTTATTTTGTGGCAGATCATGTGTAACATTTCATCCCTGGATATAATATAATGTTGTGTTTTATGTTCATGTTTTTATCATACTTTTAGTTTTGAAGTGTAACACTTTGTTGCATGATGTTTGTGCACTTCACTTCTTTAGCCTGTGATGAATTTGTGTGCTTGCATGTGAATTGTCTGCTTGCAGCCTGCTCGTACCAGTTGTAATGTGAATGCCACTAGTAGGCCATCAAGCCAACTCAGTCACTATGGATCATCTGGCTATGGATCCACTCGAAGTCATGTCGGTCCTCATTCAAATAACCGAAATCAGTCTGTAGCCTTGTTGCCAAAACACAAATTTAGTACTCTACAAACACATACAAGTAAACACAGCTCCAACATAGGACAGGACTACCCTCAGTTCTACTCAATGAGGCTACAAAAGAGAGACCAGAGTGGCAGTTTATCTTCGCGGCTGGATAGGAACTGTTATCCAACACAAATTGTCCAGCTGCACAGTAAGCCAATGAAGGAGAATTTAACAGAATCAAAGTCAAGTGTGCAAGAAGCAACATCTGGAAACAAAAATGAAGTTAATAACAATAAGTGTGATAGTAAGAGGCTAGACAGCATTGTCCCTCCAGTGCCAGCTCCAAGAAAACATCTTGCTAATAAGTCTTTTAAACACACATATCAGAATGTGCCTATTCCAATCATACCCAACACTCAGGAGTGTAGTCCTCAACAGGTTAGTTGTAATATTTTTCTATAGGACATAATGTTCTGTTTTGTTGCTATCTATGCTTGCTCTTGTGTGTTAGCTGGTAACACTGTATTCATAAAACAAGCAAAAATTTACTGTGTATAATGAAAGTTTGAACACCAAAAGAAATGGGGATTTTACATGATCATCTGCTTCCATATATATGCAGTAGGAACTATCACTGACAACAGTGACTACAAAACATAAATGGGAAGATTAATATGTTATATTCATAGTACTGAATCTGACACCTGTGCAGAATGTTAGAGGGTCTTGTTCTTTTGCAAAGATTATAACACCAGACTTCTGTAACTTAGTCACTACCTGAATGGGTTCTTGAATATTTTGTTCTATTCCTTCATTAGAAAAAACATTTCTGTAACTGGTAATCTCTCAGCACTGTAAGCAGTGTTTTTCATTTTTATGTTTCTTACTTAGAATATTATCTTACTTGAATAGTTTGAACAGTAGTTACTTATTCATCTCTGACATGTTTCTGCACATATTTAATTTAAATTTTGCAAAAATAAGAACTGTTTACTTTTCAGTAAAGGTAAAAAGGTAAAGTGATCCCGTTACAGGCCCGGTGTGGCCCAGAGGGTGGGTAGAGGTATGGTTCTACTCTTCCATGGCTGCAGCACTAGAAGGGGGTGAGTGGTCAGCAGCTCGCCCCAGCCACACTTTACACCCGGGAAAGACCCAGTACCCATTTTACAAGAGGCTGGGTGGGCCCCAGGGCCAGTCTGGACGGGCGGGAAATCTCGTCCCCACCGGGATTCGATCCCGGACCGTCCAGCCTGTAGTCAGTCGCTATACTGACTGAGCTACCCGGCCCACATTTACTTCTGAGTAGTGGGCTAAAAACAAAAGGAATGCTGTTCATGAATTAAAGTACATTACTAGCCTTCAAAATTTGTAGTCACAGAACTTTTGTGATAGCATATTTAATAAAACATGTCACAGCTAAGGGGGGGATACAATTCAATGGAAGACATACATTTTCAAGAACAGAAATTATTTTTGCATGAATTTTGTTAAACATCCAGTGCATCTAAAATACATTTATAAGTCATAATGAAATTTATTGGCCTCTTTTTTGACTGACATATAATATGGGGATATAATATGTAGTTTCTGTCAAAACAATGATACAGTTTTAGGTTAAATTCCTCAACAGCAAGACCACATTTAATCTGTTAAATTAAACCTTATGATACCTTAAATAAAAGAATAATTGTAGGGGGAATATTTTGCGACCTAACAAAGGCCTTTGATTGTGTAGATCATGGAATTTTATTATCCAACCTTAAATTCTATGCCAAAAGAGGTCATTTCTTCAGTCTAATTAAACATACTTGGAGGGCAGGTATCAGAGAGTACAAATAAATGTAAAAAACCGACTCATCATAACATCTACAGAATGGGGAAGAGTTTCTTATGGGGTTCCACAGGTTCAGTTCCAGGGCCTTTGTTGTTTCTTCTGTATATCAATGATCTTCCATTAATACTGGGATGGTATTCCTTGCCTGTTCTTTATACAGATGCTACTAGTGTTGTCATAACTGTTACTAGTAGTACAAATTTTATGAGTAACAGCAGAGAGATATTTTCAAAATTAAATAAATGGTTCTCTGCAAATTTATTATTTTTAATTTGATACAACTAACTTTTTATATTTTAGAACAAAAAATATGAAATAGATTATGATGATGATGAGGAGGAGTAGGAGTAGAAGGAGTTCATTTCTGGTTTTTTATTAAGATGTGGCTGTACACAGTAAAATTAAATTTTACAGTTTTTAATTCAGCCTTCTCAAATACCATAGTTTGTTTAAATTCTTGGGAAGTTTTTTAGGTGGAATATAAAACCTGCCAGACACAACTGCCTTATTTTTCCTTTCTTTTACGCATAATCTGTGGGAAACTCTTAAAAGTGAATCATCATTGTCATGCATGCACAACTGGTATCCAAAAGAAAAGACCAGGATCAAGTTAAAAACAAAAGTAGAGGGTAACTAGGCATATAAGAATATAATACAGTAATTTATTATATCTATTCTAGGTGTTATGTTTAAAATTGGTTGTATGTTTAGGAGGGCAGGTCTCAAATTTTTGTGTGCTCATGGCATATTATCCCTTGCCACGAGGAATCGTGGCACATGAAATGTCTAAGTTGGTAACACTACAGGATAATTATCCAAAAGGGAAGCATAATTTCTTACAAATATAGTTCAATAAACGTTCCTTGTGTGTAACTAAGCAAGGGTTTTTTTGATTTCCTGGGGTCCTGAAGGTGTAGATCTACTGAAAAATGGAGGATATTTATATTGCTAATACTGTATTTAACCCATGCTGTGTATATGTAGTGGAATTTATTTTAAACAAAGTTATTTAAAATTTCCTTTTATCTGCAATGATATAAGGTTCAAAACCTCATGGCACACCTAGTAACACTCACAACACACTAACGTGCTGCAGCACACCTTTTGAGAACCACTGCTTTAAGACAGTTTGTTTACTTTTATTTATATTTGTTTTGTCAAATTTTTAGTTTCATCAAAAAACCCGTTTTTGTGATATACTAAAACAATTGTATGGAAGATGAGGCCCCACGTACAGTCTATGACTGCATAAATTTGTGGTTTTAAATAAATAATGCACCATCTTTTATACTTTTGTACTGACAGTACTGTGAAATGACTGCAAAAATGCACATGTCACAGAGGTCTGTTTGAAAGAACCTTGCAATACAACACAGAAGAGCAAGTTGTGATATATATTTATTTCTATACGCTATAGAAACAAATGTTCTAACATGGTGTTTTCAACTTTTCATTTATTAAGCTGGACTCAGGCATATATGTTGCAACCGTGCTTGTTTATGTGCCACGTGAGTTGCATTATATTATCATTAAATATTTGATTTCCCATATTAGTCTGCACTTTTGATGTTTAAATATGTAGAAAACTAGTAATTCTATAGTTTGTAGTAGTTGGATTCTTTAAGTCAGTGTATGTAGCAGTTTCAATATATACTTCAACTCAGTCATTTCACTTAAAGCTCATATCCAGTTGTTCCTCTAATGTTATATGATATCAGTAAGTGTTCCTGATTACCATATGTTATAATGAGCATTATGATATATACAGAGCTTTTTCTGTGGCAGTATGTCATATTGACTCCTTTCTTTCTTTAAGAAAGGAAAGCTGTCTAAAAACGTGCTGCACATCATCCGCTTTTCCTTCATGTTTATCACCAACTCTTTTGAGAGAAAGAGAGAGAGAGAGAGAGAGAGAGAGAGAGAGAGAGAGAGAGAGAGAGAGAGAGAGAGAAAGGACACTGGTTATATGCCATAAATAACCTAGCAACGAACTGTATAACATTTCTGTACTGCACACACTTTTCTGTTTGAAAATACAATGAAAATTACAAGAAAGGCATAACAATAAAATTGGAGGATTTTAGGCTTCATTCATACTATTGTGAAGATATTACAAAACAATAAATTAAACTCACAGGCTCTTACAATAGGAGTTCTCATACTGCAGTCTTTTCACAAAGAATCAAAGAATAATTCATAGCAATGTAACAGTAACTGTGTGTTTCCAACATTTAGGTTATAAATTATCTCATTCTTATCATACACAGAGAACATGCACAAGCCTCGAATTGGTACATGGTAACTCCATTAGTACTTCAAATTTTCAGATTTTCCTGTCACGTGAATATAAATTTCTGAATGGAGAATTATTTTCACTATCTCAAAGACATGGCTGCCAATATTCAGTCAAGTATTTAATAATTACTGGGTTAATAATTAGAACATAACTACTGTATCTCACTTTGTACGTGAAAACCCAAGTAATCAGTCACTGTTAAGTTGATCAGTTACTGTAAGAGAGACAGAGAATCATTTTTTTGCATACTTATTCTGAAACATTCCATTACCACCACCAGATTAGTTTTATGGTTCAAATGTGGCAACACAGCACTGGCTAATATCATTTTAGCGAATATGTCTGGTATTAAGATCTGGTAAGTTTCAGAAGCTTGTTGAGAATGTAAGGCTATATTTCAACAGTCTCTGTTCTTGTTACTTTGTTTCTACATTCAGACTGTTGGAATGTAGTGTGTGTGTGTGTGTGTGTGTGTGTGTGCAGCACAGTATTCCTTACACATGAGTTGTGTCAAGGAATCTAAGATTCTGGATTGTGTGGAGATCAATATTTCTGTGTATGATATCCTTTGTGATATTGTCCACACCTGCATTACTGTAACTGCAGTCACGTTTTGAATTGTAGAGATGGTATTCACAGTGAGGAAAACAGATATTTGTGTAGAGTTTCTGTACAGTTGAGAAGATTTCATTGCTACACTGTACTTTTGAACTAAAGAATAGATTCTTTCTATGCCTACATTATGATCACCATGTTTATGATTACTGTGGGGAATTTTATCATAATGATGGAATTACAGATTCAAAAATGGTTGTGAATGGTATTTGCAGTTGCCCTGAATTAAGGAGTTGTAAGTTATATGTTCAGGTTTACTCACTGACTTTCTGTTTATAAAGTATTTGGTAGGTTTTATTAAGATTCTTTCATTGAAAGCAAACCTAAGGTGTCATTTACATACTTTTGAAGTATCTAGTGTTACCCTCTTGCATTTCCCTTTATTCAACCTCACATTTACAAATGTGGCAATGTTTAATAATGATTTGTTGTAACAGTTAAATGTTATGTTTCTCCCATGACAACTAACCCTTTAAATCATTTTTCTGCACATGCTTTCCATAGAACTAATGCTAATTAATTGTATGTATAACTGCTATAATAACACTCACTAACATGCATGGCTTGCAAACTTCTCTACAGAACCGACAGCAGCATCAGCACCACCACCACCATCACCACCACCACTACAATCTAACATCATCACAACATCATCTACTACTGACACCTCCCAACACCAAAACTACCAGTCTGAACCTCCAGCAAACATCGATTGCATTGGGGGGGAAAGAACAGTCTCAGCCATTGTGTGGGAGCACAAGGCAAAACAGCAAGACCAACAGCAGCATCAGCAATAGGACATATCTCCCACCCATGCGTTTGGAATACCAGCAGCCTTATTATGTCGCAGAACCCTATGTCACAGATAGCATAGTGTATGCAGACTTAGCCCTGGCAGCAAATGGCAGGCGTGAACCCCATCTCCTCCCACACTATAGAGCACCACAAAACTCTACAGAATATGCCATCTTGAAGTTTCATGATGTTGGACAGGAGATTGACGTGTGAAAAGGTTGGTACAGGCATATTTCTATTCAGTGTAGTATTGAATACATAATGTATTCTGATAGGTTTACCATCCGTGTCCAAGAATATAAATTCTTTTTTTGATAACACCCTTTTAATCAATACATGCAATACAGATTAAATTTTGGGCCATCTTACCAGGTAATTGAATAACTAAGAATTTAAAATGAAAGTAGTATTTCAAACAATAGAAATATGTCACATTGAACATAATCTAACGTATGTTATATTCAATCCCTGTGTCCATTTTTATAATAAAACTTTACATCGGCCACAATAAAATCACTTGTGTCATGCCTGTTTTTCTTGGTTACCATTCTTGTGTCAATATCATTTTTGTAAAAAAAATTAGTATCCTCCTACAGTCAAAAGCATAAATGCTGGTATTAATAGTGTGTATGTATGTATGTGTGTGTAATAATCATATATATTAACATTAAAACAGAGGACCTAAATAGTAGTACCCAACAGGGATGTAGGTACTCTAGTGCAGTACAGTGGTGGCTTGGCTGTGTCCATGTCCTTAGTCTCAGGAAACCCTTTCTGCTTTCATGTACCCCAGAATTTTATATTAAATATTATTCACTTTGTCATCATTATTAAAAAATAATTTTAGATTCAAATATAAACTGTAAAAATGTAAATAAATAAAATTACTTGCTAGGTAAGTGGTTCATCTTCAAGGGTTTAAGGTTCATGGACCTTGAACTCTTGAAAATGAAGGCGTATAGTTCCTTCAGAACAACAAGAACCACCTATAGAGTGACATAGCATTAAATTTCAGCCAAATGGAATTCTTGAATATACTGCTGTGAAAACTTCAATACCTGCAAAGAAAACTAACATATGGAGGTGACTTCAAGTTCATCTAAAAATGTTTTAATGATTCCATTCTTGAGCCATGTTTAGTCCCACAGAAACATTGCTGTGCTAGTGATTTTTTAGTGTAACCTTTACTGATGGCAATCATAACATATCTGCACATCTTATCTGTAAATATGATATACATGAGAATATTAACATAATTTTTTGCATGTCTCTAGCTACAATAAAGATAACTAAGAATAGTGAGCAGTGTCCCACTCTTTTCCTTCTAATGCTCTCTCTGTTTGAAATAACCAGGACATTCAAGATCGACTTGTATAAGAACAAAGGACACAAAAGTCTTATTCTAAATAATCCTGCTAGCGAATTGGCACCTAAAACTTGGTCTTGCAAGTTACTTAACTGTTGCAATATGAATTATTGTGTATGAAAATTGTTTAGTATAGAACTAGTAATGCTCTGTTTCAACAGTCTACATATTCTCCTATTGCTGATTTGAAAGTATTGCAATAAAAGCAGTTACAGTTAACTTTAAATTTTTTTCTTGCTCTGTTGTCAGAATAAAATTAAATATTTGGTCACAAATATGAGGGGCAATCAGAAAGAAATTCCTCCTATTTTTTATCTCTTTACATTTTTATTTCACGTCATTAACCACTACACCTGTGAAGTCAAATATTGTCAGTCATTTACTGGACAGATTGCAGTACCCCTATTGATTCTAAAATGGCAGACATTGTGCATTTTTAATGAATGAACAATGACTGAGTACTTTGATGTTGAGAGTGAGAAACTGTTTTGTGTTGATAAACATTTTCCCAAACTGTGTGGTTCAATAATTGTGAACGTGAGTACTGTTCAGGGATGGGTAAAATGAATTAAAGAAGCTGAAGTAGGAGGAGAATAATCTCATGACAAACCAAAAACGCTCGTCCTTGCACTGCAGGAATGCCTGGTGATATCTGCCAGATTCATCAACTGATACACAGTGACCATTGCATAACAAATGAATTGTGTTACACCCTACCCAGTGGTAAAGGCTGTGTAATGGAAATTGATGAAGAATCTCTCTTTTCCACTGTCTGTTTGAAGGTAGATGCAAGTAAATATGCAAGGAAACCAATTGGTACTGATTGTTTGCACTGAAATGATACAGAATGTGAGTGCTTCCAGTTGCAAATAGTCATTTGGATTGAAACCTGGGGCCACCATTTTTACCTGAATTCAATACCAGTTGTTGTAATTGTGCTACGTGAAATCCAAAGAAAGAATTTATTCAAGAGTGCCATTAGTGGGAAAAGTTGTGGCTACATGCTTTTGGTATGAGAAAGGTGTTATGAATGTGAGTTTCTTACCTGGAGGACAAAAGTAAACTCTGACTGTTTTATTGAAACTACAAAGTCTGTAAGCTCACCTTTTCATTTTTATCCTGCATGAAATGTGTCAGCATTGCTGCTTCCCTGTGACAAGGCTAGGCCACACATAAGTGTAGGCATCACAGAGACCATCACGAAATTTTGATGGGGAGTGTTACCACAACAACCCTACAGCTGCAAACTTGCACCATCAGATTTTTCACCTTTTTGGTCCTTGGAAAGGTGGCCCAAGAGGAAACAACTACACAAATAAAGAGGCACTGTATAATGCCGTGAGCCAGAGGCTGCAAATGAAGAAAAGTAACGTATACTAAATGAAAGTACATGCTATTGTTCAAAAGTGGAAGAAGACTGTTGATGATGGAAAAGACTGTACTAGAAAATGGGCCTAACTATGCCTTCAGCAATGGTGTGGTATAATTATTTGAAGCATCACATACCCAGTTTGTAAATAGCATGCAATAGAAAGCAGGATGTAGCACTTTCTATCTGACCTTCTTTTATATGTGTTAAGAACAGGTAACAGAAGAAAACTGACCCTCTTTCATATGTATTAAGAACAGATAACAGATGTAAAATAAATATTATTGCAGGCCATCTGTAGAACTATGACATTAAATTTTCGTATTGTGTGTGAGAAAGTTGGAGCTGTACTTTACTGACTATACTTGATTCCATTGCCAATGAGCCATTTTATTCTAAATCTCAAGGACCATTTTTTGTTTGTATCAGGTCATTAGGCAATTGGTTACTGAACTGAAAATATATGAAATTGGACAGAAGATAGACAAATATATTATACCTTTTAGGTGCTTTTGAAAAATTGTGAAAAGTGACTGGTAGCTCTGTCATGTCTGTCTGTCCACATGGAACAACTTGGCTCCCACAGGACGGATTTTCACAGAATTTGATACTTGAGTATTTTCAAAAATCTATCAAGGAGGTTCAAGTTTCATTCAAGTCTGATAATAATAATAATCAGTACTTTAAATGAAAACCTATGTACATTTATGATAATATCTAGCTATTAATTCTTAGAATGAGAAATGTTTTGGATAAAAGTTTGTAGAGAATATCAAAACATACATTTTATGTTCAATAACTTCTTCCAAAATTCATGCTGTTTATGAGATAATGTGGAAAAATATGATAGAGCCAGTCTAAAGATGGCAATATAATGCTGTGCAGAAAATATACAAGAATACAGACACACACTAATAATGTTTAATAATTATATTTCTTCCATAGCAAAAATGGTTACACAAATGCGCCTCAATGTTACATTATACGTACATTGCCTATCTTGTTTCATACAGTGTCTTTTGTGAGTGCCTTTAACTCCCTCCAATATCTCATAACTGATGTTCTCCTTTTCTCAGTTCTAAATATTTGACACACATGAACGCCAGCATAAGATTCACATTTATAATATATCTATATTTGTATCCAGTTTCTTGTATTAGAAGCTGTACAATTGATTTTTGTAAGTTTTTGATTAATGGCAACTTTTTAATCATTAGTGCAAGAAGTAGATTATTCTATAAAGATTTGGAAATATAAGTATTCAAACTACCTGTCTTATAACAAGGTTGATACTTTGAATATCTATTTCCTTTTAATGTTGATTTTATTATACACAGTCATCAATAAAGGCACACCCATCATCTAATACCCATTTTCCCTTAATCCAAACAATGTATGTATGATACATGGAGGTGCTCAAACGATGTACAGATTAGTTCACAACCATTAACATTATTTATTAACAAGATTCTTGTTGTGACATACATTACAACCATTTAACATGTCTATTTTCTCAACAGGAACGCCCCAAAGCCAGCGTTACATACATTTATTAGAAGAAGCAAACTGGCATAGAGAGAAGTTGTAGGTATAACTTCCTGTACTCTATCTTGGTTGGTTAGGCTGGAACTATTACATGGTGATTAACTTCAAGTGAGGCAGCAGTATTTACTCCTTTTACACATCTTTTGAGCACCTGTATGTTATCAGTTGTCTGAGGGCACTCCAACTACCACCTTGTTGATGCATGAGTATTTGTTTCTCCGTGCCAATGATAAATGTGTTATTGGAGAGTAGAGTAATTGTTTTGAAGAAAGTTGGAACAGATCATTACTGTGTGATGTGAAGTATCTCTGTTATTGCATGTCTGTTGTGTGATGTGGTTCATTATAATTATTATTCATTGCAGTCACGCACAAGTAAATGAACAGAGTTTTACTTAGCAGTATACAAAAAAATGCTTGGATTTAGTGTTCCTGATGCTGTTAAATAATGCAATATTTCTCAGTCAGAACTTCAGTTTTCTCAATTTTGTTGTCTGTCTGCAGTATTCAATGGCAAATCAGTATGGTATAGAGTGTTCAGGTTAGGAAATTAAAGTAAAATAGTAGCATCTAATTTCCAACATATTAACAGAAATAGACTTAAAGTTGTTCCCATTCATCAGCATGTTACAAGCACAACTTACTCCCCTCATCTTCCTAATATTGCCAGCTCAAGTGCTGAAGCTGATGGATGCACTAACTTTAAAGAGCTAATCAATACTACTTCAAATTAATTTATTTTACTGATAGTTATCATTTTACCACCTTAAACATATTTAGTCATCATAACAATGCCATGTTTTTCAATACATTTAATAAAACTATACCTCCAAGTCAGTTATTGAAAAGCATTAATCTTTTGTGGATAAAAGTACACTTATCCATTATAATTGCATGTTGTGTTTTGAATGATAGATTTCAATAAAGAATTTTTAGAAGCTTCACAAAATAAGAAGTAACACAAATTTTCTTACCCATTTGAGAGAACAATTTCCTATCATGTAACTTATTATTTACAGCCATTCCGGCCGGAATTCTCTGACCTGGACTATGCTGATGTGGATTATCGCTCATATGGGCCTATTAACTACAAGATGGCCTCCATACTGGCTATAGAGCAGGAAAAGAAGAACCTTAAGAAAGAGAGCCAACAGAAGCCATCGCACTCTTCCAACAATCACCTATCAGATCTGCTCTAACTTTGCATTTATTTCTTTTCAATGATATAGTCATGAAATTAGAAGTACTAAATGGTTACAAGATGCAATGATCTTCCACCCAGCCCACGCCAAACCAGAAATGGCATGAGAAGGAGCAATGAAAATATGGTCAAGATTCTTTTGTATGTATGAACATGCTTAATGAGACAAAAAGAAAAAAGAAAAAAAAAAAAGGCATTAACTTGATACCACTAACCTGTGATTAACAAAAGAAAGTGCTAGTGTGATCCCTTCCTTGCTTTGAGTTACTCCTGTTCCTGTGTCTGTCAGCTGCACTAACGAACGGCTGTTGAAACTATTGGTGGTGCTCCAAGTCAAGCGACTGCTGCAACTAATGACTCATGTGTGATTAGAGTAATAACCAAAGAAACAATTTGATACACTGGCTTTGGGTATACAAACATTGAGCAAAGACATGCATATGAAAGAAAAGAAATATACACAAAACATTAGGTTGTGTTTTAATAAAGATATTAGTTTTTTTAATAATATATATATAAAAACAAACTTATAAACAAACTGCTATGTATAAGAGGAACTTCGAAATGTTCCTGCTATCATCAAAGATGTGTTAGTGTGTGTTAGGGTGTATGTGTATGTATGTGCGCTTGTGTGTGTGCATGTGTGTGTGCAGACACACCAAGCAAAGATGTGTCTGATGTGTAGTGATATGACTTCCACTAATGTTACAGCACAAATGTCAGTTTCAGATGGAAGTCACCTGATACAGGCAGTTTATATGGCAAGGTCCCACTCGATGTACATTTTCAGAATGTGATAAGCAACACTGGGTAGTACAGCTTTTCTAATTAATCAAAAAGATAAATATATGAGAATTTTTAAAGTGTTGATCATGAAATATGCCAGGGCATAGTACCAGGTTTCTAAAACATGCTGACATGATAACTACCTGCCAGAACATGGTATTTATTAATGTATACCCTTTGTAAGATAAGTTGGCTTATATAAACATAATGTTTTTATCTTCTGTTGCAAAACGTTTTGAATCTTGCTTTCTGTGTCATCATATCTGAAGTTAAGAAATTTGTCCATTTCAGTATACTTTCAATACAGAACATGTTGTGTTGGATTTGTTGGCCTTTGTGGACTTTTTCCAGTATATTGTTATATAAAGTATGCATTTCTATTGCATAATACAGTAAATTTCTGTTAATCCACCACCCATGGAACTGGACAGTGCTGGATTATCCGATATTCTGGATTATCAGACAGTGTCTGTACGGACATAATTATTTATAAGTAATTTTTTGTTTTTGCTCTTATATTTGTGCTATACCACTAATCACAGGGGTATCCCATTTGGATATTTCTTTCATTCTGTTTCGGCATCTTCAAAGTTGAAGAAGTCAATGGATGGGTCAGGACATACCACACCATTTGAGGTACAGACACTCTTGGAGGCCTTTTTGAACTTGACCCTCAGATCTGTCTGTTTCACTGATTAAGCTTTTTATTTATTTATTTATTTATTTATTTTTACTGAGTACTACTTTCTTCAAGTGCCAGATTATCAGGAGTGCTGAGTTAGTTTTCAGATGTAGGGTTAAAGAAATTTTAATGTATTTTCAAATCAGTGGTATATTAATTTTTTATTAACTTCCAGGAGTTTAAAATTTCCATTTTTTTTTTAACTATTAATGTAGTTGGACAAAATCGTTATGGGTTTCCTACAACTTATTTGTATAATTAACTTCCCACTGTCATCTCAAAAGGAAACAGACTCATCATCTGAATATCTACTGCCAAGAAAAATGGAAAACTTTGAAACTTTTTGTGTAACAGACTTGTCTGTACATGGGGAATATTTACATTTCAAACACTGTCTGGAATTATCTTGGTTCATCCACAGTTCTTCATTGGGATCATTGGGATACTGCAAAGGCACTTATCTGAAGGAAAAATGGTGACCACTATTTTGGATATATTATAATACATTACTTCCGTCATAATTTTGTTCACTGATCTACATCACGCGTTAGTTCCGTCCAGTTAGCCCCATAGCTGGCATAAAGAGACATCAAGTCAACAAAGTTTCTTTATTTAATTCTTCTTACTAATTACAGGATTGGAATTTTGACTGGTGGGTTTATCTGCTGCGTGCAAGTCTTACATATTATATACCAATATAGAGATGACAGTTCATAGTACAGTTGTTCCCATCTGACATCTCTTGATCACATTGCAGTAACTCTGTAATGCAAACAGGGATGTAGCCAGTATCTACAAGATATTATTGCTCAATCACAGCTTTGAAAATATATATGGCATAACTGCAATAATATCCAAAGTCCAAAGAGAGAAATGCGTTGAAGTGAATGTGTTATAATAGGTTGTGTGTGAGTGTGAAGAATTAAAAGAAAATTAATTATATTTTATGTATTCATTACTATCTACTGTCTCTAGTTTCATTACATTACCTTCTTTGTATTTATGAGAATTAATGAATGGTATCTTCAATTTGAGCCACATATTGGAGCTATGTTTTGCATCAAGAAACTGACTGCATCACTGCCATCTGCTTTAGTTTCAAAACTATATACTTTATTCACATAGGACACCTAATGGTGGCTTTATATCTCTTTGAAAGTATTTGTCTTTGAAGTTCTACTTCACTTCTTGCTAGAACTTGTTTTATCGTCATCCTTGTCCAATTTCACTAGCAATTTTCTCAGTATGTTTAAAGGAAACAAGGTACAGAGTTGTCATTGAAAGTATTTACTTATTACTTTATCTGTGCTTCTGCAGCATAAATTAAAAACATTTCTTTTAAGGTTTATTTTTGATATAAATTCATGCAGCTTTTTATTGGTCTGTAAGTCTGCAACATAATTGTTCTGATTGCAATGGAAAGAAGAGAAACTGAAACAACAAAGGAATAGAAAGATAGTAATGAAATTTGTTTATATAAATGACGTGATATTGTATGTATTTGTTGGCATTAGATAAAGAGAGATTGTTTACTTGACTTCGGCAAATATCTCTATTGTACTGCTTTCTTGTTCACTCCAGTATAAGAACAATGACTGCATACTATCATAGAGGTTTATACTTTGAAGCCTTTGTACTTTACATTGTTATACACACAAAATTACCAACATCCTTGATATGTGTCAAATTTAATGTGTGGTATATTGAGAACATTCATAATCCTGTTGTAATATGTGGATTTTTAATACAATATTATGACTGGTTGAAGTTGTGTCCTGGAAAATCAAATTTCCCATTTCTACTTTACAGGAGACTCTTGGCATAGAACTATTTGATCCTATGGGCACAAACTATGGGTGAAAATGTGCATGGCAAATTGTTTTTATTTATACAGGTGGTGTCAACATAACTTAACATGAGCAGTGAACTGAAGAAACTTTGCTTTAAGCATTACATACACTCAGCATTGCCTGTCCGTGTAATCTCTGTACTTAATGTATATAACTATGAGACAGGTATTTGCTTCATAATAAACCTTGGATTTTCTAAACTGCATAAAGAGAACCACCATTAAGAACAGCGCACAAATTTCTGTATGAATTGTCTTAAATTCCCTTTAACCAGACTTAATAATTACAGTAAAATGGCTTGCTTTCTCTGTCTTGCTAACCAAGCATTTATAAACTTTAGCATAGACAGAAATTCAGGCATACTTGTAGGCAGTGTCCTTGTTTGTCCAACCCTCTCTTTTCACTTTCAGTGTTAACATTTCTTAAAACTGAAGGCCCTTTAACTGCTCAGCTGGCAGCTGGCTGTTTCATCAAATCCTTGTGTGTCCTTGTTGCTAATCAGGGTAAGTTGTGCATCTCTTTCTTGCACTGTACCTAGAAACAGCAGTAGTTAAAATCACTTGCATTGAGAAAGATGATATTAGGTAAATATATTGTTCACACTAACAACTCTTGCAAAAGCATTTTTAGTTCCTGTGTTATGAATTTGATGATAAAAGGGCAACAAATTTACTTTTAATCTACCAGTCTGTTTTATAATCAAGTAGTTTACCTCTCATGTCTTCTGTAGCATGCAATGCCTCATAATTTGGAAAAGCACCTAAAAAGTAACATCTGTGTACGTACACACCATGCCATCAAGTGATTTTCAGGGTCATGAAAACAAGAGCTCCACCAATTCAATACCTTGACAGAAGTGATTAGCCATTTCGTGTTCTGGATCCTTTTATCTACTGGGAAAAGTTACTGGACTGGGACTGGATTTGATGCTGTTTCAGCAGGAAGTCAAGACATGCCTATGAAGCACTTTACTGGCCACAGTATCACAACTTACAACAATATACTCAAAGCATAAACACATACATACATACATGTGACTAGACTAGCACATGGTAGCTTCCCAAGAAGGATCCCACTAGCTGGATTTCACTAGGTAGTTATTCACTTCATACATATTATGTCCTAGCTGTTACCAGTACTGCAATTGGTAGTGTTGATATATGAGTGGCTATTTTTATATTAATTTCAGCATATCATCATATGCTGAAATTCTATGTTGCTTCCTGTAAGCAACCTTTCAGCATACTTTACCTGATTATTCTGTGTGACAGTCTTGTGTACAACAATGCCTCTGCATAATTGTGCTAATGCTAATGACTGACTGTTCCGTTTGGAGTCCTGCACTGTCCACTTTGATATACAGGAAAAGCCAATGCTGTTTGTATTACATTTTGCTATTACAACTGATGGTGAAGCAAAATTAGTCCTATAAATATTGTTTTAATAGAGGTGAGAATTATGACATAATAATTCCTTTGTAATAAACGTTGAATTGAGGTAAGAAGTTTAGTGTAATAATTCCTTTGTAATAAATGTCTGGCAGAAGTGACATCCCTTTTTTTTTTTTTTTTTATTAAGGTAAATAA
>Ga0123357_10000711_pt1 | contig 33457 bp, 23 predicted proteins | sample TergutEmb28metaG_FD_89873 | JGI IMG/M metagenome (GOLD analysis project Ga0123357, IMG submission 89873) | Embiratermes neotenicus P4 segment gut microbial communities from Petit-Saut dam, French Guiana - Emb289 P4 | ecosystem: Host-associated > Arthropoda: Insects > Digestive system > Gut ... | reverse complement strand
CCTCGTCAACGCCATCCAGCGCGATGGTCGCCCCTGGACTCCCACTCTCCTTCCCACCCACGCGTGAACAAAATGGCCTTGACTCCAATCACACCTGCTTCCCCTGGGCTGGTGCTCGTCAGGGCCGAAGCGGCCCTTCCTGCGCGCCGCCGGGGAAGGCTCGCACGCGCGCCATCGCCAAGTCGTCTGCCACATTTTGTACTACCTAAGAGAGTACATTCTCATGGGTAGGCGCTCATGCTAAAGATGCGATGCATGAGCGATATGACGTTGTCATCTGTGGGGCGCACAGCCCTCCAAGAGCAGCTCTCGAAGCTCGAAGCCAAGCTCGACGCCGACGTGCTTGCGTGCATCGGTCCGATCGTGCCTGGCTTGGACGACCTCGTTCGTCAAGCGGTCGAGTCGTTAGACAGCAAGACCTCACGACTCGTCGTTGTGCTCGATACAAACGGAGGTGTCATCGAGGTGGTCGAGCGCATGGTCGACACGCTCCGGCACCACTACAAAGAGGTTGTCTTTGCTATCCCCGATCGCGCAATGTCTGCTGGTACGATCTTCGCGCTTTCTGGCGATGCGATCATGATGGATTACTTCTCCGTGCTTGGTCCTATCGACCCGCAGGTCCGGAATAAAAAGGGGCAACTGCTTCCCGCGCAAGGCTACGTCGACGAATTCGACCGCCTCGTCGAGCTTGCGCGAGAGGGGAAGCTTACGTCTGCTGAAGGCATCCTGCTTCAGCAACTCGACCTCGGGGAGCTTCAGCAGTTCCGAGAAGCAAAGGAGCTTTCGATCAAGCTACTCCAGCGCTGGCTTGTACAATACAAGTTCAAGGATTGGACGAAGACCGAGACGAACGGGAAGCCCGTGACCGATGAGATGAAGAGGGTGCGCGCAAAGGAAATCGCGTCGAAGCTGAGCGATGCGCGCGGTTGGCATTCCCATGGGCGAGGCATCCCGATGAAAACGCTCACGAGCGAGGCGCTGCGGCTAAAAATCGATGACTTTGGCCTTGTTGAAGGCCTTACCGAGCTTCTGCGCAGCTATTTATTATTTCTCCTGGATTTCATGCGGCAACATGAATGGAAACTGTTCGTGCAAACGCGCAAATTCTTTTTAGGAGGCGCCTAATGGTGGATGACGAAAAACTCGACCTCGCCGAGTTGGCCCAAACAAACCCAGGTGTCGACATTCAGTTACTTCAGCGTGTCCAAGCATTGACTGCTCCGTTGCCGGCGCCGGCCCAAGGTGCCCGGTACACTCTGCAGAGGCCATTTGCTGAGCGGTACGATGATGATCCGCCCCCGGTGTCTTGCCGCAACGCTATTTGCCGTTAGAAGGCGTCAGTTTCTTGCGCAGCGGCCGCCGATGGCGCTGTATGTCCGCCAAACCGGTGCCCAGAAGCGGTTTCGTCCGTTCGCGAGTGGATGATCCCCCGATAGGCCTTGCCATGAGCTGCCGCGTGCGAGCCGAATTCCGTCTGCGGTGGCGCGCTCATCGCCGAATTCGTCGCCCACGGGCAGCCCCGTTTGTGGATCGAACGTCTGCCAGTCCGGCGGTTGCATGGGTGGACTGTGCGGCGGCGGATCGGGCCAGGCTACGTTCGCGCAGTTGTTACATACCTGGGGACGCCCGTCCGCCTCCTCCATCGTGAGCTCGATGACGTTGCCCGTGAGGTCGGCCTGTCCAAAAGCCGAGCGCTCCGATTTTTTGCCGACCTGTGCAATCTGCAAGGGTCCATCGTCTGGACTCCGGTACATCGGACCCTCGGTGAACTTGTAGCCGGGTGCCGGCGGATCGGTCAGGTTCGACGCGATGACGTCGTGGTGCTCCGTCCACGTCGGAAAATCGTTGCCAAAGGGGTAGACGCGCGCTTCGTCGCCGCTCTGCGCAGCGAAGCTCCACTCCGCGTCCGTTGGCAGCCTTCCGCCGTCCCAGATGCAGAATGCAAAGAGCGTGTACCAATCGATACAGTTCATTGGCTTGTCTTCGTTTGGTCCGGGCGCGTCGGTCCAAACGGCAGCACCGTAGTCCGTGTTGTCTCCGCCAACGGCGCACGCCGCGACGTGGCGCACGTTGATCTCGTCCCAGCTACCGGGCAAGCGCTCGTTGAACGACTCGCGCCATCCGCTGTTTGGCACGAGCGGGTGCGCACCGGACCCGGGAGCGGGAGGATGGTCGCGAACGTCGCCTTGATGGGCATTGTAGAATGCACGTAGTCGTCCGACGGTGACCTCGTATTTATCGAGCTTGAAGGACGCCACGGTCGCCTTCACGAGACTCACGCCGTCGTCGTCGATGTTGGAGAACGCTCCACCGGGAACGGGCAGCGACGTGCAACATGAATCCGCTTCGCCACCCGCGGCCCCGCACGCGTCATCGGCGCCGGGTGTCCCGTCGCAGCTCCTGGCGACGACGCACTTGTTCGTGTTCGGTCCTTGCTCACCGCATAAACCGCTCGCGCAGTCTGCGTTGACGGCGCAGTCGTGTCCAAGCTCGCACGGGATGTCAACGGCTTGGCCGCACGAAGGCGGTGGCGGTGGTGGTGGTGGCGGCGGATCGGGAGGGTCGACGTTCGGAGCCGCGTCTGCGTCGGCCGATGCATCCGCAGCGTCGACGTCCGCCGTCGCGTCCGCATCGGCCGATGCATCCGCAGCGTCGACGTCCGCCGTCGCGTCTATTTCGGCGGTGTTTGAAGTGCCTGGCGCGCCTTCCCTATCGTTATTGGTTTCATCGGGTGGCAACACGGAGATTCCAGAAGAACTGGCGCTGTCGCATGCCGCGATCACCCCCGCCATACCGAGTGCTGGTAAACATGTTCTCCAGAGTGCGCGAGGCTTCTGCGGCTTCATGGAAAACCAAGCGGTGCAATCGATGTGCTCGAGCCGGCTTGGCGGTGCGTCGTCGCGAATGGCGTGATAGCGTCGCGGACGACAACCGAGATTGCGCGCGGCGCACGCCATCGGTTCCACCAACCATGCTCACGCGATCGCTTCTTGCCGCTTCTCTTTCCGCCTTCACAATGCTCGTTGCCGCCACGGTTGTGACACCCGCGCGGGCGGACGACGAGAAAGACAAGAGTGGCGCGGCGCAGAGCGTTGGGCGCGTCTTGTTCGATGATGGTGTTGCACTCTTCAATCAGGGCAAGTTCGCTGAGGCCTGCCCCAAATTCGAGGCGAGCCTGAAAATCTATCCGGGGCTCGGCACGCGAGGAAAGCTCGCCGAGTGCTACGAGAAGCTCGGACGTTATGCGAGCGCGTGGGTGACGTATGGCGAGGTCGCCGACCTTGCTTCGCGCAGCGGTGAAAAGGCACGCGAACAAGTTGCTCGCGAGCGCGCGAAATCGCTCGAACCGAAGCTGTCCTACCTTACCGTGGTCCTCCCACCTGACAGCCATCTGCCCGGGCTCGTCATCAAAGAAAACGGCAACGTGCTCGAACCCACCGCGGTGGGGGTCGATCGCCCCAAGGACACTGGCACGTACTCGTTCGAAGTCACGGCTCCGAACCACAGACTCTACGCAACGCGCGTCACGCTTGCCGAGGGTCAGAGCGCTCGCGTCGAGGTGCCGCCGCTCGAAGCCATCCTTGTCGTAGATGCAGTGCCGTCAACGACGACGTCTTCTTATGCTGTCTCGCCGGCGCCGCCGTCACCGTTGGCGTCGCAGGTCGAGGCTCCGTCGACGTGGCAGAAACCGGCGGGTCTCGCGATCACCGGTGCTGGCGCAGTTGCAGTCGTCGTCGGTGCGGCCTTTGGTCTGTCTGCAAAGTCGAAGTACGACAATGCCTTTGACAACGGTGGTTGCAGCCGTCTGACCAATCAATGCGATGCCGCGGGGCAGAGCTCCGTTGACAGCGCCCGGCACGCCGCAACCATGTCAACTGTCGTCGTCGTCGCGGGCGGCGTTCTTGCTGCGACGGGTCTCGTGATCCTTCTGACGGCGCCATCGCCACGTTCGATGAGTATGACCGTTGCTCCAAACGCTTATGCGGGCGGTGGTGGCGTCACGCTCTCCGGTTCACTCTGACCGCTTTCGATTTGCGAACTGACCGCGTTCGATAACCGTCGCGAGCGACGCGAGGCCAAGGCGGGCCCGAGGAGCCCGCGTAAACGTACGTTGTTGTACGTGCGCAGGCACCGCAGGGCCCAACGCAGGCATCGCGTCGCTCGCGACGGTTATCGAACGCGGTCAGTGCCAGATGCGAAAGATGGTGGCGCCGAGATCCGAGCGATTGCCGGCGACGACGATACGACCGTCTTGTTGCAACACGATTGCATTTAGCGTTGCGGTGACGGGTGACGCCGCTTGCGTAATGAAAGACGAGCCCGAATTGCCGAAGGTGTTGTCGATCATTCCATTTGCCGCGAGCCGTGTGACGCGCGCTTCGCCCGTTGCGGTGTTGCTCCCCGCTGCAACGATGAGGCCGTTGGTCTCTGCTGCAACAGCGTTGAACGACGCTGCGCCCGCGCTGTTCGCGACGGCGCGCACCCATTGCTGCACGCCGTCGGGCGTTGCCTTGCCCGCCGTGTAAGAGGAGCCCCCGATGCTACCAGCCAAGACGAGAGAGCCGTCGCTCGTCGCGGTGAAGCCGAACGCCTCGTACCCCACGGACCCGAACGTCAGCTCGCCGTTGTTGCCGAACAAGGAATCAGTGGATCCGTCCGCTTCGAAGCGCGCGACGGAGAACAACGAGAACAATCCTGACCCGCTCGTTCCGCCAACGACGATCGCGCCGGCAGCTGCCGGTGCGACGCCGACGAATTGGTGTGACGGGACAACGAGAGGATTGCCGCCGTTGAAGGTGGGGTCGTTCTCGCCGCTCGAAGACAAGCGCACGATGAAGCCCGAGTCGGTGCCGTCGTGGACTGTGCCCGACACGAGGATCGATCCATCGGCAAGCGTGGCCACCGCGAGCCCGTCGGAGCCAAGCGCGCCTTCAATCAACGGTCTGTTCATGCCATCCGTGCCGAACGTCATGTCCGGCGTTCCGTTTGGATTGAACCGCACGACCGTGATCTGCTCGAGAAGTTCGCCCGTCGGTGTCGACGAGCCGACGCAGACGATCTTGCCGTTTGCGTCGACCGCGATCGCGCGAAGTTTTCCGTCCTGAGGAGGTTCGGGTGCGAACGTCTCGTCGACGTTGCCGTCCGAAGAGAATCGCTGAAGCAGCCATCCGTCACCCAACGGCAGGAGGTCGTTGCCGATGGCGCCGCCTGCGAGGATCGACCCGCCAGGCTCGAGGGCGAGAGCGTAAAAGGCCGAGCTCGTTCCATGCGAAGTGTCTGACGCGACGCCTTTCTCGCCAAAAGTAGAATCCAAGCTACCCGCTGCATCGGCAACAAGAATCCCGACGGATATTTCCGGCAGCAACGCATCCGGAAAGACGAGTTTCGCCGTGTACGGACCAAGGTTCGCGCTTGCGTCGGCCCACATCTCGATGGTGCCGCTGTCTTGTCCGGCCGGGAGTGTTAGCCCGCTCGCCGTCACGTTCGGCGGAAGGTTATCGACCGTGGCGGAAAGATCTCCGGTGACGCCGTTGCGATTCACCGTGACATTCATCGTGACGTGCGCCCCGCCTCGGCGAAGCACGAGCGACGTCGGATCGACCGCCACGCTTGGTGTTGCCCCGTCACCGGCCTCGGGTAAGACGTCGGTTTCGCTGTCGAAACCCGCGTCGTCGGGGCGCAGCGTCGTGTCGTCGAAGCCAAGGATGGTCGAGCAGCCGCCCACGACCAGGAGCGCTGCAATTGGCAGCGCCGCGCATGCTGCGCGGCGGACGCGCAGGATCCGGGGGAAGCGGTCGACAAGTGGCAACGAGGTGCCCATCGGGGCGCGGAGCCTACCTCGTCCGCGGAAAAGCGGCTATCCCCGCGTGGCGTTCCGCGTCGAACCTCGCACCTGCGACAGCATGATCGGTCGATTGCGGCTGGGGGATCAGATAGCCAATCATTGGCGTTGGCATGAATGAGTATGGGGAACGGCGCACCTTGGGAACTCACGAATCCTCTTGCATCAAACCACAACAAGATTAGAGATCACAGGCTTGAACACCGTGGGAGAACGCATTTCGATGGCGTTGGCCTGCGGGGCTTCGGAGGCTCAAATGCGGCATTTCCGCGGGATCATGGCTTTTGTGTTGGTTACCACGGGGTGTACGGGATTTGACCTTTCCACCCAGACTGAAGATCTACAGGACGCTGGTAATCAACAAGAATCTGGTGTCCAGCAAAACGCCAGCAGCCAGCAAGACGCGAGTACGAACCTCTACGATGTGTCAACGTTGGCTGGCACGGGTGCGGAGGGTGCTGCGGACGGTGCCGGTTCGTCCGCGACCTTCGGCTTTCCGGCTGGAGTCGGAGTCGGATCGGATGGCAACCTTTATGTTGCTGACTACGACAACAACATCATCCGCATGATTACCCCCAACGGCACCGTCAGTACCTTCGCAGGTACCGGTCGCGCGGGCTTCACCAATGGCAACTGCGCAACTGCAACCTTCAACGAACCGGCGAGCGTTGCAGTGGACGCGGCTGGCAACGTTTACGTGGCCGAGTACGGGAACCACGCCATTCGCAAGATCATCCCCTCGCCGACATGCCAGGTCAGCACGCTGGCGGGCTCCGGCGCCGCCGGCGACGTGGACAGTACGGGTTCCCAGGCGGCTTTCGATGAGCCAGCGGGACTGGCGATAGACGCTTCGGGCAATGTGTACGTCGCCGACTACAACAACAACAAAGTCCGAATGGTGACATCGAGTGGCGTCGTCAGTACGATCGCGGGCAAAGGCACCAACACCTACGGTCACACCGACGGTGCCACGTCGATCGCCACTTTCGATTATCCATTTGGTATTGCAGTGGATACGGCGGGCACCACGTTGTATATAACCGACGACAGCAATGCTATCCGCAAGATCAGCAATGGCATGGTGAGCACGTTTGCTGGTTCAGGGAATGCAGACCTGATCGACGGTTCGGGTCTCCGCGCCTCCTTCAGCAGTCCGGGAGGGCTTGCCATCGACGAAGGCGGCAACCTCTTCGTTGCTGACAGCGGAAACAATGCCGTGCGCAAGATCTCACCGACTGGTGAGGTCATAACAATTGCGGGTACGGGCGGAAAGGGTTCCAAGGACGGTCCAGGCGATACTGCCACCTTCAACTATCCGTGGGCCCTCACGATGGACACCAGCGGTGTGATCTACGTTGCCGATAGCGAAAACAACAAGATTCGTAAGATCACGCCCCCCTCACCTTGAGCAAGAGACTCAGACCAACTCGGGTATTCCCTGATAACCATTTATTCAGATGCGGGATAGGAGACTCAAATGCATCACATCCGCGGGTTGATAGCTTTCGCGTGGGTTGCCGTGGGGTGCACGGGATTCGATCTTCCCCAACAAGACGCGAGTACGAATCTCTATGTTGTCTCCACGCTGGCCGGCACCGGTAAGAAGAGCAACTCCGATGGCCCTGGCTTGGCAGCAACTTTCGTCTTTCCCACGGGAGTGGCCGTTGGATCGGATGGCAATCTTTATGTCGCCGACGACAGCACGATCCGCAAGATTACCGTGGAGGGTACGGTCAGCACGTACGCAGGGACGGGTGACTATAGCTACGTCAATGGGGACTGCTCCACAGCAACCTTCAACGGGCTCAATAGCATTGCCACGGACAAGAACGGCAATATCTATGTGGCAGAGAATGAGAACAACTCCGTTCGGAAGATCACGGCCGCGTGCCAGGTCAGCACGCTGGCGGGCTCTCCCACGGGGACTCCCGGTGACGCGGATGGCTCCGGTTCAGACGCAGCCTTTCGTTATCCGGGTGGACTGGCCATCGACGATTCAGGCAATGTGTATGTTGCCGATTGCGACAACAACAAGATCCGAATGATAACGTCGGATGGTGTCGTCACCACGATCGCAGGCAAGGGCAAGGACAATTACGGTCATACGGACGGCGCCACGTCGATCGCTACGTTCAATTGTCCGTTTGGTATTGCGGTGGATATGGCAGGTACGGTGTATGTTGCCGAGGCCGACAACAATGTGATCCGCAAAATCAGCGACGGTATGGTGAGCACGCTGGCTGGCTCGGGTGATGATGGACCGTTGATCGACGGCTCGGGTGTCAACGCCCATTTCAACGATCTGGGTGGACTGGTGCTTGGTGCGGACGGCAACCTTTATGTTGCTGACAGTGACAACAATGCCGTGCGCAAGATCTCGCCGGCTGGCGACGTGGTGACGGTCGCAGGTACGGGTGCAGCGGGTGCAAACGATGGCTCAGGCAATGTGGCCACTTTCTTTTATCCCTGGGCCCTGACCCTGGATACCAACGGTGTGATTTACGTTGCCGACTCCAAAAACTACAAAATCCGCAAGATCACGCCGCCCGCAGATTGAAAAGAGGCATACGAGGCTCAGATGCGTCACGTCTACAAGATTGTTGTTTTCGCGTTGATGGTTGCTGGATGCACCGGGTTCGACCTTCCCGCTCAAACGGAGAACCAACAGGACGCGAGCACGAATCTCTATGTTGTCTCCACGCTGGCCGGCACAGGTGTATCAGGCGCGTCGAACGGTGCCGGGCTGGACGCCACCTTCAACTCCCCGTGCGCCGTCACCCTTGGACCCGATGGCAGCCCGTATATTCTTGATTGGGGGAACGGTATCGTCCGCAAGATGACCATTGACGGTGTGGACAGCACGGTCAGCACCTACGCGGGCAATGGCGTCTGTGCGAACGCGACCTTTTCTAGTCTTTCGGATATTGCGGTGGATGCGACCGGCAACATCTATATAGCTGATTCTGGCAACAACATGATCTACAAGATCATCACGTCTTCGTCTTCGTGCAATGTTAGCATTCTGGCAGGTTCGGGCGCTGCCAAGGACGTCGACGGCACGGGGTCGAATGCAGCCTTTGATGGGCCGGAGGGGCTGACCGTAGACGCCTCAGGCAACGTGTACGTTACCGAATGGGGTGGTAACAAGATTCGAAAGGTGACGCCTGGGGGAGTCGTCAGTACCATCGCAGGCAACGGTACTGCCGGCCATATCGATGGCACCGGCATGGGCGCGACTTTCAATGAACCGACGGGCATCGCCGTTGATACGGATGGTAACCTGTATGTTGCCGAAGTTGGTAATAACGATATCCGCAAGATTACACCTGACGGCAGTGTGAGCACGCTCGCCGGCTCGGGTATTCAAGCTTTGAAGGACGGCATCGGCACGAGCGCAGCGTTCAACCAGCCATTTGGTCTAGCGATCGGCCCGGATGGCTATCTCTACGTGCCTGACACAACCAACAATGCGGTGCGCAAGGTTTCGATCCCCACCGGCGAGGTCACGACGATTGCAGGTTCCGGCGAGGAAGGTGCCGCCGACGGCCCGGCCGGCCAGGCCACCTTTAACGGACCCGTGGGGGTGACCGTGGATGCGAACGGTGTCATCTACGTCGCCGATCAAGGAAACAACAAGATCCGTAAAATCACGCCGGTGTATTGAGGCATTGCCACAACCTTGATCATCCTCAGAGGCTCAAATGCGTCATATTTATGGGATTGTTGCTTTCACGTTGGTAGCCGCCGGGTGCACCGGGTTCGATCTTTCTCCCTATCAGCCCCAGGATGCTCAGGACGCCTCGATTGGTTCGGGCACGTGCGTTGCCAACGGCGTTGGTGCAACATCCTCAGCCCTCAACTTGAACGCCGTGGTCGAGCAGCTCGACAACGGCACCGCGGTGCCGGGGGGCTGTCCGGCCAATGGGCAGACGAATATCTGCAAGAGCGGCGTTTGCGATGTGAATGACGATGTTTGCGGATATGCCAGCGGCGGCCTGTGCGATAATGGCAGTGCAGCGACGGTTTGCCGGTCCGGCAAGTGCAGTGCAGGGGGCCAGTGCCTTGCCGCTGGCCAATGCGCGAACGACAACGACTGCCAAGCCACGGAGTGGTGCGACGCAGCAACGAACGCGTGCAAGGCGAAGCTTGATAACGGCGAGGATTTGCCGGGTCAGGGCACGGACTGCACGGATGAAACTGGTGCGCGCTTCTGCAAGACCGGTGTTTGCGACACAACTGACCGCGCGTGCGGACTCCTGGATGACAGCCAGTGCGGGAACGCCAGCCAGTGCCGCACAGCGGACGCCACCTGCGCCGATGACGGCACCGGTCAAATGGTGTGCACACCTCCGCCGCCTTGCAAGTCGGATGAAGAGTGCGCCGCAACTGGGCAATACTGCAATCTGGACACCGGGAAATGCGCGAATAAGGTTGCCAATGGCGACGCCGTGCCAGGAGGCTGCCCGGACACTGGGTTGTCGAATGCCTGCAAGACCGGCGTTTGCGACGCGAATGACAACAAGTGCGGAGTTGCAGATGGCGATACATGCACGGCAAACAGCGAGTGTCGCTCGGGAGTTTGCGACAGCCATCCGTGATAGGGGCACCCCTACCGTCTGGTTGATGCGCGTGCTACTGGGCGGCGCATGTCGAGCAGCGGAATACACAAGCTGCCCTCCTCGAAAGAGTGCAACGTCCTTGTCTTCCGCGGCGTACGCGCGGTGGATCCTTCTTCGAACCTCGACGCGATCGTCGATGTCGTGGTGGAAGGCAAGACCATCACGCACGTTGGCCCGAACGCCGCCGAGTGTGTCTTTGGGGAATGCGTCTTTGAGGTGCCTCACGCGCCCGGCGCGCTGCTTTTCCCGGGCCTCTTCGATCTGCACACGCACCTTCGCGAGCCCGGTCAGGAGTACAAGGAAGATCTCGCGAGCGGCCTCGCCGCGGCGGCTGCAGGCGGTTTCACGGACGTGTGCGCGATGCCGAACACGCGCCCCGTCAACGACAACCGCGCGATCACTGAGATGCTCGTTCTCAAGTCGCGCACCATCGGCGGCACGCGTTTGCACCCCATCGCAGCCATCACCGTGGGCCAGAAGGGCGAGGCTCTCACCGAGATGGCCGATCTGAAAGAAGCCGGTGCCGTCGCCGTGAGTGACGATGGCTATTGCGTCACGCGCAGCGACGTCATGCGCCGCGCGCTCGAATACGCGAGCACCTTCGATCTCCCCGTCATTCAGCATTGCGAGGATCACGCGCTCACGGCGGGCGCGCAAATGCACGAAGGCATCGTGTCCACGAAGCTTGGCTTGCGTGGGTGGCCGCGCGTCGCGGAAGACGTCATCGTGGCCCGCGACGTCATTCTTGCAGAATACACGCGTGCCAGATACCACGTTGCTCACGTCTCGACCGCGGGAGCCCTCCGTATCCTGCGGGAAGCCAAGTCGCGCGGGATCCGCGTGACGGCCGAAGTCACGCCGCACCATCTGCTTCTGACGGACGCGTCGCTCCTTGGTTACAACACGGCGTGCAAGGTCAACCCGCCGCTGCGCGAGGACGAGGATCTGTCCGTGCTTCGCGAAGCGTTGGCCGACGGCACCATCGACTGCATCGCGACCGACCACGCGCCGCACTCGCCGCTCGAGAAGGATTGCGATCTGCACGACGCCTCGCCCGGCATGATCGGGCTCGAGCTCTGCGTCCCGTTGATGCTCGGTCTCGTGCGCAAAAACATCCTTCCGCTCTCGCGCTTCGTGGACGCGTTGACCGCGGCCCCTGCGAAGATTGCGGGCCGCACTGCCTCTCGCATCAAGGAGGGCGCGGAGGCGAATCTCACGTTGGTCGATCCCGATGCACACTGGACCGTGACGCCGGACCGCCTGCGTTCGAAGAGCAAGAACACGCCGTTCATCGGACAGAGCGTCACCGGCATGGTCGTGATGACCGTGGTAGGCGGAGCGGTCGCGTTCGACGCTAATGAAAAACCCGAGTAGAGGAGAATGATTTGATGGACGCGACGAAATCGGAGCGCGCCTACCTCGTGCTTGCTGACGGCACCGTTTTTCCGGGGCAGCCCTACGGTGTGCGCGGCACGACCACGGGTGAGGCCGTGTTCACGACGACGATGACCGGCTACCAGGAAGTTCTCACCGACCCGTCGTATTGCGGCCAGATCGTGACGATGACCGCGCCCGAGATTGGCAACGTCGGTGTCAATGCGCTCGACGCCGAATCGGTCGACGGAAAGCCTCGTGTGGCGGGCTTCGTTCTTCGCGATACGAGTCCCATTGCGTCGAGCTGGCGCTCCGAGCAATCGCTCGAGGACTACCTCGTTCAGCACGGCATCGTTGCCATCGGCGGTGTCGACACGCGCAAGCTCACGCGCCACCTTCGCGATCGCGGCTCGCAGAACGCCGCCATCGGCACTGCGCTGCCAGAAGACCTTCTGCGCCTTGCGCGCTGCGCCCCAGACATGTCGGGTCTCGATCTCGTTCAGCGCGTGACGCCGAAGGAGCCATACACCTTCAACGAAGGCACGGGTGCCTGGCGCGTCGACGCGGGACCGAACAAGACCGCTTCGCGGCACGTCGTTGCCATCGACTACGGCGTGAAGAAAAACATCCTGCGCTGTCTCGTCGATGCGGGTTGCCGCGTCACGGTGGTGCCCGCAACGACGAGCGCGAAAGACATCCTCGCTCTCGATCCCGACGGTATCTTTCTCTCGAACGGCCCCGGCGATCCGGCGGCCGTCCGCTACGCCGTCGACACCATCCGCGAGCTCGTTGGCAAACGGCCCATCTTCGGCATCTGCCTCGGTCATCAGCTTCTCGCGCTCGCGCTCGGCGGCAAGACCTACAAGTTGAAGTTCGGTCACCGCGGCGCAAACCAACCCGTCAAAGATCTCGCGACGGGCCGCATCGAGATCACGACGCAGAACCACGGTTTCTGCGTCGATCTCACGTCGCTCCCTGCCGGCATCGAAAGCACGCACGTGCATCTCAACGACGCGACGAGCGAGGGACTTTCGGCCAAAAATTTGCGCGCCTTCAGCGTGCAATATCACCCTGAAGCAGCGGCCGGCCCTCACGACTCGCTCTACTTGTTCGAGCGCTTCACGGGCATGATGCAGTGACGAAGCGTCTGCCGAACAAAAAAATTTATTTCGCTAGTCTCGGTTGTCCTAAAAATCGCGTCGACACCGAGGTCATGATCGGCGTCGCACGGGATGGAGGCTTCGAGCTCACCACTGAAGCCGAACGAGCCGAGATCATCGTCGTCAACACGTGTGGCTTCATCGGCGAAGCCAAGCGCGAGTCCATCGAGACCATCTTCGAGCTCGGGGAGCTGAAGAAGGTTGGCGCTTGCGAGAAACTCGTGGTCACGGGCTGTCTGTCGCAGCGCTACCCAACCGAGCTCGCGGAGCAGATGCCCGAGGTCGATCACTTCCTGGGCACGAGCGACATGCTCCGCCTCGGCAAGATCCTCGAGGGCAAAGCTTCGCGCATGCTCGTTGGCGATCCGGCAAGCTGGCTCCTTCGCGCGAGCGATCCGCGCGTCGTCACGGGCGCCGTGGCGAGTGCGTACGTGAAGATTGCTGAAGGATGCAATCGATCGTGTGCATTCTGCACAATTCCGCAGTTCCGCGGAAAGCAGCGGTCGCGTGGCGTGGCCGACGTCGTTCGTGAAACCGAGCAGCTCGCCGCGCAAGGCATCGTCGAGGTGAATCTCATCTCGCAAGACACCGTCGCGTATGGCCGCGATCTCGATCGCGCTCGTCGCAGGAGCCTCGCCGAGCTCGTTCGCCGCGTCGCGGACGTCGAAGGCATCCGATGGGTGCGTGTATTTTACCTGTATCCCGAGAAGATCGACGAAGCGCTCGTCGAGCTGCTCCGAAATCATCCGCGCGTCGTGCCGTACGTCGACATGCCACTTCAGCATGCCTCGGACGCGATGCTCGCGCGCATGCGGCGCGGCCACGGCAAGGATCGCCAGAAGCGCATCGTCGAATTCATGCGCGCGCAACTCCCCGACCTCGTCTTCCGCACGGCGTTCATCGTTGGCCACCCGGGCGAGACGGAGGATGACTTCCAAGAGCTCGCCGATTTCGTGTCGTGGGCACGCTTCGATCACGTCGGCGTCTTCCGCTATTCGGATGAGGAGACGACGGCGAGCGCCGAATTGGAAGACAAGGTCTCGCAGAAAGTCAGTGCGAGCCGATGGCGCAAACTGATGGCGATCCAGCGCAAGATCGCGCGCGCGAAGAACAAGGCGAGGATCGGACAGGAGCTCGACGTGCTCGTTGAAGGACCGAGCGAAGAGCACGAGCTGGTGATGCAAGGGCGGCACCGCGGACAGGCGCCGGAAATCGACGGCCAAGTCTATCTTTCGGGCGGAGAAGTCCGCGCGGGCCAGATTCGCCGCGTTCGCGTGACACAGGCGAGTGACTACGACCTCGTTGGTGAAGTCATCGACATCGACGACGAAAGCAACCATTTGGTTGCATCGTCGCCGAAACAGACCAAGAAGCCAGCCAAGAAGAAGGTCCGCTTGGCCGTCCTACGAACGACCGATTCGTCCTCGTGAGCCCCGTGCTATGCGGAGGCTCACGATGCCTACGATTGTCGAAAACCTCGACGCGCTGTTCCATGCAGAGCGCAAAGTTCGAAGCCTCCACGCGACCTTGCTCGAGCAGGACCGCTCGAAGCTCGTCTCCGAGCTCGGGAATGCGACGAAGAGCGCGCTCGCACTCCCCGACGATGCGGACGCCACGCTCCGTCTCACGCGTATCGCGTTGATCCTCAGCGATCTCGAAGGTGACGTCGTCGTCGATCTGCTCATCGACATCCTCGGCGGTCCTCTTGCCGAGGCGCGCATCATCGCCGGCGACGCGCTCGAGGCACTCGCCTTCGATCGCTTCAAAGAAGTTGCTCTCGGCGTCGAGCGCGCGCTCGATCGGCTGCCGACATCGAGTCCGGCGTTGACCGAGCTTCCGTTCCTGCTCGCGGAGGTGGGCGAGCCGGGATGCGTGAAGCTCCTTGGCCGATTTCTCGCACACCCGAACGCAGAAGTCGTCGCCGCTTCCATCGAGGCGATCGCCGAGCTCGGTGATCCAGCAGCCATTCCGCTCCTCACGCCCGTCGAAAAAGACAGCCGTCAAGTTCAACTCGATGAGGACAGCGGCGAAGGCGAACGCATCGCGATCGGCGACTTGGCCTTCGAGGCGCGCGAACTGCTCTTGCACGTCGAGCAACACGATCACGAGATCAGCGCCGACGGTCGTAAGGGCAGCCCCGCGAAAAAGCGCCGATGACCTGCTGCGCGCCACGATGCCTGCGTTGGAATGCGCTGGGGGCGGCGCATACGGATCTCGCCCACAAAGGGCGTGCGCGTGATACTGTGAAAAGGATCGAAGTCCCTCGTATTTTCTAAGCTTCACGAATGGACGTCAGGTGCGAGCGCTGTAACACCGAGTACGAGTTTGACGACGCGCTCGTCAGTTGGCGCGGCACAACGGTGAAGTGTACGAGCTGCGGTCACAAGTTCCGGATTGCCCGCGGCAAGGCAGAGAGCGGCGGAGACCTTTGGAGGGTTCAAACACGCGGCGGTAAGACGCTCGTCTTCACGTCGCTTCGGGAACTACAGAAGGCGATCCAGGCGCAACGAATCAAAGCGACCGACACGCTCTCGCGCGGAGGTTCGCCGTCAAAACCGATCGATCAGATCCCGGAGCTTCTGTCGTTCTTCGAGCGAAGCAAGAAGACGACGACAGCTCCAGGACTCGGGCCTACGCGGTCGCAGCTCGATACTTTTCCGGACTTCCCGGCGCCTCCGGCGGTGCTCCCGAATCGGCCACCACGGACACTGCGATCCCTCGTCACAACGCTCGTGGGGACTGGACCCGGCGAAGCTCGCTCCGGTGCCGTAGAGGCATCGGTCGTCATCGTCGATGAGGTGACCACGAAGTCTGCCCCCGAGCCGTCGCCTCCGGCGTCGTCGGAGTACGCCGCGGTCGATGTGGATTTGAGCTGCGAGTCAGGGCCTGTCCCTGAATCCCGGACCGAGGCGGCGGAAGCGCATTCTGGGCCTTCCCCGTCCGTGCCTTCAGAGGGGAAGGCAGCGCAGAGCGGCGAGCAACGCGAGCGCACAGACGGGGCTCCAACTGATTCGGGCGTGCCGAGCTCCGTGCGACCGGTTGGGCGTCGTTGGTCGGCAGGGCTCGTTGTCACCGCCGCGGTGATCCTCGTCATCGCGTTGCTCGTTGCCGTGGGGGTACCCGAACACGTGGGCGCGCGCATCAAGGCGGCGACTGTTGCGAGCGCGCCCGTTGCAAGCGCGCCTGTTGCAAGCGTCGACTCGAAGGTCGTTGGGCTGCTCGAGCAAGGTGAAAAGGCGTTCGTCGACGGCGACATCGAGCGCGCGAAGGAGAACTTCGACAAGGCCACGGCTCTGTCCGACAACGATCCGCGCGCGCTCGTCGATGTTGCGCGCCTTGCGGCCGTGCGTGCAGACGTGGCCTGGCTCAAGGTGCGTCTCTTACCCGAAGACGCCGCAGACGAGCGTCGCATCACGCAGGACGATCTCAACGAGCTCGCAGCCGCATCGCGCGGGGCTGCCGAGCAAGCGTTGCAGGTTCTGCCAGACAATCACGTGGCTCTGTCGACGAAGATCGACGCGCTCCGGGCCTCGGGCGATCGAGACGGAGCACGCGCGCTCGCTGCGAAGTTTTCGCTGCGCGCGAACGATCCCGAAGACGCGTACGTCCTCGCGGCACTCGGCCTCGCTGAGCAAGAACCGCCGTGGGCGACCATCATCGAGCGCTTACGCGTTGCAGCCGGCGCTGAAGTGGGGCCCGGGCGTGCGCGCGCGGCGCTCATCTATGCTCTCGCGCGATCGGGCGACGTTCCGGGAGCGCGCGTCGAGCTCGAACAGCTTGCGAAACTTCATCGAATTCATCCGCTGTTTGCGCTTCTGCGTGCCTTTACCGAGCGCGCGGCTTCGAGCGATAGCGGCAACCGGAGTGGCGGATGACATACGCGCGAAGGATGCACCTTAGAGCGTGTAGGGCAGCCTGCTGCGCGAAATCGATTCGTCGGTTGGGCGCTGCGGTGCCTGCGCACGTACGACAAGTACGTTTACGCGGGCTCCTCGCGCTCCGCCCTAGCCTCGATTCGCTCGCGACGGCTGGCGAACTCGCTCTTAGAGCGTGTTCGACAGCCGTCGTGCTGCTCGTGAGTCTGGCACTTGGTTGCGAGGGGCGTCCTCGTCAGGGGCGATCGTCTTCGCCCAAACCAACTTCGGGGCCGGCCGTCGCAGTCGTCGATCTCGCCGGCGGCGTGCCGGAGCAAGAGTCTCAGAGCCCCTTCGGTGTCACCGGGCGCAAACGCAGCTTCGACGAGCTTTTGCGGACGCTCGATGATCTTGCCGACGAACAGAAAGATAAAGAGCACGTTGGTGTCCTCGTCAAATTCGGTAGCGCGAACATCGGAGCGGCGCGCTCGCAGGAGATCGGCGAGCACCTCGAGCGGCTACGCAGCAAGAAAAAAGTTTATTGCCACGGCGACGGCTTTTCGAATGCGACCTTCATGGCAGCCGCGCGCGGCTGCTCGTCGATCTACCTGTCGCCCGCCGGTGATCTCGAGACCGTGGGCATCGCTGCGCAGGTCGTCTACATGCGACGTTTGCTCGCCGACGAGCTCCACCTGTCGATCGATTTTCTCCAAGTTGGAAAATACAAAGGTGCCGAGGAGCCTCTCACGCGCGACGGGCCGAGCCCCGAGGCGCGCGCGTCGCTGACGAGCGTGCTCGCCGACATGCGAAGTTCGTGGCTCGAGACGATCACCAAGGGGCGTTCGCAGTCCGGCATCGCCGATGCCGTGGAGGATGGACCGCACGGATCGGGTCGCGCGAAAGCCGTCGGTCTCATCGACGAGATTGGCTACGCGGACGACGCTTTCGCGGCGGTCAAGAGCACGAGCGGCGCGGTGCGCGAGGACGTCGTCTTCGGTCGAGGCGCCGACGACAGGACTGACGGTCTCGACGATCTCGTGCGCGCCCTCGTGGGCGACAGTGGCGAGACGGGGCCCGTGGCGCTCGTGCGAGCAACGGGCGCCATCGCGATGACGTCGGGCGGCAACGGGATCCTCGGAGGTCGTTCGGGCATCATCGAGAAAGACTTCGAACGCACGATGAAGCGCCTCGAAAAGGATGATGACGTCAAGGCGGTCGTCCTTCGCCTCGACTCACCCGGAGGCAGCGCTCTCGCAAGCGACTTGATGTGGCACTCCTTGATGAGGCTGCGAACGAAGAAGCCGCTCATCGTCAGCATTGGTGACATGGCGGCGAGCGGCGGCATGTACCTCGCGTCTGCGGGCGACTTCATCTTCGCCGAGCCCATGAGCATCGTTGGATCGATCGGCGTGGTCGGCGGCAAGATCGGCGCCGGCGAGGCGCTCGAGAAGATCGGCGTGCATGCCGAGACGTTCCCCGCGAACACGAAGAATCCCGGCGCTGCGGCGCGCGCATCGTACGAGTCGGTGCTCACGCGCTGGGATGATCCCACGCGCGCGCGCGTGCTCGAGAGCATGACCGCGGTCTACGAATTGTTTCTCGCGCGCGTCTCGGAGGGGCGGAGCACGCGCGGAAGAACCATCACGCGCGACAAGGTCGCAGAGAGCGCCGAAGGGCGCATCTTCAGCGGGCAAGAAGGCAAGAATCGAGGTCTCGTCGACGAGATTGGGGGTCTTTCGGCGGCGCTCGCAAAGGCGCGTGAGGTTGCCGGGCTGCCTCCGGATGCGCGCGTGGCCGTGGTGGAAGCAAAGCCAACGCTTCTCGAGATGCTCGATCCGCAGAGCGGTGCCGATGAGCGGATTCGCGGGGCCTCACTGTCCCCCATCACGCTCCTGGAGCGCACCGCACCCGAGCTCGTTCCGTTCGCCACGAGCATGGCGCCGCTCGCCGAAGGTGAGCGATCCGTCGTGGCCATCCCGTTTGCCCTTACGCTTCGGTGATGGCGATGGCGAACGCAGGTGGCGAGCAGACCGCGAGACGCTCATCGCGACCGCCGCGGGGCCGCAGATCCGTACTAGGCTCGGCGCCGCCGCTTGCGCGCAGGACGGGCGCCGTCGCCGAAGAGGCGAGCCTTCATGCGCGCAGCGATCTCGCGCGCGAGTTCAATGACGTCGACGACGAGAGAAGTTCGGCGCTTCGACTTGCGAGCAAGCTTGCCGCCCGTGACACGGAGCTCGACGTCGCGATCGAGCTTTTGCGCGGCGCGCTGGCAGGCCGCGACGATCCCAAGTGGCGACACGTGCTTGCTCGGTGGCTCGAAAGACTCGGCGATCCAGCCGGCGCCGCTTCCGAGCTCCATCCGCTCGTCGATGAACGCACTCCGAAAGAAGCCGCGTCGCTGCTCGTTCGCATCGGCGTCTTGCATGCGCGTGCAGGTGACATGGAAGGCGCGCATCGTGCGCTGACGGAGGCCGCGGCGCTCGATGAGTCGGATGCGTTGCCGCTCGAACTGCTCGGCGCGATCGCGCCGCTGCCCGAGGACGAGAGCGAGTCGATCGCGCCGCGTGCAGCAGACGCCTATCTCTGTGCGGCGCGCAGACGGGCAGCTGCTGGCGACGCCGAAGCGGAGCTCGAGGATCTTCTGCGCGCGTTCGAGATCGATCCATCGAGCACGCACGCGGCCGTAGCACTTTCGAGCGCATTCGTGTCACGCGGGCGGGCAGCCGCCGCCGACGAAATTCTTCGCCGGCATGCGTTCGCGCTCTCCTCGAGGGGCAGCACCGAACAGGCTGCGCAGGTGCACCGCGAGCGACGCGGTGCTGCGCTGGCGCGCTCGGATTTTTCCGTGGCACTCGGCGCGGCTCTCGATGACGGGCTCGACGCCGTCTTCACGGGATCGGACGCGGACGTCCTCGACGATCTTCTGCTGAAGGCGGGAGCGCTCGAACTCTTGGCGTTGCGGCTCGAGATCCGCGCCGAATTGCAGCCTGATCGAGGGACGGCGCGCGCGTGGGCGGACATCGGACGCTTGTATGCGGGCCGGCTTGCTGCACCCGATCGAGCGGCCCGTGCTTATGCGCATGCCGTGGCTCGGGATGCGACCAACGAAGAGAACGTGGCTCTTCTTCGCGGGCTTACTGGAAAGGACGGCGAGGCCTGGACCGTCGAAGCGTTGATCCGTGCGACGCTCGGCGATGCCGGAGGCGGTGAGATGGCATCGGAGATCGCAGGCACGCCGTGGGCGAACTCCGTTGCATGGATGGCGGCGGCGACTGCGGGCGATCGCGCGACGCGTGCTCGCGCGATGGCGGCCTATGCCCCGAGTTGTGCGTTCGCGGCGGTGCTCGGCGCCGTCGCGGCCGAGGAGCTTTCGCGAGTCGGCGACGGAGCGTCGGCGCGAGCCGTGGCCGAGCAGGCGATGCGGGCGAACCCCGAAGATGCTCGTGCGCTTCGCGTGATGTCGCTCCTCGTGTCGACGACGGAAGGACGCGTGGCGGCGACGGCCATCGAGCACGCCGTCGTTGCGGCGGGTCCGACTTCGGACGCGTGCGCGCGGCTCGCGCAGGTTTATGCGCGGATGGATGATGCAACGACGGCGCTCGCGTGGACGCGCCGGCTCGTTGCGCTTCGCCCCGGCGACGCCAGCGTCGTCGATCTCTTGCTCGATCGCACGAGCAGAGCAGACGACGCGGAAGCGATGACGAGCGTGCTCTCGTGGTTCATCGCGCAGCCCGAGCCCGCTCGTGCCGCGGCCGAACGCATCGCGCCCGTGCTCGCAGCGCTCGCCGTGCGTGATCCGTCACGCGCCGTCGAGATGGCCACGCGGGCTCTCGATGTTCTCGGGCCGCGCCATGCGATCCTCCGTGAAGCGGTCTCGAGTATCGCGACGATCGCGAACGCACCGCGCCTTCGGGCCACGCTCGTCGAACGTTGGATCGCTGCCGGCGTTCCGGCGGCCGAGCAGAGGCCGCGCCTCGTCACGCTGGTAAGCGACTACGAAGCTGCCGGTGATATCGCCGGTGAGCTTTCGGCGTGTGTGCGGGCCGCACGTGCCGGCGCCGATCTCACGCTGCTGCGTGACGGCATCGAGAAACTTGCATTCTGCAACAAAACGCCGGACATGGAGCTTGCGTGGCTCGAGGTCTGCGCCGAGCTCGCCGTCGCGCAAGGGCGTACCGATGATGCCATCGCGTCGCTGCGTGAGCTCGGCGCCGCGCTCTGGGACATGGCGGGCGATCGATCGCGCGCGCTTGCGACGTGGCTTCGCGCGGCCGCACTCGATTCGTCGATTGGCTATCGCACGTTGCGCATGGATCTATCGGCGTTTGCCGACGCAGAGTATGCGGCGAACTGCTTGGCGGAGCTCGTCGATCGCGAGAGCGATCCGGGCCGTTCGGGCATCCTCGCGCACGAAGCATCGTGTGCGGCGCTCGAGATCGGGGAGCTCTCGCGCGCGCTCTCGCTCGCGCAGATGGCGCTCGAGCGACATCCCGGGCGCGTCGAGGCCATCGAGACGGCGGAGAAGGCGTGCAGCGGCCTCGGCTCGGCGCCGGAGATGTCGGCGCTCTACGATCAGGTCGCGCGCGGTGCGCGCGGCCGCTTCGGACGTCGTGCGGCGCACCATCGCGCGGCGCGCTACTTCGAATCGGCATCCATCCCGATGCTCGCTCTCAAGCATGCCGCGCAGGCCTTCATCGCGCTGCCATCGGAGAGCACGACACTCAGGCTGCTCGCGCGCACCGCGGCGCGCGCACAAAAGGGTTCCATGGCCGCGCGCACGGTCGAGCACGTCGCGGATTTCTCGCGAAGCAGGGCTGTGCGCGCCCGCTGGCTCGTGCTCGCCGCCGAGCTCGCCGCGCACGACCTCGAAGGAAATCACCAGCGCTTCGAGCTGCTCATCAAGGCCATGATCGCTGCGCCTTCAACGGCGACGATCGCGGGGCTCGCCAGCGTGACGCGCGATCTCATCGCGCTCGGCCCAGAGGATGCCCATGCGTTGGCGTTGCGGCTCGAACGCGCGAGCGACTCGCTTGTAACGAAGCTCGAGGGACCGGAGGGGGCACGTATTGCGGTCGCCTTCGCGAAGAGCGCGCTCGACGTCTTCGGCGATGCACCGTGGGCATGGCGCGCGATCGCGCACGCAAGCGACGTCGATGCGGACATCGACGAATATGCTGATCTCATCGGGTTTGCGCCGGCACTCGCGCAAGCAGAGGACGCGGCGAGAGCGCTCGCGCGTGTCATGGCGATGTGTGACAAGCCCTACGCCAACGTCGGCCACGCGTTGCTCCGGCTCGCTGGCACCATCGCCAAAGCACTCGGCGACGACGCGGCGCGCGCGCGCGCATTCGTCATGGCCGTGGAAAAGGAATCGGACAGCGACGAGATCATATCGGAGGCGGACGAGGCCGTACTCGCGTACTCCGATCCATCGCTGTCCGAGCGTTTCTCGAAGAGCGTCGACGCCTCACGCCGGTCTGCGGCACTTCGAGCGATCGCGAAGAAACTCACCGAAGCCGGCGAGCTCGAGGCAGCGGCGATCAAGCTCGAACGCGTGCACGACATTGCACCGAACGACGCAGAGGCCGACGTCGCGATCGAGGCTCTTCTCGTTTCACGCGCGAACCACGAAGAACTCGCTGCGCATCTGAAGCGACGCGCCGAGCGTCTCGTGGGCGAGGCCAACGCCGAGACGCGGCGCGCAGTGCGCCTCCGTCGCGTCGCCGTCCTCGAGCAGCGGCTCGATCGCCTCGAAGACGCGGCCGCGGAGCTCGAGCAAGTTCTCGTGGAATCACCCGGTCACGCGAGTGCGCTCCACTGGCTGGCGGATCTGCACGAGCGGATCGGACAGCCGGCTGTGCACAAGCTCGCGGACGAGCGTCTGTCCGGAGGTGAGTCCGAAACAGCCGAGAAGCTCCTGTTCGAGGCGCTCGGCCATGGTTCGCTTGCCGCGGCCGATACACTCGACGCCATGTTCGCAAGCGATCCATCGCGCATCGCTTCGCTCGTCAAAGTGCGCAGGCACGCCGTCGATCTCGATCCCGGAAACCTCGATCGCCTCGCCCTGCTGCGTGACGCGGCGATGGGCGATCAGAATGTGAATTTTGCGCGCGCCATCGACCACGTGATCCGTGCCTTCGATGGCAAGACGGGCCCGCTTCCGCCGCCGCCACTCGAAGCGCAGAGCGTACAACCGGGGATGCTTGCCATGCTCACGCATCGGCCGCGCGAATGTGCGAGCGAAGCATTCGGCGTCGTATGGGAGAACGCGCCCTCGCTCTTCGTCAAGACGCTTGCAGATTACACCGTGTCCGGCGTCGAGCGTGTCGTGCCGGGGCCTGATTTGGCGCTCTCGCGTCTCTACGAGATCGCGTTGCGCCTGCTCGACGTGCCCCGCTTTGCGCTCTTTCATCGCGAGCCCGAAGCGCCGCACGATCCGCCTCGGCTCACCGTGATGCTCTGTTCGAGTCCGTCGGCGCTCCTCGTGGCGAACGCGCGCGAGGACTCGCTTGCGTTGAGGTGGGAGCTCGGCGCCGCGCTCGCGTCGGTGACGCCGGACAACGCCCTTTTGCTCGGCCTCCCCGAGACCGAAGCTCGCGCGCTCTTCGACGTCCTCATGACGGCGTTCGGTCCCCCAGGGCGATCGATCGATCGCGACAGAGCGAAGCTGACGCAATCGCTCTGGAGTGCCCTTCCGCCGCGCGCGCAGCGTCGGCTGATCGAACTTCTCGCGAGTGACGGCGACGACCGTGCGCCGTTCGATCTCGTCGTCGAGCACGCACGGCAGAGTGGCCGCCGCGTCGGCATGTTCCTCACCGGGGATTTTGGTCACGCGGCGCGTGCCGTCATCACCGAGCAACGCGGCAACGTCGAAGATCTTTCGCGCCCCGGAGGGCTCGCGCGGCTCTGCGCGGCGATGCCGGCGCTCGCCGATCTTTTCCGTCTCGCCGTCCGACCCGAGTACGCCGACGCGCGGTGGCGCGTTTCCACCTCCATCGTGTGACATGGTTTGCGCGCGCCGTATCCCTCTCGCTTTCGCGCTCGCTTCGACCTTTGCGTCGGTCGGTGCGTGCGTGCTCGTCGAACCTCCGGACGATCTGCCTGCTACGCCGCCAACGCGCCCGACGATTCTCCACGCCTCCGCGGTGCCTTCGACCTCCGCGGTGCTCAGCGTCTTTCCGTCCAAGTTCATCGTTCCCGTCGAGATCACGCCCGCGACGGCGTCCTTCGCGTGGGCCGCGTTCGTCGACTACAACCCACACTCAGGCGAAGGCCTAGTTGGCGTCACGCATACGAGCGAGTTCGATCCGACAACGACGCAAGATGGAGTGCGCTTGCTCGAAGTCTCCATCAATCCACCCGACACCGGTGGCTGTCACGTGATCGAAGTCGTCGTCGCACTTCACTTATCGGACACCGATCCTCACTCGCCCGCGTCGCCCGGCGGCGACATCGTGCAGTGGTTCTACAGTCCGAGCGGTGACATGCGCGGGTGCTCCGTTGCGGATGCAGGCATCGACGCGAGCTTCATCGATGCCGGGGGAGGCTCACCGTAATGCGCGGGATGCGCGAGGCGCGCGCCATGGTGAAGGCCGCATTCGTCATGACGTGTGCAGCGCTCTTCGGATGCACGCCTGTCCAAGGCACGCCTCAGAAACGACCGTCGACGAACGCGTGCTCGACGGAGCAAGAGTGCTCGGCTTATGCGCCGAGCGAGACGTCGTCGTTATCGCCCACGTGCAACGAAGGTCGCTGCGAGTTCGTTGCCGACGCGCCGTCGTTCGACTTCACCATCGTCATCAACATGCCGAGCACTGCGTCTTATGCAGCGGGGCAAACTTTCGCCATTCCGAGCAGTACGCTCTTCAAGCGATCGAACGCGGGCCCCACGTCGACCTGCCCGGTCACTTCGTGCTTGCCTTTGCCGAACTTTGGCGACGCATCTGGATCCTATACGGTGACGTCCGACGCGGCTGCAATCGTCGGTGTGGCACTGAGCGCATCGACATCCTTTCCCGTGCGAGCCGTCTATACGCCGCTCTTCGGCGCCGACGACGCTCGGGCCTCCGACCTGGGGCTTCCACTCGACTCTATCGTATCGACGTCGCGCCTCGTCCCTGTCGACGGTGCAACGCCCGCGCTCCTTTACCAGACCTCGCTTCCGTCGGCGTCCTACCAGCGCGTCTTGTACCCCGAAGCACCGTACAATGAGGACTTCCCTCCGGTGTTCAACACGGTTCGGTTTGGGACCCAGTTCCCCGATGCGTTCACGCTCGGTGCGCCACTCGAGAGCTTCACGCAACTCGACGATCCAACTGGCAACACACGCACCGCGACGATCTCGCGCTCGGATGGTCTCGAGGGATGGCACGTGTGGCTCGCTGATGAGCCAACGATGGCGCGAATTTCATCGCTCCGAACGTTGCACGGCGTCGCGTCCACCGTACGCCTCGACACCATCGGTCAGAGCCAGCCTGATACCCCCGCGCTCCGTGACAAAGTGAACATCGTCGTTGCACCTCCCGACGATTGGGCCGGCGTGCCTCGTTTCGTCAGTCCCCTTATCGGCGGAGCAGGTAGGAATGTCGTCTACCCGACGCTGCCGTCGCCAACTTCGCTCATCGGACTCGTCGCGCAACTGACCGAAGCGGGATACATGGGCATTGCCGCCGAGCTCTCGTTCGCGAGCGAATCGATCCGTCTCGTCGACGGGAGCTTGCAGCCGCTCCTCGAGTACAAGACGAGTCTGTCGACCGATGACTCGGGACGCTTCGTCACGGTGCTGCCACCTGGCATTTACGACATCACGATCCAGCCCGCCGAGGGCACCGGCTTCAGCACCGTGCAAGAGACCAGCGTCGACGTCGAACCTGGCGCCGCGCTGACCCTCACGCCGATCAAGCGCACGCTCGTGTCCGGCCATGCGATCTCGAGCGACGGGCGACCGCTTGCGCAAGCTGCGGTTCTCGCCGATCCGTCGCGCGATGGTCAGGGGGTCTTACCGCGCCCCGCGCGAACGAGCACTCTCGACGACGGCAGCTTTCAGATGGAGCTCGATCAAGGCCGGTACAACATCAGCGTCGAGCCGCAAGCAGCGACGGGCTTTCCACGCTTCGTCACGATTCGCGAGATCGGAGGCGACGCAAGCGAAGATGACGCACAGGATCTCGGTACGTTGACGGTCCCTCTGCCGATGCGACTGTCGTTCACGGTAAAAGGTCCGGTATCCAAGGCAGCCAATTATGTGCCTATCGGGGGTGCCATCGTGCGGATCTTCGCTGTGCCCGTCTCGGGCAGCCAGGCCGTCGAGATTGGGATGGCCATGACCGACAGCAATGGTCTTTGCGAGATTCCGCTCGCCGACCAACCGCATTGACACCGCTTTCGATGTTGATTGAGAGCGGTGGTGCTCGTGCGGGTGTAGCCGAGGGCCATGCTCTCGATTACCTTTCTCCGCCATCCGTCATGCAGACCGACGATCGAATCAACCTCCTGGCTAAAGTGGCGCGCTCTCCGCAGGCATCCACGACCGACGCAAGCACGGATCGTTCGATTCTTCTTCTTGCGGCGGCGTCGTATGGCTCGCGGCCAAAAGGTGAAGCAACCACTCCCACAGGCTTCGATCCGCACGCGGCCGTCCTCTTCGAGAGCATCGTGGAAGGGGCGTACCTCGTTGCGATGGCCGATGGCTCGTTCGACGACGAGGAGCGCCGCGCGTTCGAACGCGTCGTCACCGCGGCATGTGGTGGTGCGGTCCCACAACGTCATGTTGCAGATCTGTTGGGGGACCTCGCCGGTCTGCTCGCCGAAGACGGGCTCGACAAGCGGCTCTCGCGTCTAGGCAAGGCGCTCATGCGAAAGGAGCACGCCATGGAGGTCCTTCGCATTGCGGCGCTCATTGCGCACGTAAGTGACGACGTGAACAACGATGAGCGCGCCATGCTCGTGCGGCTTGCCTCGGCATGCCAGCTTGAGCCGAGCGCCGTCGACACCGCGCTCAACGACGCGAAGGCCGCACTCGCAATGTGAACGCGAGCTCTCCGCTTATGACGGCTTTCGCTTGGGGATGACGAGCACGGGGATGTCGAAGTCGTGCACGATGCGTTCGGCGTCCGAGCGCAAGAGGCCGCGCACGTCAGCACAGAGGACGATGAGAGTCGCGCCCCAGAGATGTGCCTGATCGTGAATCACGTGCGGCGAGTGCGCGTCCACGTGAGCGCGGACCTCGATGGGGTGGGGGTAGCCCGGCACGACGTTGTCGATGAAGCGGCGCAGTCTCTCTTCGGCCGCGGCACGCCAGTCACCGAGCACGGCGGGACTTCCGATGCCCCCAAGGAACTCGTTCGTGCCGTCACTCTGGACCGCGTGGAAGAGACAGACTTCGGCGCCGAGCGAACGCTGAAGCGCAAGGGCGACACCCACGGCGCGGTGTGACTCCATGGAGAAGTCGACCGGGACGAAGATGCGCTCGAGGATGGCTCGCGCGCGGCCAATCGAAGGCTCGGGAACTTGAGGAACATGCATGATGATCTGTGCGATCTACATGCAATGCACACGCCGCCGCATGCAAGAACAGTCACTCGTTTGATGCTTCGAGCGCCATCTTGAAGAGATCGGCTTCGCCATCGCGGCCGGCGCTGCGCGCTTGCCCTTCGAGCTGCGCGAGAACCTCGCGGTGTTTCGGCAGGAGCTCGCGGCGGCGCTCCGGCGGCGCATCCTCGAGGCGTGCGGAGAGAAGCGCAAGCAATTCCATGCCGCGACCGAGCCTCGAGAGGATCCGAACGAGCTCGTCGACGATGGCGTCGTTCGAGGGATCGGCTTGTACGGCGCGCGTGAGCGACTCGATGCGTTCTTCGGCGGCGCCTTCGTCGATCGGCTCCTCAGGTGCGGATGGCGCGGGCGCGGCAGGCTCCGCTTTCGACTCGGCGTGCGGCGCGGGCACGTCTCGGATGCGCACGCTCTCTGCGATGCGTGTGCCGATGTCTTTGTAGAGTGCAAGTACGGATTCGTCGTGCGGCGCAACGGCGAGCGCAGCACCAGCGTGCTGTTGCGCCGCGAGCAGTTCTCCGCGCTCGAACTCGTACGTTGCAGCTTCCACGAGCCATGGCACGGCAGACGGATTGCGATCGCACTGCTCGCGCATGCGCGCAAAAGCGAGCGAGGCGCCCGCGAAGTCACCGAGCACGGCGCGAAGGCGACCTTCGAGACCGCGCGCCGCGATCGCCTCGGGCGCGCTGTCGGGGATTGCACGGAGCCGCGCGATGGCCGCGGGTCGATCTTGAAGCCGATCACTCAAGATGCGTGCGAGCTCGAGATCCATCCAGGTCGTCGGCTGTCCGCACGCGTTCGCGGTCTGGATGGCATGTGCAAGGAGCGCCGCGCCGCGCGCCGCGCGTCCTTCGCGCGCGAGTGCCGAACCGAGTCCGGCAAGCGACGAGGGATCGTTGGGACGATAGAGGAGCGCGCGTTCGTAGAGATCCGCAGCAGCGTCACCGAGGCCCTTTTCTCGATACAGATCGGCGCCGCGACGGAGGACGTCCTCGCGTTCGCGACTGCCTTCGGCAAGGGCCTCGAGCTCTTGGAGATCCGCGCGCGCATCGGCGAGACGGCCCGCAGACAAGCGACGCCGCGCACGCTCCCATCGCAGCTCGGCGATCCGCGGCGCGCGCGCGATGGCCGCGTCGAGCCAAGCGAGCCCGTCGAGCGGGTTGCGTGTGGCACGCGCGGCGGCCGCGTAGGTGAGCGCGCTCACGATGTTTGCCGGTTCGCGCTCCGCTGCATGAAGCAGCGCCGCGATCGCGGACGTGACGTCGCCCGTCTCGAGGTGCAGCGCCCCCGCGAGCGTCCCCATCGGAGCTCGTTCGCCGCCCGCTTCGCGCAGGGTTGCGAGCGCTGCTTCGGCGCGATTTTTCGCGATCGCATCGATCTCGGCGATGCGATACGCGACGTCGGGATGTCGCGGTGCCCGTTCGAGGCACGCGAGGTCGAGGGCGCGTGCGCGTTCGAGATCGCCCGAAAATCGTGCGTCATCGCCCTGCCGTAGGAGCTGCGCTGTCTCGGACGCGAGGATGGCGGCAGCGTCGATCTCGACGGGAACGGCGTCGCGTACAAAAGCAAAAACGAGCGCGCCGTCCGCCTGCCCGGAGCCCGAGAGCCTCACGTTGGCGCCGCTTGGTGCACGCACGCCTGCTTCCGGCAAGAGGTGTCGCACCAGCGTGATGGCAGGATGCCTGATGATGAATCGCGAGCCTTCACGCCGCGCCGTGTTTCCGAACAACGCGGCGGCTGCACGTATGGCGAGGGCCGTTGCCACATCGGGCAGGTTTGCACCGCGTGCACGATGCACGATGGCCACCACGTCGTCGCCGTGCGTCGTCACGGTGACTTCGAAGGCGAGTGCAGCCAGGTCGGTGGTCGGTTTTGCCGAACCTGCGGTCGTCGATTCGAAGACCGTCATCGTCGCGCCGAGGCGGCGTGCGTCGACACGGACCGCCGCGCGTCCGGCGGTCACGAGGCCGCGCAATCGCGGCTCGGCCCAGCGCACAAGCTTGCGTGTGTCGAGCTCGATGGTCACTCGTTCGAGCTCGCCTCGCTTGTTCCGAAACTTTGCGATGCCTCCGCTCACGTTGAACGGAAAGCGCACTTGAGGCATCCGCACGACGAGCTCCGTGACGTCGAGGCACGCGACGGAGGCGGGTCTCCCGAGCTCGATGCCGAGGCCGTCTCTGCCAATGGCAAGGCGCAGCGCAAGCCCCTCGTTTTCGCGGCTTTCGCGATCGACGTGCAGGTCGTCCTCTACGTGTGCACCCTCACGCGCGCCCTTCTTCGGAGCAGCGTCGAGCGCGGGATGATTGCCCACAGGGCGGTTCACGCGCCGATCGTACAAGAACCATTGAGTTTATTGCGAGTTGCTGCATGTCGCGATCTCCTTTGAGACTGCTCGACGCCCGTGCGGCCGTTGGGTAGACCACGGCGGATGCCGGGTTCCGTCGTCGCCACGACCGATCAGGTGCTCGGGCCGGGCTCGCCGCTTGCGCGCCGTCTCGAGGGCTATGAATTGCGCGAGGGACAGCTCGCCATGGCTCGCGCGGTGGAGGCAGCGCTCGACAGCGACAGGCACTTGTTCGTCGAAGCGGGTACCGGCACGGGCAAAACGCTCGCGTACCTCGTTCCCGCTGTCCTCAGCGGTCGCACGGTCGTCGTCTCGACCGCAACGCATGCCCTTCAGGAACAGATCTTCGAAAAGGATCTTCCGCTCGTGCGTGCTGTGCTTGCGGAGCACGGCGTCGAGTTTCGCGCCGCGTTGATGAAAGGATTGTCGAACTACCTCTGCAAGCGCCGGCTCGATGAGCGCATGCGAAGCGGTGAGCCCATTTCCACCGATCTCGTGAGGATCTCACGATGGGCGCTCGAGACACGCGCCGGCGACAAATCCGAACTCACGGCGCTCGATGAAAGTGCGCAGGCGTGGCGCGACGTTGCGTCGGCGACCGAGACTCGGGTTGGTGCAGAATGCAAATATTTCGATGAGTGCTTCGTGACGCGCATGCGCCGCGAGGCGGAGCAGGCCAACATCATCGTGGTCAACCACCATCTCTTCTTCGCCGATCTTGCTCTGCGCACGGGCAAGGGCGGGGGCTACGCGGGAGTTCTCCCTGCCTACGATGCCGTGGTCTTCGATGAAGCGCACCAGATCGAAGCGGTTGCTACGGATTTTTTCGGCGTTCGGATCTCGACCGCGCGGTTCGATACGCTCGCGCGTGATGCGAGGCGCGCCCTCGGGGCCGCGAAGATTCTCGACTCGGCGTCCATGCGCCTCGTCGACGAACTCGAACATGCATGCCTCGGGTTCTTCACCGCGTGGAAGCAGCGTTCGAGTTTCGCACCTCCATCGTCGCGCAAGCCGCTCGATGAGAGTCGTCGCATCTTGACGGCCGCCGATTGGACGGCCGAGCGTCGCGACACCGCCGGACGACTCGACCGCGTGCTCGCGGCGATCTGTGCCTTCGCTGCTGTTCACGATCGCGATGACGCCGTTGCGATCGTCGGTCGGCGCGCCCTCGACCTTCGTACGGATCTCGCGCGCATTCACGAAACCGCGGACATCGAAAAGAAGCACGAGGAGGCCGACGAGTCTTCCGCTGACGTACATCGTGTAGGCCGTGACTTTACCGGAGGTGTCGCGTGGATCGACGTGCGCGAGCGCGCCGTGTCGCTCGGTGCAAGCCCTGTGGATCTCGGCCCGACGCTGCACGAGCGCCTCTTCGAGCGCGTGCCGAGCATCGTGTGCACGAGCGCCACGCTCGCGACGGCCACGCACGCGGGACCGAGCTTCCATTTTGCCAAGAGCCGTCTTGGCGCGCTCCCCGACGCCGAGGAGCTCGTGGTGCCATCGCCGTTCGATTTCGCGTCGCGCGCGGCGTTCTACGTCGCGACGGATGTTCCTGAGCCGCAAGATCCCAGCTTCGAGGACGCGTGTGCCAAACGCGTCGCCGAGCTCTCGGCGATAACGGGCGGCGGCGCCTTCGTTCTCTGCACGAGCAACCGCGCGATGCGCCGCGTGCACGCGCAACTTAAAGGTTGCATTGATGGTCCGCTTTTTCTTCAGGGTGAAGCGCCGAAGCACGTCTTGCTGGAGAAATTCCGCACGTCGGGCGCCGCCGTGCTCGTTGCGACCATGAGCTTCTGGGAAGGCGTCGACGTTCCCGGTCGGGCGCTCCGCCTCGTCGTCATCGACAAAATCCCTTTCGCGGTGCCGACCGATCCCGTTGTCGCCGCACGCTCGGCGCGCATCGAAGCCGAAGGCGGAAATGCCTTCACGCAGTACTCCGTGCCGAGCGCCGCCATCACGCTCAAGCAAGGTTTTGGTCGCCTCATTCGTACGAGGAAGGATGCAGGTGTGGTTGCGCTGCTCGATCGCAGAGCGGCGCGACGTGGTTACGGTCGCATGCTGCTCGCGAGTTTGCCGCCTGCACTGCGGCTTCATTCGCTCGAGGAGGTCCGCTCCTTCTGGCGTGCGCTCGATGCGGACTTGGATCGATGACGTCGAAAATGCTCTGCCGGCAAACGGATTGGTGCTCTAGTTGCATGCGCTCATTCGTTCTCATCACGAAAAGAAGGAAGGAAGCTGCCATGAGCGAGATCACCGCTGTCGTCGCCAGGGAAATTCTTGATTCACGTGGAAATCCGACCGTCGAAGTCGAGGTCCAGACCACGAGCGGCCATGGCCGCGCGGCCGTTCCGAGCGGCGCCTCCACGGGCGAACACGAGGCCATCGAGCTACGCGACGGGGACAAGAAGCGCTTCCAAGGGAAGGGCGTGCAGAAAGCGGTCGACAACGTGAATCGCACGCTCGGTCCGAGCATCATCGGCACCGACGCGTTCGATCAGGCCGAAGTCGATCGGCTGCTCTGCAAGGCCGATGGCACGCCAAACAAATCCAAACTTGGCGCGAATGCAATTCTCGGTGTGTCCATGGCGGTCGCGCGCGCAGCCGCGGACGTGATTGGCATTCCGCTTTTCCGCTATCTCGGTGGCGCCAATGCACGCGTTCTGCCAACGCCATTGATGAATGTCATCAACGGTGGCGCCCACGCCGACAACGGCCTCGAGATTCAGGAATTCATGATTGTCCCGGCGGGCGTTGCGTCGTACCCGGACGCGCTCCGCGCCGGTGCGGAGATCTTCGCAACTCTGAAGAAGAATCTGAAGGAGAAGGGCCTTACGACGGCGGTTGGCGACGAAGGCGGATTCGCTCCGCGCCTCGGATCGAACGAAGAGGCTGTTTCCACGCTCGTCAAGGCCATCGAGGATGCGGGTTACAAGGCTGGTAAGGACGTCTTTCTTGCCCTCGATTGCGCTGCAAGTGAGTTTTACGATAAGAAATCTGCAAAGTACAAGTTCGATAAGAAAGAAATCACGAGTGCCGAGCTCGTTGCGACCTATGAAAAGCTTTGCCAGACGTATCCTATTGTTTCCATCGAAGATGGTTGCGCCGAGGACGATTGGGATACCTGGAAACTTCTGACGGACAAGCTTGGCAAGAAGGTGCAGCTCGTGGGTGACGATCTCTTCGTCACGAACGTGGAGCGCCTCAAGCGCGGCATCGACGGCGGTTACGCGAATGCGATTCTCATCAAGCTAAATCAGATTGGCTCGCTGACCGAGACGTTCGACGCGATCCGCATGGCAACCGAAGCCGGCTACCGCAGCATCATTAGCCACCGCTCAGGTGAGACCGAAGACACGTTCATTGCCGATCTTGCGGTTGCGACCAATGCGGGGCAAATCAAGACAGGTAGCCTTTCACGATCGGATCGTGTGGCGAAGTACAATCAACTATTGCGTATCGACTTCGAGCTCGGTGCCGGCGCGGTGTTCTCCGGCAAGCGCCCTTTCACTCGCGTTTAGTGCACGACGCGGGGCAGGCACGGGGGCCTGCCCCTACAACCGACAAAACGCATTCGACGCGGGGCAGGCACGGGGGCCTGCCCTCATCATCGATCGGATCTTTCGCTTGCTTTTCGGAAACGCCAACCCGCAGTGAGCATCTCGAGCTTTTCGAGACCTCGAGCGAGTACGAGCCAGCCCGGGTCTGCGTTACGT
>Ga0123357_10000710_pt1 | contig 33488 bp, 29 predicted proteins | sample TergutEmb28metaG_FD_89873 | JGI IMG/M metagenome (GOLD analysis project Ga0123357, IMG submission 89873) | Embiratermes neotenicus P4 segment gut microbial communities from Petit-Saut dam, French Guiana - Emb289 P4 | ecosystem: Host-associated > Arthropoda: Insects > Digestive system > Gut ... | reverse complement strand
TCTGCCCCGCTGCCCCCGCTGCCCCCGCTGCCCCCGCTGCCCCCGCTGCGGCGCACATACAAATCGAGCGCCTCATCCAGGTTGTTCTGGAAGCGGCGCTCAAACGTTGCCCGGTTTTTGCCTTTCAGCCCGAGCTCATGATAGGAGATAAAACAGACGCGCTCGGTCATGATGATAAACCCCGCGTCGTCAGCCCAAAAAGAGTTCGCTCTCCGGGCTTTCGGATTGTGCCGCCTCATCTGCCTCGTCAGCGGGCTGGACGCTGCTGTTGGCCTCACCCAGGCCATCGGGCAGGACGTCGCCGGAGGCGATCTCGTCCATGGCAAGAGAGAGCGGCTTAGCGCTCGTTAACTTTGCAATTTCGCTTGTGGCCATGGCCTGCAGGGCCTGGTCACGCACGCCGTGGATCATGTCATTGATCTGGCGGGCGCGCTTTGAAGACAGGATACAGAGCGTGAATTTGCTATCGACCTGATCAAGCAGCTGGTCGATCTCTGGCTGGGATACGGACATGTATTACTCCTTTAGACGATGCGCGACAAGTATATCGTTAATACGCGCGACCGTCTCATCTACGGTAACGTTTACAAGTATATGATTATACACACTCTCATGGGCCATTTCATCTGCGGCTGCCGCCAGCCGTCGCTCGATCTCTGCAGGGTCTTCAGTTCCCCGCTGCGTCAGACGCGCGCGCAGCGCCTCAAGCGACGGCGGTTTCAGGAAGATCAGGACGGCCTCCGGCATGCGCTCACGCACCTGCAGCGCGCCCTGCACGTCGATATCCAGCAGGCAGTCAACGCCTGCCGCCACCTGCTCCGCAACAGGAGCGCGCGGGGTCCCGTAGTACTGGTCAAACACCCGCGCCCACTCCAGCAGGCCGTCGGTTGCAATAAGCTCTTCAAAGCGCTTGCGCGAGACAAAGTGGTAGTCACGCCCGTCGGCCTCACCGGCGCGCGGCGCGCGCGTCGTGGCAGATACCGAGAACCAGAGTTCTGGATTGCGCCCGCACAGCGCCGCCAGGACAGTCCCCTTGCCGGTGCCCGACGGGCCGGAGAAGACGTAGAGATGCCCGCGGCGGGCAGCTGAGGCTGAAGCTGGAACTGAGACCGAGGCCGCCACTTAGCCGAGCAGAGCCTTAATCAGCGCGTCATACTGGCGCGTTCCCAGCCCCTGGACACGGCGACTCAGAGAAATCCCTGCGGTATCCATCAGCTTTTCTGCCCGGGCCTTGCCGTAGCCGGGCAAGGCTTCGATCAGCGCAGAAACTTTCATGCGCTGGATTGCTGGCTCGTCTGCGCGCTTGAGGACCTCCGCCAAAGAGAGATTTCCGCTTTTCAGGTCAGCTCTGACCTTAGCGCGCGCCTGACGTACCTGTGCCGCAAGCTCAAGATTTTCCCGACGTTGTTCTATGGAAAGTTGTGGCAGCGCCATGGCTCCTCCTCACTCAGATTGACCAAAGGATGATACGCCCCTCACGCTTTTATTCTACGATAAGATACTCGCGTATGGCAAAAAGCCAGGCGCCTATGGCCTCAGAAAGTTCACGGGCGGTCTCGAAACGCCGGGGAGTATCGATGCGGCGGCGCACCGTGAGCGTCAGTTCCTGACCGTACAGCTCCGGGCCGTCGTAGTCGAGCAGGTGAGCCTCGACGCTTGCCTGCGGCTGGGCAAAGCCGGGGGTCTGGACGTGGCCGATGAACAGGCCCGCGGGATATGAGCGCGTGGCGGTCGGGGGGGCAGCCGTGACGGGAGCGGCGGGGACGGGGGCTGCAATGGTGGCTGTGGCCGCATAAATCCCCGGCGCGAAGCAGAGCGGGTCACAGGCGGGCGCAAGCCGCAGGTTAGCGGTGGGGTAGCCGAGGGCGCGCCCCTGGCCGTTGCCGCGCACCACTGTTCCGCGCAAGTCCAGCGGATGCCCCAGAAGTTCGTAGGCGGCCTCAAGTTGGCCCTCAGCCATCAGCGCGCGGACGGTCGTGGCAGAGATCGCCGCCCCGTCTGTGGCTCTTGCCAGTGGCGCCGCGGTTACCGGACAGTCGAGCAGGCGGGCCAGAAGCTCCACATCGCCCTGGGCGCCTGCGCCAAAGCGGAAGTTTTCCCCCACAAACAGATGAGTCGGGGTGACCCGACTGGGCAGTGCCTGCGTGGCAAAAAACTCCGGCGAGGCCTGCGCCAGCGCCGGGCTGAAATCGATCACCTCGACCTGGTCTGCCCCATAATGCTTGAGCAGTTTGATACGCTGGGTGACATCGGTGAGTAATGCGGGCGCTTTTGAGGGACAGATCGTCTGTTCCGGCAGCGGATCAAAGCACAGCACGCACAGCTTTTGCCCTGCGCGCCCCGCGGCTTCGCGCGCAGCCGCAAGCAGAGCCTGATGCCCCCGGTGCACGCCATCAAAGACGCCGAGCGCCACCACAGAGGCAGCGCGGCGCGGGCCGGCAACCCGGTATGGCAGGGCCTGGCGGGGGTAGGCGTCTGTCGGCCAGGCGTGCTCAAGAATTGCGCGCTCGCAGAACAGGTCGGCGAGCGCCAGAGGGTCGCCGCCCGCGTCTGCGGCGTGCAGGTACTGTTCGATCTCTTCGAGCGCATGCGCGTTGTCCAGGCGCAGCGTGCCGCTTTGCGTGCGCCGCAGCCCACTCAGGTACGCGTGCGTACCCGCCGCCCGGCCAATGTCGCGCGCCAGGGCCCGGATGTAGGTCCCTTTCGAAACACAGAAGTCAACGGTCCAGGTCTGCGTCGCGGGGTCGCAGGCCAGCAGCCGCGCCTCAAAGACCTCGATCTGTCGCGGCGCAACTTCAAGCTCACGTCCCTTGCGGGCCGCCTCATAGGCTTTGACGCCGCCAACTTTTATGGCGCTGAATTGCGGGGGCTGCTGCTCCTGGACGCCAATAAAGGTATCGAGAAGCGCCTGAGCGCGCGCTGGGTCGAATAACTCAGATGACACGTCTGAACGTGCGATGACCTCGCCCTCACGGTCATCGGTCGTGGTCTGGGCGCCAAAACGGATAGTAGCCTCGTAGCGCTTGTCTGCGCCGTGCAGGGTTTCAGAGAGTTTGGTCGCCGGGCCAAAGAGGACCACCAGAAGCCCGGTCGCTTCAGGGTCAAGAGTTCCGGCATGTCCAATGCGTCCCTCGCCCGTCAGGCGCCGCAGGCGGGCAATGACCCCATGGCTGCTGATACCAGCAGGCTTGTCAACCAGCAACACCCCCGAAAGCGCCGTAGCGCCGCGCCGCGCCTTAGTCACGCTGTGGGTCCCATGGGCAAAAGCGGCAGCAGGGCGGCGAGCATGTCGGCGCAGGAGGCAGTCTTATCGGGCCAGGTGATGCCGGCCGCGGCAAAGTGCCCTCCCCCGCCAAAATGCGCCGCGACCGCAGAGACGTCAAAGGCTCCGCCGCTGCGCAGCGACACGCGCCCGCCGCGCGAGCCCTCAACCAGCAGCACGGCGGCCTGGGTCCCCGCCACGACCCGGATCAGGTCAACCAGGTTCTCCGTCCAGTCAGAACTGACCTTCAGGCGCTCAAGGTCCTCGCTGCGATACCAGGAAGCTACCACTGCGCCCTCATTTTCCAGGGTGATGCGGCTTAAAATGAGCTCATCAAGCTTCAACGCCGCCAAGGGCTTGGTCCCAAAAAGACGGTCGGCGATCGCGGCAGGATCGGCCCCCGCCCCCACCATGGCGGCGGCGTCAGCCAGCACCTGATCGTCGGTATTGCTGAAGGCAAACCGGCCCGTGTCACTGACCAGCGCCACGTAGGCGGCCCTTGCCGCCGCCGCGCTGCGCTCCAGCCCCAGTTCTGGCAAAAGTCCCCAGATGAGCTGTCCGGTCGCCGCGGCATCGGTCGCGACTATCGTCAGCTCCGTATAGGGATTGCGCTGCGGATGATGGTCAATAAGCACCCGGGTCTTTGCCGCTTTGCAGAATGCTCCGGCTTCCCCCAGGCGCGCGAAGTCCGGCGTATCAAGCGCAATAAACAGGTCAAATACCGTCGAAGCGTCCAGGTGTGACGGGATGACAAAGCTGGTCGTCTGGGGCAAAAAGCGATACGCCTGTGGCACGCCCACGTTATCTGCCAGGAGCGCGGTGGCCTGGTAGCCAGCCGCCGTCAGCGCGCTGTAAAGTACTGCTACCGACCCGATGGCGTCGCCATCAGGACGCGTGTGGGCGCAAAGCGCGATACGCGCCTCAGGGGGAAGCCCTTCAAGCAGGCCGCGCAGCGCGGAGGTGGCGGCGACAGTGTCTGCGCGGGTAAGCGAGGCAAGCATCAGGCGTCCCCGCCTTGGGCGACGCCGGCGTCGGCGTCGGGTGCTGCTGGATTGCCGCGTCGCTGCTGGGCCGCTCCTCGCAATGACAAATCTATGGCGGCTGCAGTGTCGATGCTCTTATCGATCTCAAAGCGCAGCTCAGGTGTGTACTTCCAGCCCAGGACGCGGCCCAGGAGGCTCTGGATGCGCCCGTGCGCGCTGTGCAGCCCGTCCAGCACTTCGGTATAGCGCGCAGGGTCACAGCTGATATAGACGCGCGCAGAACGCGTGTCGGGCGCCGTGTCAACGCTGGTGATCGTCACAAGCTCCAGGCGCGGGTCGCTTATCTCCTGGCTCAGTATCGTGGCGAGCAGCTCGCGCAGGCGCTCATTGTTCTTGCGGCTGAAGATCTGTTGGGGATCACGTGGCATACTTCCACCTTACCTTAACTTTCGCGCGCGACCTCGATTACCACGAAGCCCTCGATGATATCGCCGACCTTCAGGTCCTGGTAGCCTTCGACGCCCACGCCGCACTCGTAGCCGGAGCGCACGCTCTTCACGTCCTCTTTGAAGCGGCGCAGCGACCCGATCACACCCTCAAAGATCACGGTGCCATCGCGCACCACGCGCACCTGGTCGTCGCGGTGGATCTCGCCTTCCTGCACGTAAGAGCCCGCGATCACGCCGGCCTTGGGCACGCGGAAGAGGTCACGGACCTCGACCTGGGCGGTCTCCTGCTCTTTGAACTCAGGCGCCAGCAGGCCCACGCGCGCGGCGTTGATCTCTTCGATCGCCTGATAGATGACGCTGTAGAGGCGCACGTCAACGTGCTCTTCTGCCGCCGCAAGCTTTGCCTTGGGCGTCGAACGCACGTTAAAGCCGATGATGATGGCGTTGCTGGCCGCCGCCAGGGCGACGTCGGTCTCGGTGATCGCGCCCACAGCCGCGTGCACGACCGTGATGCGTACTTCTGTCTGGTCCATCTTCTCAAAGGCGTCGCGCAGGGCCTCAATCGAGCCCTGGACGTCGGTCTTCAGAATCAAGTTGAGCTCTTTAAGCTCGCCTGCCTCGATCGTCTCAAACAGGTTTTCGAGCGAGATATGGCTGCGCGCGCTTTCCTGGGCGCGCAGGCGTTGCTTCATCGCGCGCTCATCGGCCAGGGCACGCCCGGCGCGCTCGTCGGTAAACACGCAGAACTCATCGCCGGAGGCCGGCACGGTCTGAAGCCCGATGATCTCTGCCGGATCTGAGGGCCCCGCCGTCTTGACCTGGCGCCCCTTGTCATCAAGCAGGGCGCGCACATGGCCAAAGGCCGTGCCCGCCACCAGCGTGTCGCCCACGCGCAGGGTGCCGCGCTGCACCAGCACCGTGGCAACCGGGCCGCGGCCCTTGTCGAGCTTGGCCTCGATGACCGTACCAAACGCCGGGGCATCCGGATTGGCCTTCAGCTCAAGTATGTCTGCCTGGAGCAACACCATCTCAAGCAGGTCATCGATGCCGATGCGCTTCTTGGCGCTGATGTTGACAAAAATGTTCTTGCCGCCCCACTCCTCCGGGATGACCTCGTATTCAGTCAGCATCTGGCGCACGGTATCGGGGTTGGCGTTGTCCTTGTCGATCTTGTTGACCGCGACCACGATGGGTACATCAGCCGCCTTGGCGTGATTGATGGCCTCGATGGTCTGCGGCATGACGCCGTCGTCAGCCGCTACCACTAAGATGACGATGTCGGTGATGTTGGCGCCGCGGGCACGCATGGCCGTAAAGGCCTCGTGGCCCGGCGTGTCAATGAAGGTGATCTTGCGCCCGTTTTTCTCGACCACAGAAGCGCCGATGTGCTGCGTGATGCCGCCGGCCTCCGCCTCTGCCACGCCGGTCTCCCGGATGGCGTCAAGCAGGGAGGTCTTGCCGTGGTCAACGTGTCCCATGACCGTCACAACCGGGCTGCGCGGGAGCAAATCTTCCGGCGCGTCTTCGAAGGTCCAGGTCATCTCGGCCTCAGGGTCGCGGATCTCGATCTCGCGGCCCAGGTCGTCAGCCAAAAGCTCGATGAGCTCATTGGTGAGCGGTTGATTGACCGTCAGCGGCGTGCCCAACATGAAGAGCGTCTTGATCAGGTCGTTGCTGGAGGCGCCGACCGCTGCCGCAAAATCGCCCACCGTGACGCCTTCTTCAACCACAACCAGTCCGCCCGACGCCTCTTCTGCCGCGTCTGAGCCCTTCTTCTTTTTGGACTTGGCGCCAGCTACGGGCTGTTCCTTGCCTCCGTCGCCGGCCTCCGCGCGCTCCTTCTCTTTCTTCTTCTTTTTGGCCTGATTTTCACGCTGAGCAGCCTCTATCTCGGCCCGCATCTGCGCGAGTACCTTCTCGGTCTCAAGCTTTTCTGCTTCCAGGGCCATATTGCGATAGCGCTCGGCTTCTTCTGCCTCGTGCTTTGCGGCCGCGGCTGCCTCCAGACGGGCCGCCTCCGCCGCAATGGTCTCCTCCAGGTTCTTGCGCTTGTTCGCGCGCTCCTGGGTAGCTTTTTCCTGCTTTGTTTTCTTTGTGCGGGCGCCCGCAGCGCCCGGGGCGGGCTGCTCCGGCTCTGGCGCAGACGCCGGGGCGGGGGTCTGTGGCGCTGGCGCCTGCGCCGACGCCGGGGCTTGCTCCTGCGCTGCCTGCGCCTGCGCCTGTGCCTGTGCCGGGGCTTGAGCCTGGGCCTGGGCCTCAGCTTGCGCCTGGGCCTGGAGCTCCTGCTGCTCAAGGCGCGCCTGCTCCGCCTCGCGCGCGGCGCGCTCCTCCTCATGTTCGCGGCGCAACTCAGCTTCGCGCGCCTGACGCTCCCGGAGCTCCTCCTGCTTCTTCTCTTCTTCTGCCGCCAGACGTGCCTGCTCTTTGGCCTCCTCGGCGGCGCGCGCCTTTTCTATCTCTGCCTGGCGCTCCGCCAGCAGCGGCGCCAGATGCTCCCGGATGATGTCAACATAGGCGTCCACCAGGCTGGTCGCATGGCTTTTAGCCGGAATACTTAATTCTTTGAGGTGCTCAAGAAGTTCGTTGCTTGACATACCGAACTCTTTTGCAAGTTCATGAACCTTAGTTCCCGCCATGGGCAGTCACCCCTTCCCATTCGGCAAACATGCGGCACAGGTCATCGCAGTCTTGCTCGGTCAAATCAACGCGCAACGCGCGCGCAAGTTTATTGCTGGTCAGCGCCGCCTCAAGGCAACGGGCGCTGTGACAGATATAGGCGCCGCGACCTGGCGCACGCCCGCCTCTGTCAAGGGCAACGGAGCCCTCGGGGCTTCTCACAATACGCAACAGGTCGCCCTTGTCGCCCTTTTGGCGGCAGGCCACGCAGCTGCGTTGCGGTGTTTTGTGAGCTTGCGTCACCAAACGCTTACCCCCGCTTTTCCTTTGCGGCCATCTTCTCATGAACGCCGCAGTACAGCGAGCCCGGTCGCGCGTGATTGCGACAGCGCGCGCCGTCGGCGGTCACAGCCGAGCAAATGCGCTCGCCGGCTTCCTCCGCGTCTTCGATCTGGGGCAAAAGCGAGATCAGGCCCTGGTCGGTCGCCATGGCCATGTTCTTCACGTCGATGCGCCAGCCGGTCAGCTGCGCGGCGAGGCGGGCGTTCTGGCCCTCCTTGCCAATCGCCAGCGAGAGCTGACTGTCGGCCACGATGACGTTGGCGGTGTGGGTCGTCTGGTCGATGATGACCCGCTCGACCTTGGCCGGAGAAAGCGCGTTGGCCACATAGGTTGCCGGATCATCATTCCAGGGGATGATGTCAATACGCTCGCCGCGCAGGTCAGTGACTACATTGCGCACGCGCGAGCCGCCCGGCCCCACGCAGGCGCCCACCGGGTCAAGCCCCGGCTCGCGACTGGAGACCGCAACCTTTGATCGCACGCCGGCTTCGCGCGCGATGCTCTTAAACTCCACGATCCCGTCATAGACTTCCGGGACCTCGACCTCAAAGAGGCGCTTGATGAGCTGCGGATGCTTGCGTGACAAAGTAATGCCCGACTCGTGCGCCTTGTCAGTCTCGCGCACCTCCGCGATGATGCATTTGATGCGCTCGTTGAAGTGATAGTGCTCGTTATCAGGCTGCTCACGACGGGGCAGCTCCGCCTCGACGTCGTTATCAAGCTTCATGATCGTGAACTTACGATTGGTCTGCTGGACCAGGCCGGTGATCATCTCGCCTGTGCGGCCCTTGTACTCCTTGAAGACTTTCTCGCGCCGGGCCTCGCGCACCATCGAGTTGATGATCGACTTGGCCTGATGGGCCGCAATGCGCGACACCTCCTGCGGCGTCACATCGACCTCTTCAAACTCAAGCTCTTCATCGGTCTCGGCCGTGTCCTCATTGGTCGGCACCAGCTCGAAGACATAGATAGCGCCCGTTTCGCGATCGATCATGACACGCGCGTCATAGGCCAGGCGCAGCACCCGCTCATAGACGGGCGCCAAATGCTCTTCAAGACGCGTCAGGAGCTCGACTTCGTCGATTCCGCGCTCGACCGCGATGTCGCGGAGCGCTTGCATCAGATTGCTCTCTGCCATCGTTCACTCTCCTTAAGTGTAAAAAAAGCGGGCCGGGGCCCACTTTCCGCTGAAAAATCATTTGGTTAGTGCATCAATAGTGTAACATAAGTCCGCCGCATGCCGCCACCTCGCCACAAACAGCCCGCGGGCGTGCCTGGAGGCGACGCCAAAGCGCCGCCTCTGACTCACAAGGCCCTCTGACGCTCTTCGCGCACCCGCCCCCTCCTCCGCTCAAGACCGAATAAGCCAAGAGCACAGAGCCCAGTCAAAAATAAAGTTGGCGCCACGTAGCTACTGCTTGAGGGCTTGCGTATTTTATCCCCGTAATGCTCTGAGAACCTGCGCGAGCATCTGCTCGGGGGTGGGGAGTTCCTGGGCGCGTTTGAGGGCGGCCACATGGAGTGTGGTGCGCAGGGCAGCGTCGCAGCTGAGTTGGTCCAGGGCGCCGGCCAGCGCTTCTGGGGTGGGCGTGGTAAGAATTGCGGCTTGCCTCCCAGTCACGGCGGCAGTGCCGCCGACATCGGTGGCGATGATTGGGCGCCCTGCGCGCAGGGCTTCCTGCAGCGCCACCGGCTGGCCCTCCCAGATCGAGGTGGACACCACCACATCAGCTGCCTGAAGCAATTCGCCGACCTCCTGGCAGTGTCCCAGGAATCTGACCGGCGTACCCTGCGCGGCGGCTTCAAGTTCCGCGCGCAGCGGGCCGTCGCCCGCAATGAGCCAGGTATAATCCGTGAACTGCATCTGTTGGGCAGCCTTGATGAGCAGGTCGAGGCCTTTTTGGGGAGCAAGGCGGGCGATTGTGACAAAGCAGAGTGCCGTGTCGATGCGCAGGTCTCGGCGGATCGCGTCACGGTCCTTGCCCGTCGTTGGCGCTGGCTCGGCCGCGATCAGCGCCAGCTCAACGTGGCGGGCGCCGCGGGCGCGCGCCGCCTCGACCAGGTCGGGACTTACGCCCAGCACCACGTCGGCATTCTTGCAGAGGGTGTTCAGGAGGTAGTTCCCGATCAGGCGTGTTGCGCCTGTTCCGCTGATCTGGTTGTGCAGCGTCACGATGAGTCGCGGACGCTCTGCGCGCGGTATTTTGCGGAGCGCCAGCGCCGACAGAGCGCCCGCGCGCAGGCCATGCGCATGAATGGCGTCAAAACCGGAGGCGAGTCCCTTGAGACGCGCGATAGTCTTCTGGTCGCCGGCTGACGGGCGGCTTGAGATTGCGAGCGGGACCTCGCGGATGTCTGCGCGCCCCGTCGAAGTGTTGTCTGGTGGCTGCGCGAGCGTGACCTTGATGTCCGCGTCAGCCAAGAGCTGACAGAGGAGCCGCACGTGTGCGCCCATGCCGCCCGAAGCTCTGCCTGCTACCTCTAGTACGTTCATGGGAAACCTCTATCCCTTGCCGGTCCGAATGGACGGCGCGGGGCTAGCGCTCTGCTCCGCTGAAAACGAGACCACTGGCTCGTTTTCCGGGCGCTCCGCACTGGGTCGGCGCGCACTACGCATGAGTTGCGGCTCTCCGGCGGGTATCACAGCTCATCTTAGACATAAGTTGCAGCTCTCCGGCGGGTATCATAGCTCATCTTAGGCATAAGGCCATACCCTGACGCCCTAGGATTCCAGGAGGTGGTTGGCGGCCTCAGCAAGGGGCGCCTCGTGGGTCTCTCCTGTGGCGCGCTTCTTGATCTCGACGACGCCTGCCGCCAGGCCGCGCTTGCCCACAATCAGCTGCCAGGGACAGCCGATCAGGTCAGCATCGGCAAACTTGGCGCCGGGACGCTCAGCCCGCGTGTCAAGGATCACTTCAACACCAGCCTCGGCCAGCGTGCGGGCCAGCTTCGTCGCAGCCTCCGCGACCTCGCCTTCAGCGTCCAGCGCCAGGACGGCGACCTGAGCTGGCGCGACCGAAGCGGGCCAGATGCAGCCGCGATCATCATGCTTCTGCTCGATCAAGGCCGCCGCTATGCGCGTAACGCCGATGCCGTAGCAGCCCATGACAAAGGGCTTGTCGTTGCCGTCCTCGTCCTGATAGGTGGCGCCCATGGCCTCGGAGTACTTGGTTCCCAGCTGAAAGATCTGCCCCACCTCGATGCCGCGCGCATGATGCAGGGGCGCGCCGCACTTGGGGCAGGTCTCCTGGTCATAGATCTCAGTGTCGGCTGCAAAACCGCAGTCACAGTAGACGATCTCTGACTCCCCCGCCTCTGCCAGCGCCATGAATTCGGCAGAAACGCTGCCGCCGATCTCGCCGGAATCCGCATCGACCATGCGGTAATCCATTTCCATGCGCTCACAAATCCTGCGATACGCGCCCTCCTGGGCGGCGTAGTCGGCGTCCAATGCAGCCTGGTCGGCCCCAAAGGAGTAGGCGTCTTTCATGATGAACTCGCGACCACGCATCAGGCCAAAGCGCGGGCGCATCTCATCGCGAAACTTCAGGTTGATCTGATAAAGCGTCACAGGTAGCTGCTTATAGCTGCGCAGCTCAGCGCGCACAAGCGCCGTAATGATCTCCTCATGCGTGGGTCCCAGGCAGAACTCGCGCTCGTGACGGTCGGTCAGGCGCATGAGCTCAGGGCCGTAAACCGGCCAGCGGCCACTCTCCTGCCAGAGTTCTGCGGGCTGCAGCACCGGCAGCGACACCTCCTGGCAACCAATCGCATCCATTTCCTCGCGCACGATACGTTCGATTTTCTTGATGACGCGCCAACCCAGCGGCAGATAGGAGTAGATGCCCGACGCCGTCTTGCGGATCATTCCCGCGCGCAACATCAGCTGATGGCTGATCAGCTCAGCTTCTGCCGGCGTCTCTTTGAGCGTGGGCGCATACAGCTCATCCATCGTTGTCAGATTAGGGTGACGAGTTGGCATATGTTTTAAGCTCCTGTCTTTTCCACAAACGTTATACCCTACTGATAATACCGGACTTGAGGGCAGGGCGGAAATTGCACCAGTTAAGATGTCTTATGCTTCAGCCCTACTTGCCGCGTGCTCATTCTTATTCATGAAACTTTTTAAGCAGGTCTTTTGGAGTAATGGCCGGAACAGGACTATAGAGAAAATCGCGCGTATTACGTGTGACGATGTAGTCGAAATCCCCACTCAGAGCGACCTGAGCCACTACCGCGTCCTCATAATCTTCCATGTCTGAACCCAGCGCACAGTAGATGTCATCAGCGGTGGTGTCAACAACCTTTACCAGAAAGAGCAGTTTATCAAGTAATTTTCGGGACATATCACGCGAATGGGTCATCCGATTTATGAGGTAAAACACATCGGTAACTGACGAAGCCGACATCGCCGGGTTGCTTTCGTAGTCGACGGTCATGCGAATTACCTGATCCGCATCATCAAAAAAAGGTTTTCGCTTAAATATATAGTCAAGGATAACGTTAGTATCCAACAAAACACGAAGCGTCATTTTGCGCCAAATACTTCCTACCGAAGCCAGATATGAGCTAAACGAGGATCTGCGTCAAGCTCTTCCTGAGTAGGTTCATAACCTGCGAGCGCTCCACGCAGTTCACTTATCAGGCCGTCCCCCCGTTGTTTCCGTCCGATGAGAAAGCTCTGCGGACGACCATTTTTTGTGATAACAATCTCTTCTTCGCTGGAAAGCTCCAGATAGGTCCCCAGATTCTGTTTGAATTCAGTTGCCGTAACGACCATTTCGTACTCCTTACGTTGTGCGATTACTTATATATTATCGCACAACTTAAGGAGATGACAGAGAACTTCAACTCCGTGCCACGATTTCAGCGAATTTTGCATCTAAAACGGACTTGTGTACGCGATTTACAGCTATTTTGAGCTGATTTCATTGAAAACCAGCACATTTGTCGGACTTTCATGTTCGTTGAGCACTAAAATCAAGCAAATATCGTACACAAGTCCGTTTTAGATGCAAAAAGTCGCGAAAAGCTGGCACGAGAGGTATTCCGTGGCTTGCAAAGCGCTTTATTCTTCGTGGGGTCTAATACTCCGCAGCTCTGCTGCGTTGATTGTCATTCTGCGCGTAGTCGCAGAATCCAGGTTTGCCTGAGTTGATACCCCGCAGTCTCTGCTGCGGGGTAGTTTATTGAGAGCAAAGAGGCTGGGGCGGAGTGCAAGCGTTCCCACCAGGTGACTAAACTCGGACCCTTGCCTTTTCGCGCGGTCAGTGTGAAAACACTTTATCGTGCAAGCCCACAGGGCAAGCAATCAGCACCAGGACACACGCAAAATCCTAGTGGGAGTTTTCTATCTCCTCGAAGAGGGCGTCTACCAGCTGGTCTTCGGGGACTTTGCGCAGGGGCTCGCCTTTGGCAAAGAGCATGCCCATACCGCGGCCTCCGGCGATGCCAAAGTCTGCCTCGCGCGCCTCGCCGGGGCCGTTGACCACGCAGCCCATGACGGCAACCTTCACGTCGCTGTCAAGCTTACGCAGGCGCTCCTCGACTTCGGTGGCGATGCTCAAAAGGTCGATTGCGCAGCGGCCACAGGTGGGGCAACTGATGAGCTCAGCGCCGTGGCGGCGCAGATCAAGCGCTTCTAAGATGCGCCAGGCAACGCCAACCTCCTCGACCGGATCTGCCGTCAGCGACACGCGCATGGTGTCGCCGATGCCTTCAGAGAGCAGGATTCCCAGGCCGACGGCGCTCTTGACCGTGCCGCGCTCATAGGTGCCCGCCTCCGTCACGCCAATGTGCAGCGGATAATCGCAGCGCGCGGCCAGCTCACGGTACGCAGCCACGGTCACCGGCACTGAGGAGGCCTTCACGCTGAGGACGATGTCGGTAAAGCCGCGCGCCTCAAAGTGCTCAGCATAGGAAAGCGCGCTTGCGGCAAGTTTCTCCGGCAGGATCATGTCCTCACGCTGCGCGTAGGCGCGCGCGAGCGATCCCGCGTTGACGCCGATCCGTATCGGGACGCCGCGCTGCCCGGCGGCGTCGATGACCGCATCGACGTCGGCCATGCGCGCCATGTTGCCCGGGTTGATGCGCAGCTTTGCCGCGCCGCGCTTAAGCGCTCCTAAGGCCAGCTTGTAGTCAAAGTGGATGTCTGCGATGATCGGCACGGGTGATGCGGCCACGATGGCCTCAAAGCCATCGAGCGCCTCGGCGTGCGGCACCGCTACACGCACCAGTTCGCAGCCCGCGTCTGCCAGGCGCCGCAACTGCTCGCCTGAGGCCGTCGCGTCACGGGTATCGGTCGAAAGCATTGACTGGACAGCCACCGGCGCGGCCCCGCCAATCGTCACGTCCCCCACCTGCACCGTGCGGCTCTGCCTGCGCGCCGCCACTGCCGCCGCTGCCACTGCCATCGCCACCGCTCCCCTCTCCTACTTTACCAGCCGGAAGATGTCATGGCCCATCACATAGACCATAAACGTCACCAACACCAGCAAGCCGACCGCAGAAACTGTTGCGTTTGCCTGAAGCGAAAGCGGCTTGCGTCGAATTTTCTCGACGCCTTCGATGATGACTTTGCCTCCGTCAAGCGGCGGGATGGGCAAGAGGTTCATCAGCCCGAGCGAAAGCGAAATGGCTGCCACCAGCCAGGTGTAATCCACTCCCCCGGCCTTTGCGGCATCGGCTGCGATGACCGAGATGCCGATGATCGAGGCGGAGTTGTTGACCGACTGCGTGAACTTGCCCGGCGTGAAAAAGCCAAGAATGCCCTGGACGGTCAGCTTGATATAGGTAAACGACTGTCCCAGCGCGTGGGGCGGCGAGAGGCGCTGGTATTCAGGGACCCCCTCGATACCCAGATAGCCGAGCTCTTTATTGTTTGGATTGACGCCCAGAGTGATGGTGGCAGAAAACGGCGCCGATTTATTGTCCCGGGGAGTACCGCTTAAAAAGTACGAAACTTTGACCGTGTCGCCCGGATGCAGATGCGAGACCGCAGCGGTGATGTCATCAAAGGTAGCAATCTGCTTATCATTGATACGTATGATGCGATCGCCCGACTTCAGCCCCGCCGCCAGCGCGGGCCCGCCTGCAACCGGATTGATCTTATTGAGCGCGGCTGACTGGCCCCAGACAGAAAGCACGACCGTAAACACCAGCACCGCGAACACGATGTTGACCACGATGCCCGCCAGAAGAATCACCGCACGCTTCCAGAACGGCAGCGCCAGATAGGTGTGCTCCTTTGCCTTGGCAAACAGCGCCTCCGGCTCATCAGCAAGCCCAGGCGCAAGCACCGGGCTCCAGGTCTTACGCTCCGTGTCATATTCGAGCGCAAACCAGTCGACCAGCGTGTCCAGCACGACCTCTGCCTCATCTTCATCCAGCTCACACGCCTCTGCAACCTGGGCCGCCGTCAAGGGCTGCGCCGCCCGTGTGGTAAAAGTCAGGACCGATTGCAGGTGCTCGTTATGGATGTCACCGTCCATGCCGGCGATCTTGGTGTAGCCGCCAAAGGGGATGGCCGTCACGCCATAGCGCGTGTCGCCCCGCTTAAAGCTGAGCTTGGGGCCAGGCAGGCCAAACATGAACTCATGAACCCGCAGCCCAAAGGCCCGGGCGGCAAGAAAGTGCCCCCCCTCATGGAGAAACACTACGATTGACAGGGTAATCACACCCCAGAGTATTGCTTGCAGCGCAGATGGCATGCGAATCCTTTCGCGGTCCAGATAACAGAAGCTTGCAGAAGCCTGGAAGCTTAGCGAGCCAGTTTCAAGCCTACGTGGCGACGCACTGAGGCGTCAATCTCCTCCAGAGAATCAACAGATTCGAGGGGGTCTGCCGGGTAGCAGTCAAGCGCGTCGCGCACCAGCGCCTCAATGTCTAAAAAGCCGCAGCGGCCCGCGCAGAAGGCCTCGTTTGCCACCTCATTGGCGGCGTTAAGCACCACAGGCGCGCTCCCGCCGGCGCGTCCCGCCTCCTGGGCAAGCGCCAGACAGCCAAACGCCTCAAAATCAGGCGCGGCAAAGCTCAGGTCCGCCGCAGCAAAGAGGTCGAGGTCTGCCGGGGACTGCGGCGCCGGGCGCCAGCGCTCGGGCAGGCTGAAGGCCAATTGTATGGGCACGCGCATGTCCGGCGTGCCGAGCTGCGCCTTGACCGCGCCATCTGCCAGCGCAACCGCCGAATGTATGATCGACTGGCGGTGGATGACCGGCGTGATGGCGTCGTAGGGGCAGGCAAACAGGTGGTGCGCCTCGATGATCTCAAGACCCTTGTTCATGAGCGTGGCCGAGTCTATCGTGATTTTGGGGCCCATCGTCCAGGTGGGATGGCGCAGAGCGTCAGCCGCCGTTTTGCGCGCCAGCTCATCACGGCTGCAACCAAAAAACGGCCCGCCTGAGGCCGTCAGCCAGATGCGCTTAAGCGCCGCGTCGTCCTCGCCCAGCAGACACTGAAAGATCGCCGAATGCTCCGAGTCTACCGGGATGATACGCGCATCAGGGCCGCCAAAGGGGCGAGGCGCCAGCGCCTCTGCGATCTGCGGCAGCTCTCCGCCGATGACCAGGGACTCCTTGTTAGCCAGCGCGAGCGTGGCGCCCGCGGCAAGCGTTGCCAGCGTGGCCCGCAGGCCCGCCGCGCCCACCAGCGCATTCAGCACAAGGTCCGCGCCGCTGGCCGCGATCGCCTCTGTCAGCGCCTCTGCGCCCAGATACAGCCGAAGACCCCGCGGCAGGTCGGCCGGGGCAGGCACTGCCGCAGGCTCTGCGCCCGTCAGGACCGCGACCGGCGCCGGCGTCGCTGCTGCCTGCTGCAGCAGGAGCTCCACAGAGCTATGCGCGGACAGCAGCACAACTTCCAGGCGGTCACGATGGGCGCCGACCACCTCAAGGGCCTGGCGCCCGATAGAGCCCGTGCTGCCCAGGATGGCAATCTTTTTGCGCACGCGCTGGCTCATGGCGTTATGACACGGCCCAGAACACGACTGAAACCACAATAAAAACTATCAGGATCACCGGGGCGGCAGCAAGCAGCGAGTCAAAGCGGTCCAGAATACCGCCGTGACCCGGCAGTATCGTGCCGGAATCCTTGACACCCGCACGCCGCTTCAGGTGCGACTCAAAAAGGTCGCCCGCCAGACCGGCGGCGGCGGCAAGCACTCCGCAGATAGCCCCAAAGACGCCGTAGGTCGCAAGCCCGCCGGAGGCCTTTGCGCTGATCGCGTTGACAATCAGCGGCACGACCATCCAGGCCACCACAGAAAACACCACGCCCGCGATGGCGCCCTCCCAGGACTTCTTTGGGGAAAGCTTCGGCGCCAGCTTATGGCGTCCAAACAGCGAGCCAAAGATATAGGCAGCCGTATCGGCCCCCCAGACTGAAAGCAGCAGCGTAAGCGCCGGCAGAAGCCCCCAGGCTCTCAGGACAATGAAGCAGCCGAGCGGTACCACCAGATACAGGCAGCCAAGCACCGCGCTTAACCAGACAGACAGGCGGTCTTTGGTCAGCTGCATGAACTCGAAGACACCGACGCCCGCCACCACCGCACAAAGCAGGGGCAACACGTAGTAGCGCAAGTCTATGCAGACGCTGATAAGACAGACCAAGGCAAACACCGTTGAGGTGATCGCCCGGGTCATGAAACCCGCTTTCTTAATGCCCGCAGGTTCTTCCTCTTTGATCTCGTAAGCCACGGATTACACCCCTCCATATCGTCGGCTGCGGCCCTGATAGTCGCAGAATGCCTGCAACAGGCTCTCGCGCGTGAAGTCGGGCCAGAGCTCATCGGTAAAGTAGAGTTCCGCGTAGGCGGCCTCCCAGAGCAGGAAGTTTGACAGGCGCTGCTCGCCGCTTGTGCGGATCAGCAGATCGGGGTCAGGGATGCCCGCGGTCGAAAGGCGCGCGGCAAAGGCGTCCTGATCGATGGTCCCGGTCCCAGTCCCGGCTCCGGTCCCGGCTCCGGCCCCGGCGGCTCCGGCGGCCCCGAGTCCAAGGTCCAGCTCACCGGCAGCGCTGTCCCGGACACAGCGCGCCACCGCCTGCAGGATGTCAGCACGGCCACCGTAGTTAAGCGCCACCACCAGCGTAAGGCCGGTATTGGCCGCGGTCGAGGCACAGCAGTCCTCAAAGGCACGCCGGGTCTTTGCGGGCACCGCGTCCAGGTCGCCAATGATGCGTACCCGCACATTCTGCTCGTTAAGCTCGCGCACTTCTTTGGCCAGCACCTCAACAAACAGCGACATAATGCCAGAGACTTCGTCGCGCGGTCGCGACCAGTTCTCGCTTGAAAACGAGTAGATCGTCAGGTAGTCAATGCCCAGCTCAACGCAGGCGCCAATCGCCTCACGCACAGCTACGACGCCTGCCTTGTGCCCAAACAGGCGCGGTTTACCCTGGCGTTTAGCCCAGCGGCCATTGCCGTCCATGATAATGGCGACATGGGGCGGCAGATCCCCGGGCGCAACGGAGAGTTGTTCCAGCAGCTCGCGCGCGCGCGGCGTCGAGAAGTATTCTTCCAGTTGTTTCTTATCTGGAGAAGACGTCATGGTTTACGGCCAGCTTAGATGGCCATAATCTCCGCTTCTTTTTTCTCCAGGAGTTTTGTGACGTCTTCCATCACGCCATCAGTCAGCTTCTGGACCGACTCTGAGGCGCGGTGGATGTCGTCTTCAGAAACACCCTCGCTGCCTTTGAGGTCCTCCAGCGCGCGGTTGGTCTTCTGCCGCACGTTGCGCACCGCCACACGCCCGTCTTCGGCGTAGTTCTTGCAGAGCTTGACGAGCTCTTTGCGGCGCTCCTCCGTCAAAGCCGGAAACGCCACCCGCAGCACCGTGCCGTCATTGGAGGGCGTCAGCCCCAGGTCGGAGGCGCGGATCGCCTTGTCGATGTGCGACATGACGCTGCGGTCCCAGGGCTCGATGACCACGGTCTGCGCGTCGGAAGCTTTGATGTTGGCCATCTGGTTGAGCGGCATTTCCGACCCATAGGCCTCCACCTGGATTTTCTCGAACAGCGATGTCGTGGCACGCCCGGTGCGTACGCTCGCAAATTCTTCCGCGAGCACCTCCACCGAACGCTTCATATGCTCGCTGCTCTTCTCAATGATCTCGTCGATAGTCATCGCGCTTACGCCTCCACTCGGGTCCCGACCGGATCCCCGGCCACTGCGCGGGCAATATTGCCCTCAACTTCCATATTAAATACCACGATGGGCAGCTTGTTATCCATGCACAGCGATATCGCCGTCGAATCCATGACCTTCAGGCCCTTACTTAACACGTCCAGATAGGTCAGGTGGTCAAACTTCTTCGCGTCGTCAAACTTGTGCGGGTCCTTGTCGTAGACCCCGTCAACGCGCGTGGCCTTCATCACGCAGTCCGCGTCGATCTCAAGCGCGCGCAGGGCGGCGGTGGTGTCAGTAGTGAAAAAGGGATTGCCCGTACCGGCGGCAAAGATGACCACGCGGCCTTTCTCCATATGGCGGATGGCACGGCGCCGGATATAGGGCTCGGCGATCTGCTGCATCGTGATGGCAGACATTACCCGGGTAAAGCTGCCCTCCCGCTCCAGGCCATCTTGAAGCGCCAGAGCGTTAAGCACCGTGGCAAGCATGCCCATGTAGTCGCCGGTCGCGCGATCCATGCCCTCGGCAGAAGCAGCAAGGCCTCGAAAGATGTTACCACCGCCAACCACAATACAAATTTCATGCCCCCTGTGGACGACCTCGGTAATCTGGCGTGCCAGCGAAGCTACTACCAAGGGGTCAATACCATAGCCCTCGCGCCCCATGAGCGCCTCGCCAGACAATTTGAGTAACACACGCTTAAAGCCCTGCTTTGGCGCCAATGCGGCACTTCCTTTCTCTCGGACCAACACCTGGAAACTAGCATAGCAGATAAAGAGAGAGCCGGCCTGAATGCGGGCCGGCTCTCATAACTAACACAGAAATGTTCGTACGAAATTGTTGAGTTACTCTTCCGCGGCGGCAGCGGCGGCCTCGCCTACGTTGTAGCGCGTAAACGACTTGATCGTGATCGTGTCGTCCAGTTCTTTGCTCACGCGCTGGGTGTAGTCCTTGACGCTGATGTCCATGTCCTTGACAAAAGCCTGCTCGACTAAAGCCTGCTCTTTGTAGAACTTGTTCAGGCGACCCTCGGCCATTTTGGTCTGGATGGCCTCCGGCTTGCCAGACTCGGCTGCCTGGGCCTTGTAGATGCTCAGCTCGTGCTCAATGACCGCGGGGTCAAACGAGTCGCGGTCAAGCGCGATCGGGTCTGCCGCGCACACCTGCATGGCGATGTCTTTGCCGTAGGCCTTGAAGTCGGCGCTGGCGGCGGTCTCCTGCTTGCTAAAGGCAAAGGTGACCACCACGGCGATCTTCGCGCCACCATGGATATAGTAGGCAAAGGCGCCTGTGCCATCGATGGTCATGCGCGTAAAGCGCGCCACGGGCATGTTCTCGCCCAGCTTGTTGACCATGTCGGCAAACAGATGCTCAACAGAGATGCCGCTGTCAGGCACCGTCAGCGCCTTAAGCGCGCCTGCGTCTGCGGGGTCGTCTGCCAGCACCAGGTCTGCCAGCTGCTGCGCAAAGCCAGTGAAGGTGGCGTTAGTGCCCACAAAGTCAGTCTCGCAGTTGAGCTCTAGCATCGCGACAGACTTGCCGTCGTCTGCGAGCGCGACCGCGATGGCGCCCTCGTTTGTGGCGCGTCCGGATTTCTTGTTGATGGCAGCCAGACCGCGCGTGCGGAGGTTGTCGATGGCGGCCTCAATGTCGCCTTCAACTTCGATCAGCGCTTTCTTGCAGTCCATCATGCCGGCTCCGGTGATCTCACGGAGCTCCTTTACGAGTTTGGCGGTAATCTCTGCCATTATTCCTCCTCTGCTGGGGTCTCGGGGGCTGGTACTGAGGCTGGCGCCGGTTCTGGTTCTGGCGCTGCCTCTGGAGTGGGTTCTTCTGCGGCGGCCACGGGTTCTGCCGGGGCGGCCACGGGTTCTGCGGGAGCCGCTACAGGCTCAGCAGGCTCTTCTGCGACAGCGGACGCCAGCGGCGCTGGCTCCGCTACGGCTGCGGGCTCTGCGGCAACCACAGGCTGCGTCGGAGCTTCAGCTTCAACAACAGGCGCGGCTGCGGAGGCCTCGGCCTCTGGGGTTACAGGAGCAGCAGGAACCTCTGCGGCAGGCGCAGCAGCTTCTGCGGCAGCCTCAGCAGGCTCAGCCTGAACGGACTGCACCGAGGCGCCGCCGTTTCCTTCCAGGACCGCCTCAGAGATGACGTTGGCGATCAGCGAGATAGAGCGGATCGCGTCATCGTTGGCCGGGATCGGGAAGTCGATCTCATCGGGGTCAGCATTCGTGTCGATAAGCGCGATGATCGGGATGTTGAGGCGACGGGCCTCGGCGACCGCAATGTATTCGCGCGTCGAGTCGACCAGGAATACGGCAGCCGGCAGGCTCTTCATGTTGCGGATGCCGTCAAGGTTCTTGTGGAGCTTCTCAAGCTCCTTGTTCTTGATGATCTGCTCTTTTTTGGGCAGCTGCGCCATCGTGCCATCCTCGATCATCTTCTCAAGCTTTTCCATCTCAGTCACACGACTGCGGATGGTCTGGAAGTTCGTGAGCATACCGCCCAGCCAGCGCTGCGTCACGTAAGGCATACCGCATTTCTTCGCGGCCACTTCAAGTGACTCCTGCGCCTGCTTCTTTGTACCAACAAAAAGCACCTCGCCGCCGCGCTGCCCCACGCTGAACGCATAACGATAGCCTTTTTGCAGGCACTGCATCGTCTTTTGCAGATCGAGGATGTAGATATCTCCACGCTGGGTGAAGATATAAGGCTTCATTTTTGGGTTCCAACGACGGGTCTGATGCCCAAAGTGTACGCCTGCCTCAAGCAGGGTTTTCATAGTGATCTTCTGAGCCACGAGTGCCCACCTTCCTTTCTGGTTGTCAAACTTGTTGTGGCGGCGATTAAGCGCCTTCCCGGAAGACTCAAGTAGTTGACTACGTTTCGTCTTCCGGCGCGGCGCTTACTCACTCGCCACAACAAGTTTGTGTCCTCTGCGGGTTTCAACTCATGCGCTTCTCCCCTCTAAAGGGCACCTGAGAGCGCTGATCCGCTCGCATGCGTATTTACGGCCCCTGCCGCATTAGTCGCTTAACTTATCCCATCAGGTACAAGCGATTTTTCAGAGATGAGATTGTGGCGCGCCGCAATGCGAAGCGGGCTCTAGCCCGTGAGCACTGCGGGAAGCCGCAAGATCGCTCTGAAAAACGCTTGTTGGGGTGGGTAAAGGGATTCGAACCCTCGACCTCCTGAGCCACAGTCAGGCACTCTAACCAGCTGAGCTACACCCACCACATCCAGTCAAGCGGCTATCAATCATATCACAGATGCCCTGATGGGCAAAATCATCCTAGGCGTTGAGGGCGATGCGATAGATCTTTGCGAGCATCTTCTGGCGTTGCTCAAGGGTGCTGCGCTTCAGGAAGTGCAATGCGGTCAGCCGGGCGCCTTTGATCCCGAACATCGTCCGCAGGATCTGACCGCGCATGATGCGACCGTAATCACGCTGAACGAAGCGCGCGACGACCCACGGCGTGTCGTGCGTGACGATGATCCAGGCAGACTTGTCGCCCAGGTGCCCGTGCGGCCAGATGCCCTTGAAGTTGTAGGCAAAGCCTGACGCAAAGACCACATCGATAAAACCCTTAAAGAGCGCAGGGCCGCTCCCCCACCAGATCGGGTAAATGAAAACCAGCTTATCGGCCCAGGTAATGTTATCCCGATAGACTTGCGTGGCGGGATCATCCTGCATCTGATTAAGCGTGTGAGGGTCCTCGTAGCGCAGGATCGGGTCAAAGTCCTTTTCCTGATACAGATCGGTAACGCGGACCTCATGGCCTGCGTCCTCAAAGCCCTTCCTGGCTGCCTCCAGGGCGGCATAGCCCATACCGTGATGATTAGGATGCGAAAAAATGATATAGACCTTCAACGCCAGACCTCCAGCTATCGTTTTGCGCGGACCGCCCCCCACAAGCTGTCGTTGCGAGTGTACTACAAAAGTAGCGCCACACCACAGGCGATAGGATGAGCGGCGTATCAAAGCTCCTGGCGACCAAGCGGCTCAAACCTTTCGAAATAACCGGGATTAACGGTAACCCTTCAGGTAATACAACAGAAATACTTTTGCACAAGGCGCGCAAATCAGGTATTGTAAGGGTGTGGAATTGTCCACTCTTTTAGTTGAGGAGGAAGCATGAAGAAACATCTAGTGGTATTGGCTCTTTGTCTGGCCCTTGTTACGGGCCTCATGGCAGGGTGCGGCGCCGCAGCGCCAAAGGTGAGTTCAAAGGACACGGTATCCACTGCGCTGGATGCCTATAAGGCAGGCGACCTTGCAAAGTTTGCCTCGTATTGGAGCGACACTTCCAATCAAGACCTTGAGAAACTCAAAAATCCCGGGCAGCTCTTCGCAGATGAGGGCATCAATGAACAAACCGCGGAGAGCCTTCTGAAGGGAATAAGCGCAGCAAGCGAATATAAGATCATTTCCGGCACAGAAGACGCAAAGACGAAGAAAGCCTCTGTTGTCGTAGAAGTCACGGGCGTTGACTTAAACAAATTGTCTTCGGATGAGGCCCTCCAGGCCGAGATGACGCAGCAGCTCATGACAAACCCCAATATCACAAAGATGACCGAGCAGGAGCAGACCGACGCGATGTTCGATTTGCTGATCAAGAGTCTCTCGACCACAACAAGCAAGACAACAAAGCAGGTTACCGTTGAGCTTGTCATGGTCAGTGACAAAGGCGGCTCTCCGGTATGGAAGATCAGCAATGACACCCTCCTCAGTCCGCTGTTTGGCAATATGCAGTAGAGGGGCTTTCTTGCTCCTGCTAAGCACCGGCTTCAGGCAGAGCAGGAAATCAAATATCACTTAAAAGATGCCCTGGGGTAAAGGCGCCCCGGGGCATCAAACCTTAAAAAGGAAGAAACCATGAACGAGTTAAGTAATCCTACCCTTGAAGTGTTAAACCAGCGCGCCTCCACCCGCAGTTTTATTCCGGCGCCGCTTACCGCAGAAGAAAAGGACGCGATTGTAAACGCCGCTTTTCGGGCGCCAAACGCCTGCAACCTCATGTCGTATTCCCTCATCGAGGTAGATGACCAGGCAATCAAAGACCGCCTGGTCCACACCTGTGACAATCAACCCATGATCGCAAAAGCGCCTTATGTGCTGCTCTTTGTGGCCGACTATCAGAAGTGGGTTGACCTGTTCAGGCACAGCAACGCCCAGGAACTGGACGCCGAGTGGCGCGAGCCCAGCGTGGGAAACCTGATGTTTTGCTTTGCCGACGCGCTGATCGCAGCACAGAATGCGGCCATCGCAGCTGAGTCTTTGGGGATCGGGAGCTGCTACATTGGCGACGTCCTTGAAAATGGCGAGGAGCACGCGCGCCTCTTTAAGCTGCCACGCTACACGATGCCTGCCGCGCTCCTGATCTTTGGGCGCCCCAAGGTTGAAGTTTCCCCTCGCCCACGCCAGACCAGCTATGTGCTCCAGAAGAACAGCTACCACCAGCTTAGCGACGCGGAGCTACAGGATAAGGCTGACTTGCTGGGGGCGACGTTTGCTCCCCATGGGTTCAAGCCAGGTATTGCTGACTACCCGCAGCAGGAATACCTCCAGAAGCACAGCAGCGACTTCATGGCAGAGATGGAGCGCTCCGTGCGCTGGTGGATCAATCGCTGGGAACACGGGGAGTAAGGTTCGATCCCGTGAAATGAACCTCCCCGCAGCAAGCTGAGGGGTATCAACTCAGGCAGGACCTGGATTCTGCGACTTCGCGCAAAATGACAATCAACGCAGCAGAGCTGCGGGGTATCAGACCCCAAAAGGAATGAAGCAAGCGCAGGCCCAAGTGGCACACGTGGGCTGCGCTTGCTGCTGCGGGCAAATAGGACTCACGGTCCTGGGGTACGTTTGCCCCAGGACGCGGTCAAACTCAAGTCAGGATTACTCCAATTTCAAAGCTCGCATCCGTTTGCGGGTTTTATTGATCGCCACCCCCGTAAAGAACAGGGCAAGCATCGCTGTCAGCACTATCGCACTGACAATGAAGGGGGTCATGCCTGCTGCGCCTGCCACAGGCAAAAGCGGTCCGCCAGTCACGTCATCTTGCACCGTCAGGGTGTTTGATGAACCCAGCATCGGGACCGAACTATCAGCAGGCGTTGAACCATTCATCGCGAAAAGCGTCGCCGCTGGATCGTTCAGCTTATAGCCCGAAGGCGGTAAAAGCTCGTCTATGAGGTACGTCCAATTGAGCTGAGACAGCAACAGCGGATGATCGAAGCCGACCCGGCCTGATGTGCCCGGGCTTGCGCCATTGGAGTTCATCGCCGAGCCTGTCACCTCAGCCTCATAGTAGTAGTACGTCTGCCCGTCAGGACCGGTGACCGTCAGCGGAATATTTATCTTGCCCGTAGCAGAATCAAGGCCAGCCGGAGTCGTGCCAATGCTTTCGACGTCATAGGTTGTGCCGTTTGCCGCCAGACTTGAGGGCGGCGCATCTGGCGTCGAACGCGGCTTAGGCCCATAGAGCGCAAATATCGCGCCGTCGAGTACTTTGCTTGAGTCCTCGCTGTCTTTTTTCACCAGCGTGATCGACTGATTGCTGCTGTCACCGGAACCGCTGGCGTTAAGTATCTTGATATCGGTGCCGTCAGCCTGGTACGTATAGCTCGTACCGGTGATCGATATCGCATTCGTGAAGCTGACTGTCTGACCAGGACTGGCCTCAACCAGGGACTGATAATCGATCTCAAACTGAGCGCCATCCGGCAGATAGAAGTAGATGTTTCCCGGAACCTTCGCCCCGTAATCTCCCGCCGTATCCACGTAATAGGTGTATTGATCAGAAGCCGGGATTGGCTCTCCTGTGGTGATCAGGTTCTGGATCGCGTCCATCTGGGACGGTGTCAGTTCTATCATCGTCTTTTCATACCAGTTTGCCCGGGGGGCGTTCGTTGGTGCCGCAACCGGCGGACCGCCGCTTCCCAGCAAAAGGACGTCGGCGTTTCCCTGATTAGGGGTTATCTGATAGACATGGAGCGTCCCCGGTACGTACATCAGATTTGATGACATGGTGTCAACCGCCTCATAAATGGTACCGGCGCCGTTAGCCACCGCTATCGCATAGGGATTGAGGTTGATATTGACGTCTACCACATTGCCGTTATTCGTATCGACCGTTGTCGTCGGCATGGCTTTACCTATCGGTTTGACTACAAACGGCGTCGAATTATCCCCGCTCAAGTCAAAAGTCGCGCATCCCCGGGGTTGTAGCGCTACTTTAACGACATTGCTAAGATCTTTGGCGTTATCGCCACCGTCCAGGATGTCGGCAGGTAAGGTTTTTCCGGTCGCAAACGTCAGGAGATAGTCCACCGAATAACCCACCACACCGCCGTCGCAATAGGGATTCGCGTTCACCGCGGTCGTATATTGAGGAAGATTTAAACAGGTACCAATGGCGTTATTATCCCTAAATGAGTTATAACTCGCGGTACTGCTGTTCAAGCTGTACCAGTCAGCTGGCATATGTGGCGCAATGGTGGGGTTATTGGTCGCTATTACCGTATTTTTCAGGTAGTTATAACAGGCCTGAGGCGAACCTGCGCCCGTAAACGACGGCTGACCGTCTATAAGCGCGCTGTCGCGGTAATCAAGCGGCCAGTCTTGGTTATTGCGCGAATAGAGAGCGGCTTTAACATTGGGATCAGTTGCAAGCGCCGCGAAATCAAGGGAGAACGTCGATCCGCTCTCAGTGATGGCAGGATCGTTTGCTGGAACCGTGATCAACATATCATAGACTTGAAGGTATTTGACGGGCTGATAGTGCAGAGCGACGTAACAGTAGCTATTAGGATCCGATTTGTCAAAGGTAAGATCCGGATCAAACGTGTCAGTATAGACCGGCGCCTTTTCGAGGTCGGTCAGATAAGGCATCATGAAATCCGTTTGATACGGGAAGTAATACTGCCCGTCAGAACTGAAGTAGGGGCTTGCGATCGGCAGAGCGGCAGAACTCGTCGGAGGCGCATAGTCCCAGGAAGGGCTGCATTTCTTGGCTATCAATCCGGGGTTGCCATACTGCGTCCCCAGCGCTGTCCCGTTGGTATTTATATATGCGGTGTTATACAGGGGATTGGCGTTATAGGAATACTGATCGATAAAGTTAGAACTATAGCCGCTGTTAACGCTCGGAGAGCCCCAGGCGCCGTTTTCGTTGTCGATCGACGGGGATGACATATACACCTTGTACGTGACGGCTAACAGGCTGTCCCCGTTAACGGGCCACTCGCTGCCTGCGCCGTTTGAACTCGCGACCACGCTACCGGGCGTCGTTGTCGGGAGGCTGCCAAACGTCATCGTCCAGTCTGATCTGTTAGATCCAAACGTCGGCAATACGTTCCATGAACCGTTTGAATTCATAGTGGACGCGGCAGGCGCCTGGCCCTTTACCGGCGTGCCGCTGTAAGTCGGCGCAGCTGTGTCAAATGCTGTCTGCGACACCGCATACGGAGCCAGCGTCGACAAATCCAGGCCACTCGTATTCAAACTGTCGATAGTGGGTCCGCCGCTTTTACCAGAGAGAGCGCCCGTACCGGTCAAGTCATAGACGCTCACGCTCAGCCCGTCCTGGTTCAGTAAGCGGTTCATGTCAACTGTGGCGGTGCCAGTTTGACCTATCTGGGCCACCTCAGCCGCAGGGTCCAGGTCGTAATACATAACGTTGATTCTGCCGTTATTTTGACCACCTACTGAATCCGTAAGATAAAAGTTGTTGCCATAGTAGACCGACGGCACTTCTGCCAGAATCGTGTACTGCATGTACGCGCCGTCCGCATCTGCCTTGAGCTGTCCTTGTTTCGTGATATTCCAACTGCTGGAAGACGACGGAGTAAAGGTCCCGACCGCCTGCGTCTCAACACCCAGCTGGGTTACTTTGATGGTATTTTTGATGGTAGCAGTAGGGTTTTGAGTAGTAGCGACAGGCAGCGTTGTCGTATAAGACAGCTTGACCTGCACCACCGGATTGCCGTTTACCTTAAGCGCAGTCGGCGGCGTATAGGTCATGGCGTTGTCATTCCAGGTGATCGAACCAGCGCCGGAGCCCGTATCTGCGCCCGTTACCGTCACGTCTGACGCGGCAACAAATACGGCGGTCGTAGTCCCGTTTGCCGCGGTCGCAAAGGTTTCCGTGCCCATCTTCATCAAGACGCCATCATTGTTGTAATACAGATCAGCCGAGAGCGTGCCGGTAAACCTCTGATCTGTCGGCGTCAGCGTATCGGTGATTGGTACGCCGGCCAAACTGGAGTATCCGTCGCCTATGGTAGCGGTCCACTCAACTGCTGTACCCGCGCTATCTATGGCGCCACCGGACTTCGAAAGCATATAAGCATTGGTATAAGTATCTGCCCTCGCCTGCTTATCCAGCGTATTATTCAGGCGGTCATGACCATGCACATAAATGTCATTTGATATCCAGCCGCCATAACCTACATTCTCGTCCGTATTATTATCTGAAGCAAGCTGGTTGATAATGAATTGGTCTTTGACTTTAAGCGTATATTTAAGAATAAGCTTGTCACCGGGACTGAGGGTAACGGTGGGATTGAGGGTAATTATGAATTGGTCGGCTGTGCCAAAAAGTATGGATGCGCCTGAGGATTGCGTGACAGTATAGCTGGTGATCTGTGTTGTCGTCTGTCCGTCGGCAGAGATATGGGTTATCGTGAAGGCGCCCGGTGCAGTGGGGTCAAAATCAATGTTTCCGGGATTAGCTTGATTGACATAAGACCCCAGCGCGTAGTTATCCGTCAGTGTTTCGATCACGTCCGAGGCGCCGCTGCTTGCCGTGATAATGATACTGGCGTCCGTGGTGTGGGTCACCGTATTGTAAGCAGTTAAAGTTTTGCTGACCGTGATATCACCCGGCGTCGGCTTGATGATGATCTGCTGTTCAATGTCGCTGCCAAAATTGACATCGACCGACTGCTGGTCTCCGTCACCAGAATACACAAACGAGGCATTTGCCTGAATGGTAAAGTGGGAATTTTGATCATGAGACCAGAACAGCCACGCGGGCGAATCCTCCGTGGTGTAACTTGGATCAGGAGTAACCGTCACCACATTTCCAGCGATCGTAAACGTACCGATCTGATCGTGGCTGAGTGTCGAATCATAGATAGGCACATTTGACGTGGTGTCCATGACCGTCAGTTGCTGAGGAATCGTGTAGGTAAGCACGCCTGAACTGTTGACGCCAAATTGCATACCTCCCGGCACTGCATCGAAATTCATCTGTATGGAATAGTTGGTATCAGGCTCAACAGTAGGATCCCCTGTCACATTCCCCTCATTATCAACCGAGAAAATTGTGGCGTTACTCGCGTCTTTAAGAGTAAACATCGTGAGAAAATTGTTCAGATCCCACGCGTCGCCAGAAGCCGCCAGCCCTGTTTTGATCGACAGTGCGACCGTTACAAGAACCGCAATCGTCAGCAAAGGGACCAGAACTATTGTTGCTATTCTCCTGAGCCTGTCTTGCTCCAAAAACCTTTCAATAGCGAAATCGTCGACACGTTGCATGTTTCCCCCACCCATTCTTTAAGATTTTTCATAAGATTGGTCGCCCCCACAATGCAGCCTCTCACCCGACTTCACGTTACCGTAGGGATTCTAATTTGTCAACATAACCAAAAATTAATAATTGTTACGAAAAGCTTCTTGTTTGATCGGAGTTGGTGCGCCCAGAGGGAGTCGCGTGTCTTGGCTGCGTCAAGCCACGGAGACCTCGCTACGCTCGGCCCAAAACAGCCCACCGGGCTGTTTTGGAGGGCATAGCCCCTGCTCCACTGAAAACAAGCCACTGGCTTGTTTTCCGGGCGTTCCGCAGCCCATGGGTTCGACTCCGTTCAAGTTAATCGGAGTTGGTGCGCCCAGAGGGAGTCGAACCCCCGGCCTCAAGATTAGAAGTCTCGCGCTCTATCCTGCTGAGCTATGGGCGCACAAAAGATACCCGTGCAAACGTTAAGTCAAGTGCCATAAAAGCACTGGCTCTTAATAGATTATTACATACTGTATCTACATAAGCCACATGCGGCAGCCCGCTCCCCTCTGCCCCAAGAACAGTGATCACACTTTATTCGTTTTTAAAATCACGAAAAAATTACCCAGCACCTTGAAATAATTGCGGCTGAGTGCGCCCGAACGCGAAACTGCATATAACTTCGCCAAGTTCTTTTGGCTCAATTTTTCTCAGGCCACCTCCATAAACACGGCCCTCGCTAATGAGAGCGTCAGGAGATAATCTGTTCAACTCGTGCCACACTGTTTTTATCGGCGATGATTTATCACCGCAGAGTTCAGGAGCAGACTCTCGAGGATAAAGCATCAGGTAGGAGTTCGTCACAAGAGCCTTCGAGTGATTCAAAATGAATCGGAATGGCAGCTCAGAATCCTTCGTTCCTCTGCCCATATAAGTGCAGAGAATAGGTGCTGGCTCTCGTTGCTCCTGCTGATACCAGAACTTCTTAGACTTGCAGAGATATCTTTCTGAAACCGTGCCGACCCCTGTTGCCAGATAAGCATATAACTCAGGGTATAGCTCTTTTATCCGATGTTCAGGCAGGTCACAATTAACGAGAAAGAGTGGGCTTTCAATCAGCGGGTTACCATCTGTGTCCGCAAACACTTCGGTCGTATCCAGATAACGCGGACTCGGAAGAACCGGAGTGAGATAGTCATACTTCAAGCCATACTTCTCGATTTGCGGTTTATTCAAAATGAAGAAATTGTTGTCGCCGGTTGCTATACCGCGCTTGATAATAAAAGAGTCTTTCACTTTTGCATGTTTCGAGTCGTCGGAACGAACTTCCAATTCCGGAAAGCGAGTCCACTTCTTCTCGCGCTTCAAATCTGAACGCCTAACTGATTTGGAAAGCGCAGGAGCATCCAAAGTCCCGCCAAAAGAAAACTCCACTTCATAATCCTCGGGTGTGGTCTCTTTCGAAAACCATACAACAGCAGACGATACCAGAGCATCATCAAATTTGACTGCACGTGGATCGTAGCGATGAATCCTCAAGAGCTTCACGTGATTAAGAAGGTACTCTTTAACGGCGGCGCCATAGTTGACATCCATGAACTCGCTCGGTATCAGCCAACCAGATATTGCCCCGTCAGCAAGCCATTCATGGGCCAATAAAATGAAGTAGCAATACAAACCAGCAAGTCCGGAAAGGTTAATTCCTAAAGATTGCTTTATCTTTTTCTGCAGTATGGACTTTTTGCCGGCGTCAATATAATGATGACGCACATAGGGAGGATTGCTGATGAGAAGATTTGCTCGCAGTTGCATCGGAGTAGTGTCGGTAAAATCCTCATTCATTATCCGTAATGTATCGCCCCAGATACTCTCAGCAGCGCGAGCCACTTCCTGGTCTATTTCCAAGCCAACAGCGTTTTCAACCGTCTTAGCACCAGCTGTTGCAAGAAGAGCAGAATAGAAAGCGCCGGTGCCAACGGCTGGCTCAAGAAAGCGGATATTATCCTCGTGCACAAGAGAGACACCATATGACGCAAGCTCAGAGGCAAAGTCAAAAGGAGTAGCAAATTGTCCAAGCCTGCGGCGATAGTCAATACTGCGCGCAGAATCAAGCTTCAGCTGAGCGCTTTGACGACTTTGTTCGGCCGCGCTCGTCATATCCCAAACTGCTCCAGATCATCAATCCGATGCTCCCACACCCAGTCACAGCCTTCGGCTGCTTCGTAACCCAAATACCCTGAATCGAAATAGCCGCAAAGAAACAGGTTAAGCCCGGCAGTATCACCATAGGCATTCTTAAGGTTCGAAAGCTTATTAGCTTCCTCTTTGCGTCGCTTGTTAACATTGGCAAAATCACCAGCCGACTTAGCCTCGAAAAGAAGTGGAAAGGCTGCTGGATCGTCACCCCTACGTTTGATAACAATGTCAACAGGAATATTAACCGTAGCACCATCAATAAGCTTTCCAGGCACGTTAAGCCTGAACGAAAACTCACCCAGTTTTAAATCTTTAAAAGTGGCGCCAGATGGCAGAGAAGCTTGCTTGTATCCATGTTTCTCTAAGAATTCCTGTACCAGAGCAAGCTGGCGGCGCTCCTGCTCATTTCTGATTATAGGATTAGCGTCTGAGCCGCAAAGCCGATCGGCCACAACAGTTGATGCGCGCCAGATGTCCTCCTCGCTATACCCGCAATAATCTTCGAACCAAATGAAAATATCAGGGTCGATCATCTGCTGAATGATATCGACAATTTTGCTCAGACCTTTCTCCAATTCTGATTTCTTCATTCGCGGAGGCAACCTGGGCTGATCCTTATCTTCCATGCTGTTAATCAAAGACCTTGTAACACCTGCCAAGCCCGCAAGTCTATCGCGCGCAAGCGGCGGACAGGTAGACATACGTAAAATCGGAAGTATCTCAGGTCGTTCAAGCAGAGAGTTCACCGTAAGCGACGTTAGATTATCGGTGTATTTAAGCGCTTCAGTAACGCGTGATGTTGCTTGTGTTCGAACATTACGAAAGGTCTCTGGCGCAAACTCAAGAAACCACTTGTTATAGTAATCAGTGGAGGCGGCTATGTCGCTTTTCCATTTTTCCGGAGTGCAGTTATTTACGCCCATCGAGATGCTTGCCTTTCAACCAAGATTATCATGGCTCTATTATAGCGTGGCGCCCTGACATCCACTCTGGCTGCAAGATATTGATTGACGAGTTGGAGCCGTAGCAAGTGAGTTTTGTCGATATATCAGCAACGTCCACATCGATCATTTTATGATTTGAAAACCCTTCAAAGAAGTAACAATCGCCCGGTGATTTTCTGCTTAATACTCCTTGTGTTCTAAGAGAATTAGTTTTCCAGTCGAAATGTTGCCAACAAAAAGTGTCTGTGCAATTGGATTTTTATAAGGATCGGTATCATTCTGATCGTATGTTTCTTCTAAATAAACAATACTATTTCCCGCAATCCATCGGCCAGCAACGTTTCCTGTGAAGAATTTTGATGCCTCACCCGTATAATTATCAGCTTTTTCCCGCCCGTAAAAATTGAAATCATGCGTCGCTAAAAAGTAATCCACATAGCTGACATTTTCATACAGCTCTTTTCCCGTACCGTCGGTTTTAATTTTATAGTTTTTATAATCCCTACCGTCCATATAATAAATCCAGCCATTGCTTAATATTTCCTCCCATGCGCTCGGAATTAATATCTCAAACTCACCTCCGTTCATGGGCGCTTTAATATAGACATTTTTGCTAAAATCATCAAAATACAGGTGCTTGCCATCAGTAGATAAACAATCATATCGACCAGTATATAGAGTTTCTTTACCAGTTCCATCAGTTTTTATGCGACAAATATCAGTAGTATATGACCAATTATTATAATAAAGCCAATCACCAACAACATAGATTGATTGTGTGGTGTCGGATGTAATCTGTGTTTTTTCGCTTCCGTTCTTTTTAATCTTATAAATACCATTTACAGGATCAGATGTGTCGCCGATTTTTCTATAGTAAATCCAGTCACCTGATATGCAAATATGCGAGGACTGATCATCTGCAAGCACCCGCCTATTTGTACCATTGGCATTCACTTCTATTAATTGGTTTTCCCAAGAATAAACGATCACGTCGCCATCGCCGTCAGCAAGACCATTGTCCATCATGTTTCCAGATACTCCACCTACTCGAGGTTTAGCATCATTCATCAACTTT
>Ga0123357_10000709_pt1 | contig 33506 bp, 29 predicted proteins | sample TergutEmb28metaG_FD_89873 | JGI IMG/M metagenome (GOLD analysis project Ga0123357, IMG submission 89873) | Embiratermes neotenicus P4 segment gut microbial communities from Petit-Saut dam, French Guiana - Emb289 P4 | ecosystem: Host-associated > Arthropoda: Insects > Digestive system > Gut ... | reverse complement strand
TTTGCGCGGGATTCGAGGCGCGAGGAGGAGGCGTACGGAAGTACGTCGACGACGAGCAACGACGAAGACCGCCAAAACCCGCCGAGTCCGCCGACGTGGAGTCGAATTCAGGGACAGGCCCTATAGGGCGGAGCGCGAGGAGCCCGCGTAAGCATACTTTTCGTACGTGCGCAGGCACCGCAACGCCCACCTGAGGTCCCGCCGCAGGCGGGCCGACAGCGCCGAAGGCGCCGTCAAAACCGAATCGATTTCGCGCAGCAGGCTGGCGAACACGCTCTCAGACGAGCCGATCCCTTTGCTGCGAAGGGCGTACGGCTTTTTGTCGGATCTGCGGCGTATACAGTACGCCTCGGTCCTGCGGTGCGGCGTGCGCCCTTCTCGCCCTGAGGTCCCGCCGAAGGCGGGCCGACAGCGCCGAAGGCGCCGCGAAAGCCTCGGCCGTCTGCAGAAATCGCGTCGTGAATGATCCGGGCTAAAGCTTCTAAAAACCGTTCTGCGGAGCGCCCTCCGCGTCACCGCCAATCGACTTGAGGTCGGGCAGCATCCGCGCCTGCTTCACGCTTCTCCAGTCGCTCCCTGCTTCCTCGTCCTTGAGACCGAATTGGCCTTCGAGAACCGGGCGTTTTTCCGCGTCCAGAGTGTAGATGAAATAGCCCTTGCCGTGCGTCGAGGCGCTTGCGCCGACCATCCCGATCTTGTGCTCTTTCCACGTGTAGTGGAGGACGTTGCCGCTCAGCCTTCCGCTGAGTTCGCCCCACCGGCTTTGATCCGCAGACTTCCAGCGACCGACAACGCTCGATCCCTGCTCAACGAGATGAAGGTAGCCGTAAATGGGATGATAATAGACGCCGGTCCATGATTCGCCCGCGGGCATTGGCCCCGGAGTGACGTTTGCGGTCTTCGCGGCCGTGCCGTCACCGCACGCAGCAACGGTAAAGACCGGGATCGCGAGAACAACAGAAACGGCGACGGCGCGGAAAGAGCGAGCAAAGTTCATAGCGGTGCGCACTATACTCCTGCTTCATTGCAGTGTGTAAGTGAAGACTTCGTTCGTCGTCGGATCACTCAACATCAGCGTTGTCTCCGTTGCCGTGTATCCCTGCGTGTACGTCTGGCCGTCATCTGGGCAGGCCACCGTAACGAAAATCGCCGTGCCTGATGCCGCTATCGTGTAATCCAGCGTGGTCTGCGTTTGCGAGGGAGTGGCGGAATTGGCACCGGTGATGAGCACCTGCTGGATCGTTCCCTGGGGTGCAGAAGTCTCCTGGGAGACAGAAATAGTGGATTGCAGTGTATCTGGGGGTGCGAATCCGCCACCACTCACACCCACATAGATATCAACGGCCGTGAGATTATAAATGCCGCTCACGATGGTTCCGCCCGCACTCGGTGGCATATCTCCCGGAATTTCGGCGGCGGTAACGACATTACCCGCAACCGCCAAGTCGTTGCAGGCGTCGGTGCCGGGTGACGTACTCGAGCCAGAATTTCCAGGGGAGGAACCAGCGGCCGATCCCGGCGTCACCTCACCATCGCCCGCGGGCGGCGGCCGATCCGGAGTGGTCGAGCAGGCAAGAGCAAGCGCACCGGCGGCGGCAACAACAAAAACGCGACGATGCATCAGGCAACCCTAGCGCCAGGCCTGATCGAAGGCAAAAATGCCAGCCATTCACAAGCCACCGCGAGCGAACCGAAGCTAGACCGCTTTCAAGCTTGGTTGCTGCCCTCGTCCTCGAGTGCCGCACCATGGCACTTCTTGAATTTCTCGCCGCTGCCACACGGACAGAGATCATTGCGGCCAATCTTCGGTGCCTCACGACGTATGGGCTGAACCGCCCGCGCACGACGCGCGGTTCCCGCGGGCGCCTGCGGCTCTTCGCCCTCGGCGACATCTGAGCCGTGGCGAAGCTGCATCGATCGCGCAGTGGCCTCGTGCCGCGCCGCATCTTCGCGCTCGAGTCGTTCGACGTCCCCTTCCCTCTGGACGCGCACCGCCATGAGTTTCGTGATCACGTTGGAGCTCGTCGTCGCCATCATATTCACGAAAATGTCATAACCTTCTTTCTTGTACTCCTGCTTCGGATCGCGCTGGCCATAACCGCGCAAGCCAATGCCGTCGCGCAAGTGCTCCATATTCGTGAGGTGCTCAACCCACTGTTTGTCGATTTCCTCGAGATAATAATGGCGGAAGATGCGGAGCCACAGCTCCGCGCCCATCTCCTGCTCTTTTGCTTCGACAATGGCGAACGCCTGCGAATAAAGCGTATGGGCGAGATCCTGCGCGTCGTGCAGTTGCTCGTAGTCTACGGGTTTTTCGCCGAAGTGCTCCACGAACGCCGAGCGAATTCCCTTCCAATCCCAATCATCGGGCTGTTTGTTCGGCGGACAGCTCTCTTCAACGACGGCCGAGATGATTTGGTCCACGAGATCGAGCAAACGCTCGCGCTGCTCGGTGAGTCCGAGTGCCACGATCTTGACCAGATGCTGGAGGACATCTCCGGGCTTCTTATGGTCACCTTCTTTGAAGTCGTAGCGAACACCCCAAATATTATAAACCTCGTTCCGCAGCGCCTCCATGTCGAAGATCTCTTCGACATCCAGAATCGTGAGGGGGCGCTTCGCGTCCGGGCGGCCACGATCGCGGGTGCCAAAGTGGAGCACGAGGTCGGTAACGCCCGGCACGACCTCGTCAGAGAGACGTGGAAGCACGGCGATCTTGCGTATCGTGCCTGTCGGCTTGCCATCCTCGTCAAGAATTTCCGGCGTGTAAATACCGAGCAAAAGCTGCTGACGGATTTTGTAAACCGTTTTGCGCTGCTCGTTCATGACGTCGTCATACTCGAGCAGATTCTTGCGAATATCGAAGTTGCGCGCTTCCACCTTGCGCTGCGCGTCTTGAATGCTTTTGGTGACCCACGGGTGCTCGATGGGCTCGTCGTCGGGCAAGCCCATACGCTCCATGAGCGATTTCACTCGATCGCCCCCGAAGATGCGCATGAGATCGTCTTCGAGCGACAGGTAAAAGCGACTCGAGCCAGGATCTCCCTGGCGCCCCGCGCGCCCGCGAAGCTGGTTGTCGATGCGGCGTGACTCGTGGCGTTCGGTACCAACGATGTGCAGGCCGCCGGCCTCGCGTACGTCATCGCCCTCGCGTCTGCACGTCTCTTCGTACTTCAATACGAGCTCGTCGAAATCCTCTTTTTCGCTATCGGAATCGCGTCCTTGCTCTTTGAATTCGAGCTTCGCGAGCATTTCGGCATTCCCGCCAAGAATGATGTCCGTGCCGCGACCGGCCATGTTCGTAGACACGGTAATGGCGCCCTTACGGCCCGCTTGCGCGACGACGTACGCCTCTTTTTCGTGCTGCTTGGCATTGAGGACGGCGTGCGCAATGCCCTTCTTCTTTAGAATCTTCGCGATGGCGGTGCTCTTCTCCACGCTCGTCGTGCCGACGAGAACGGGGCGGCCTCGCTCGTGCGCTTCGAGGATCTCGCCAACGACGGCCGTGAACTTCTCGCGCTCGGTTTTGTACACGAGATCTTCGAGGTCCGTACGTTGAATAGGTCGATTCGTCGGGATTTGGACGACGGTGAGCTTGTAGGTCTTGTGAAATTCTTCGGCTTCGGTATCCGCCGTTCCCGTCATTCCCGCGAGCTTTTTATAAAGACGGAAAAGATTCTGGAACGTGATGGTCGCCATCGTCCGAGTCTCTTCCTGAATGGGCACGTGCTCTTTGGCTTCCACGGCCTGATGCAGGCCATCCGACCAGCGCCGCCCCGGAAGAACGCGTCCGGTAAACTCGTCGACGATAAGAACCTTGCCGTCGTCGGCAACGAGGTAATTGACGTCACGCTTGAAGAGCGTGTGCGCTTTCAAACACTGATTGAGAATATGGAGCGATTCGAGATTGACGGGATCATAAAGATTCGAAATGCCGAGGAGCTTCTGGGCCGTCTCGACACCTTCGTCCGTGAGCGACACGGAGTGCGCTTTCTCATCGACGACGAAGTGCTCGTCTTTGCGGAGGCGCGGAATGCACTCGTCGATGGTCTTGTACTTCTGGCTCGATGCTTCGGCCTGACCGCTGATGATGAGCGGGGTGCGCGCCTCGTCGATGAGAATGGAGTCGACTTCGTCGACAATCGCATAATTCAGCGGCCGCTGTGCGTACTCGAGCGCGCTGAATTTCATGTTGTCGCGCAGGTAGTCGAATCCGAATTCGTTGTTCTGACCGTAGGTGATGTCGGCTTTGTAGGCTTCGCGCTTTTCCCGGTCACCCTGCTGGTTGACGACGACGCCGGTTTCGAGCCCGAGGTAGCCGTAAAGCTTGCCCATCCACTCCGCATCGCGCCGCGCCAGGTAATCGTTCACGGTGACGACGTGAACGCCCTTGCCTTCGAGCGCGTTGAGGTAGCACGCGAGCGTGGCCACGAGCGTCTTGCCCTCACCCGTGCGCATCTCGGCGATCATGCCTTTATGCAGAACCATGCCGCCGATGAGCTGCACGTCGTAGTGACGCATGCGAAGTGCACGTTTTCCGGCTTCACGGCACACCGCGAAAGCCTCGACAAGGATGTCGTCGAGCGACGCGCCGTTGTCGAGTTTCTGTTTCAACTCCGCGGTCTTCGCTTTGAGCGCGTGCGCGTCGAGCTTTTGCATCGCCGGCTCAAGTTTGTTGATCTCGTCGACAAGCGGCTTGAGCTTCTTGACCTCACGCTCGTGCGAAGTGCCAAGGATCTTCTTGAGTGCCCACGTCAGCATGATGAAACGAGTGAACCTTTCGTGGCCTTCTGGCGGCCGTAAAACCCAAAAGCTTCGGGGCCGTCAACCTAGTACCCGGACACTGTGGAGTCGACCGTTTCGTTTCGACCCTACGACAAGCGAGGGGTCGAAACGAACCTCTCATCCGCAGCGCAGACCCCTACAACCAGCCGTGGTCTTCGTACCACTTCGCGGTTAAGCGCACGCCTTCTTCAAAAGTCACTTCGGGCTTCCACTTCAAATCGGCGTGCGTCACGCCACTCTCGCACACCCAATGGTGGCTGAGCATCGCCACTTTTTCCCGCGTGAGCATCACAGCCTTGCCGGCAAACCTACCGTACGCTTCGACGCCGAGCGACGCGAGCTTGAGCACCGAGAGCGGAACGCCGAACCGCAAGAGCGGCTTTCTGCCGAGGGCGGCAGGCAGGATCTCACCCATGGCGCGCGCCATCGTCACGGGCTGTCCGTCGTCCGCGAAGTAGATGCTCCCGCTCGCAACGTCGGCGTCGATTGCCTTGATGCACGCGCTCGCGCAGTCGGGACCATATATGTAACATGCAAGCATCTTCCCGTCGCCGATCACCGGGTACTGACGGCGGCGCACCGCCCGGAACGCCTCGAGGATCTCGACGTCTCGCGGACCGTAGATGGCCGCAGGGCGGACGATCACGACCGGGAGCTTGTCCTTGCGGCGCGCGCATTCCTTCTCGGCGGCGAGCTTGGAGCGACCGTACGTCGTGACGGGTCGCTCTTGATCGCGTGAAACGGGCAATCCATCGAACGACGGGCCGCACGCCTCGAGGCTCGAGACATGAACGAAGCGCTTCATGTTCGGCGCATGTGCGATCGCCGCCTCGAGCAGGTTCGTCGTGCCTTGCGTATTGCACTCGAAGAACTCGGATGCGTTGCGCGCCTTGACGAGACCGGCAGAGTGCACGACGGCGTCGACGCCCCTCATGGCTTCGTCGACGCTCGCTCGATTCTCGACGCTCCCTTCTGCGAATTCGACACCCGAGAGAGTGTTGAGGAACTTGCGATTCGAACTCTTTCGGACGAGCGCGCGCACGGTGTGACCAGCATGGACGAGTTGCTCGGCCACGTGGCTACCCAGAAAACCGCTGCCTCCAGTAACGAGGACCTTCATGCGGCCAGCCTATTGCCAGAATTACCTCGCAAATTGAAGTGTCATTCCTTGATGAGTGCTTTTTCGTAGACGCGGTATGTCTTGTACTTCTTCGCGCCCACCATCTTGATACCCGTGTTGACCGCCGCGTTGTCCTCGAGCGTCCAGCCAAGTTCGCCCCAGGTCATGCCGACCGCTTTGCCGCCATTGTTCATGGCGCCATACAAATAGAGCGAAAGTCCGGCGTATTTTCGCTGCGTTCGAAACTTTTTCTTGATGCCAAGAATGATGAGTCGCCCGCTCTTTGCGCCCTCGACCTTCAGACGCCATAGGAGCTTCGCGATGCCGAATGGAAAGAGCTTGCCTCCCAAGTCTCCAATGAGTTCATTGACATTCGGCAACGCAATTGCAATCGCGGCGGGTTGGCCGTCAATGAGCACGATCTTCGTGATTTCCGGCACCAAAAACATTTTGAGATCGGAGGCCATCTTGTCTGCCTCCTTTTTCGTCATGGGAACGAAGCCCCAGTTTTCGTTCCAAGCATCATTGAACACTTCGAGGGCAATTTTTACGTCGCCCGCCAGCGTTTTCTTCGAGAACGGCCTCACGACGATCTCCGGCATTGCCTCGATCTCTTGCATGGCCTTGCGCACGCGGGCATTCGGCTCGCCAATCTCGTAGCGCCAGCCAAAAAAATCCTTCGCTTTGCCATAACCGGCCTTTTCAATCAGGCCACCTTGATAAGGCCGGTGATGCGGATTCATCAAAACCGGTGGCGATTCGAAGCCCTCCACGAGACAGCCAAGTTCCTCGTTGATATTGAGTGAGATGGGGCCGCGAATGCGCTTCCTTCCACGGTCGCGAAGCCAGTTTTCTGCCGCCTCGAGAAGCTCACGGGCAACCTGCTCATCGTCGATGGTGTCGAAAAAACCGAAGAAACCGGCGTGGTCCTTGTATCTGTCCTGATGCTCGCGGTCGATCTGCGCCGTGACGCGCCCAACGCACCGGCCGTCCTTGTGCGCGGTAAAGATGGTGCCTTCACCGTGCTCGAAGAATGGATTTTTCTTTGGATTGAGCCGGTCGCCAACGTCCATGTCGAGCGGGCGGATGTAACGGGGATCGTCTTTATAAATCAGATCCACGACATTCAAAAAATCGCGGAGTTCACCACCCATCGGCGTCTGTCGGATATCGATCATAAGGTCTCCTATTTTTTCATCGTCGCATAAAAGCTCTGATCGCGACGGCGAACCAAGAGTAAGAGTTGTCCGTCCTCTGCCGCCTTCACGAGCTGCGCGGAGTTCGGCTCCGAAATACCGTCGGCCTCGATGATGATGTCACCCGGCTTGAGGCCCGCACGATCGGCCGGTGAGCCAGGGTTAATCGTCGTGACGACGGGCAACGTCTTGCCAGTGAGCCCGACCTGCGAGGCTTGCTCCGCGGTGAGGTCGCGAACGTTGAGACCGAGGCCCGCTTGTGGCACGCCTTGCTGTTGGACGGGAAGCGGCGGCACCGCGGGTTCGGGTTTCGCACCGAGGACCGCCGACGTTCCGTAGCGCTTGCCGTTGCGGAGGATCTCGAGAACGACGGTCTGCCCAACCTCGTGGGCGATCGTCTCGCGAATGAGTTCGCGCGTGTCGATCACTTTTTTGCCGCCCACGCTCGCAATGATGTCTCCCGGCTTGAGGTTCGCCTTTTTCGCAGGACCGTTATCGGCCACCGAGTTGACGAGCACGCCGACACGCGGGTCGACCTTCAAGGCTGCGGCGAGCTCCGGCGACAGATCCTGCACACCCACGCCGATCCATGCACGTTGCACGCGTCCGGTTTTGATGAGTTGATCGGCCACGCGGCGCGCGAGGTTCGATGGAACCGCGAAGCCGATGCCGGTGCCGTGTCCGACAATCATGGTGTTGATGCCGATCACGCTGCCATTGAGATCGCAGAGCGGGCCGCCGGAGTTGCCGGGGTTGATGCTCGCGTCGGTCTGGAGGTAGTCCTCAATCAAGTTCATACCGAGAGCGCCGCGACCCTTTGCGCTGAGCACGCCCGTCGTGACCGTGTAACCGAGACCAAAGGGCGAGCCGATGGCGACGGTCCACTCGCCGACGCGCGCGCCGTCGGAGTCGGCAAACTTTGCGGCAACGAGACCCGTCGCGTCGATCTTGATCACGGCGAGATCCGTGCCGGGATCGCGGCCGAGGAGTTTGGCGGGAAAGACGCGACCGTCACGCAAGCGCACGCTGATGGTGAGCGAGTGATCGATGACGTGGTTGTTCGTAAGGATCGCGCCGTCCGACGAGAAGACGACGCCCGAGCCCGTGCCGCGTGCGATGGGCGAATCTGGGTTGCGGCCGAACAAGCGAAGGAGCTGGTCCTGTTCATCGCGCGCGGTGATGTCGATCTGCACGACGCTCGGACTCACGCGCTCGGCAGCGGCAACGAATGCATCCGAGAGCCTGCGTGCTTCGGCAACGGCGCCCGGAGCAACGGTCGCGTGCTGCGGCGGCGCAGGCGCCGGAGCGGCGGCGGGAGATGGCTCGGCGAACGCCGAGGATGGTACCGATGCTACGACGGCAGACGACAACGCGAACGCGAAGACGAATGCGGACCGGACAGCCGAAACGCGACCAACCATGACGCCTCCCAAAGACATGAAACACAAACTGCGGGAAAGCCTACTCGGCTCTACGTCGCATTGCCAAGTTGCGGACAGTCTCCCGTCCGTCACGGGTAGCGTTCGACGATGCGAGACCACGGCGCACCGCCGGCAAGACGCACGGCCTCATGCAACGGACCACCCGGCGGATCGAGATCGGTCAACTCCAGCGTCGCAGCTCCACTTGCGTACGCCATGCGCTGCGCGAATCGCACCAAAGGCAAAACGAGCAAGAAGGGATTGAGCGCGGGATCGAGCGCGAAGCGTCCGAGCAAGGCTCGCCGCGCCACCACGAACGGCGGATCGAGTGTCATCACCGCGAGACTCGCGTTGGCGCGCACGACCATTTTCGCGTCCACGACGACGACTTCGAATTGGTCGTGCGCGCCGTGCGGACGAGCAATGTGCGATGCAAGCGCGCCCACGAACGTTGCATCGACGGCGCGCGGGCGATCGAAACGCATGTCACCCTGCCCCCTGCGACGGGCCGCGAGCGTTGGATCGAGCATGGCGATCGCGAGCGCGTCGGCGGGCAAGGCCCGACGTGCGACGTACGGACCGGGCAACGACTCGAACGCACCCCCGGTCTCCATGCGCGCGGTCCACGAGACGGGTACGTAGCCAACCTTCGCGTAAAAGGTTTGCGCCGGATTGCGTTCGAGGACCTCGGCGGCCATCACCACGGAATGGCCGTGACTCATCTGACGAGCGATACGGCCAAGTTCTTGGAGCAACGCGCGCCCAGCTCCGCGCGCGCGAGCCCGCGACGAGACGATGAGCGAGCGGACCTCGCACGTGTACGGCGTGGTCTCGTCGACACCGTGCCGGTCGAACCACCCTTCGACCTGCCCCGTCACCGAGCCCGCCGTCTCTGCGACGAGATGCACGTGACGACCGAGCACGGGGCGCCCGGAGCGGACGCGTGCGTCGGCCGAGAGGCGCTCGGCGAGCTCGTCGTAGACGCGCGGATCGCGCGTTCCGACGTAACCGCCCCAACCTTCGTGCACGTCCCACAGCTCGCGCCACAGCCTCGCGACGGCCCGCCCCTCGCTCGGATCGGCCGCGCGCACGACGACGTCTCCGAACTTGCTCACGGCGGCCATGACTCTGCGTCCTGCTCGGGAAGATCGACGTCGATGTGCTCTAGAACGAGACCGTGCGCGGGTGCCGTCTGTCCGGCGAGCGCGCGATCCTTGCCAGCAAGAGCACGCACGATCGTGCCTGCAGGCAGGCGTCCGCGCCCAACGTCGACGAGCGTGCCCGTGAGAATGCGCACCATGTTGTAGAGGAACGCAGTGCCCTCGAACGTGACGCTCCACATACGCCGGTCCGTCGGCGATCGCGCAACCGTCACGCTCCTCAAGGTACGCGTCGTGGTGTGTCGATCATCGCCCGCCGCACGAAACGCGGCGAAATCATGCGTGCCGACGATCGCCTCCGCCTCACGCGCCATCGCATCCATGTCCATCTCGTAGCCGATGCGCCAGTGGCTGTGTCGAAGATGGGGATCGCGCACTTTGTCGAAGACGAGCGAGTAGCGATAGCGTTTCATGCGGCTCGAGAAGCGCGGATTGTATCCTGCATGGATCATTCGTGCAGAGCGCACGCATGCGTCGTCGGGCATGTGCTGGTTCAGCGCGAGGACCCAACCGCGCGCCGGTATGCGGAGAGTCGTGTCGAACGCAGCGAGCTGTCCGTGCGCATGGACACCCGCGTCGGTTCGACTTGCACCGCGAGGTCCGTCGGCGCGCGGATCGAGCGCGCGGATCGCGCCGCGAAGCGCGTCCTCGACGGTGCGCGCGTTCTTCTGCGAAGCCCAACCCGCAAAGTCCGTCCCGTCGTAGGCAACGGTGAGCAGCACGCCATACGGAGTGGAGAGAATCATCGGTCGTCGTGGCAATAGAAAGAAAGCATCGTATCACCGTAGTGCCGGCTGCTCTCCAACGTGAGCGCGGCAACGGCGGGAGCGTCATCCTCCGACGCGTGCTCGAGGACGAACATTCCCGACGGCGCAACGAGCGCGGCGATCCGCCCGAGAACGGCGCCGAACGCATCCTTTGAGACATGCGCGTAGGGGGGATCCGCGAACACCACGTCGAAGGGTCCCATCAGGCGCGCAAATGCCTGCTCCACGCGAAAGGGCACGATCGTCACCCGCTCGCTTGCTCCAAACGCGTGCGCGTTCTCTCGGATGACGGTGACGGGATCGCGAGCCTGCTCAACCACGACCGCCGACGAAGCTCCGCGCGATAGAGCCTCGAAGGCCAATGCTCCGCTTCCAGCGTAAAGATCGAGGATGCGCTTGCCTTCGCCGAGGCAACCTCTTGCCTGGAGGATCGAAAAAAGAGCCTCTCGCACGCGGTCCGACGTCGGCCGAGTGGCCGTCCCCTTCGGAGTCTTGATAGGCCGGGAACGCCAAGTTCCGCCGGTGATACGCACGAGATCCAGGCTAGCCCCTTTGATCCAGCAGGCGAAACCAGGATACGCTGACGCCGATGTTTCGGTTCTGGCTTGCGTTCGTGCTCGTCACTCTGTTCGCCACGCTCGGTCTGCCGCGCCAAGCTTTTGCGGAACAGCCGGCGCCGCACACGGTGCCCGTGGCCGTCCTCGTGTTTGACTCGCAAAACGCCGCGGAGCAAGCCGACGCGCTCTCTGGCGCACTGCGATCACGCATCCGCACCGCTGCCGGATGGTCACTTCTCGAAACGACGCAGTCGCTCGGCATGCTTACCGCCGCATTGAATTGCCCGCCGAATCCACCGCCAGAATGCCAGCAGAGAATTGCCGAACACGTCAAAGCGGATCGCTACATCTGGGGCGTCGTTGGCAAGGGCCCTTTGCCCGGGCAGGTCACGGCGCAAATTCATTTCTTTCAGAAGAACAAGCCGGAGACGATCATCAAGGAGACCTACACCGACAACCTCAGAGACTCCAACGACGACACGCTGCGCAAAATTGCAGCGAGCATCATCGAGCGCCTGGGTGCCTCCGCTGTGGGCACGGTCGTCGTGCATGCCGGGCAGGCCGACGGCGAGATCGTCCTGGACGGCGACGTACGCGTCCCGATGAAAGGCGGCACGGCGACCGCCGTTCTCGCAGATGGCAGCCACTCGATCGAGATCATCGCTCCCGGTTTCGTGACGACGAAGCGCAACGTGCTCGTCACCGCGGGCAAAGAGACCCCCGTCGAGATCGCGCTGGTGCGTGCTGGGCCGCCCCCACCGCCGCTCGTGTCGCGCAAGGTGATTGGCGGCGTTGCTCTTGGCGCTGGCGTCGTCCTTGGCGCCGTCGCCGTTCAGCAAGCGCTCTTCTACGGGACGTTGCAGAATCGCGGAAAGGACGCTGTCGCTACGCACTTCGCGAACAATCCCACAGATACCCAGGACCTCAAGCCGTGGTGCCGCCAGTCAGGCGGCGGCCTTCCCGAGTTATGCACGATTGACAATCGCTCGAAGCAGGCGTCGGCCATCGCGATCGTCACCGGCGCACTCGGTGTCGTTGGCGTGGGTGCAGGTCTCTACTTTCTTCTCACGGGCGACAACTCGAGCAGCGCGACGCCGCCATCAACAACGGCCACGCATCCCCGCGTGATCCCCGCGGTCGGCGCCGGCATGAACGGTTTGATGATCGACGGCGCCTTTTAGACCGCTTTCGATTTGACGCGATCTCATCGTTGGGGCCTGCGCTGCGGTCCTCAAAGCCTTCAAGGCTGTTCCGGTCCGCTGCTCGGCCCCGCCTCGACCTCGCGTCAACTTGAAAGCGGTCAATGTCCGAGGCCTGAATTGGGCACCTGGATCGTCTCGCAGCGATCCATGCACGCCGGATCGTCGTTGCACTGCTGCGAGCAGTCCACGACCTCACTGCGTTTCTTCTCGCATTTCGGATCGCGCTCGCATCGCATGGGATCGTCATGCACGGCCCTGTTGACCGACGCGCACGCGCCGAGCAACGCCATGGCAAGTACCGCGCTCACGACGCTTTGCAGACATGCCTTGATCATGGCGCGCGCTGCCCTGCTGGACGCGTTCGATCGAGCGGCGGTCGATTGCGCAGGCATTGCTCGATGGCGGGCTCCGCCGCGTGCATCGCGTCCGGCATGGCACCGAAAGGCCCGTGCGCCGGCGGGCGACCCATGACCGGCGCGAAGATGCGCGACCAATCAAACTGACTGCCCACGCTGAGCCAGACGAAGAGCGCGCGACCTCTGATGTTGTCGAACGGCACGCCGCCACCCTGCCCGCCCCACCACATGCGCGAGTCATGGCTGTTGTTTCGGTTGTCGCCCATGACGTAAACCTCGCCGGGCTTCACGTAGAACGGACCTTGGTAGTCGCTGCTGCTCGGGGAGTGATCGTAGAGCGTGAGGTACGCCTCGTCCTCGAGGAACTCGACGAAGAGCGTGCCTTCGTGGCGCATGCCGTCCTGCGACTCGAAGTACGAATACGTGCCGGCGTTGCAGCTCGGAACTTCCCAGCCATTGATGACGGGATGACCGCCGCGCGCCTCGAGCTTGTCGCCGGGGACCGCGATGACGCGTTTGATGAAGTCCTGTTCCGGGTGCTCCGGGTACGCAAAGACGATCACGTCACCGCGCTCGGGCGGCATGCGCGACCAGAGGCGCTCGTGCGTCCACGGGATCGCCAAGCCGTAGGTGAACTTGTTCACGAAGATGTGATCGCCCACCTGCAAGGTCGGAATCATCGAGCCGCTCGGGATCTTGAAGGCCTCGACGACGAACGCACGAAGCGCCAGCGCGACCGCGATCGCGATGAAGATCGACTCGGCGTATTCGCGAACCTCGCTCTTGCGGAAGCGACCGAGACGCACGTCGACCTCGCCTTCCGCAGCAACGAGCGCGTCGACGAAGGCGTCCTCATCAAAGGGCTCCGCCTCCATGGCTCGCGCGAGTGCGTCGAGATCGGCGCGCAGTTTGTCACGCTCGCGCAAAGGGAAATCGCGAACGATGGCATCGCGATGCTTCTCGAGAATCGCATCGGCCTCCTCGAGCAACGCACGCGCGCTCTCGAACGGCCGGCGCACGCTGCGCGGCAGATCTGCACGAAGCGGCGGATTCGCGTGGAAGCTGAGCGGCAGACGGTGGCGCACGGCCCAGAGCGCCATCTCGAAGAGCGTGAACGAGATGATGCCCATGGGGACCGGTTGCTCGCGAACCCAGCCTTGCATCCATCCGACGATGCCGCCGTGCTCGACGCCGCTCGGCGGTGTCAGTGCCCAGACGAGCACGCACGCAAGCACGAAAGGCAGAATCAGAAACCAGAGCACCCAATAAATCGCCCGAAGAATGCTCTTCGGTTTTCGGTCTTCCTCGCTGCCTCTGCCGACGTGAGCTTTCAGACGCGGCCGGGGCGCATGCCCAACCTCGCGTGCATCGGCGACACCGCTGTCTACGAACGGCGCCTTTTGCGCGTTCTCCGTACTACCCGTTTCTTCCTTGCTCACGAGCCATCGCCGATCTGAATGAGGTAATTGATGACCGCCGCGCGATCATCGAGGACGCCCGCTGGGGGCGAAACTTGCCCCAGCGAATTGTCGAAGACGACGTAGTACATCCCGGGCGGGACGGAAATCGCGCGCATGAACGGAACGCCTGCTTGCAGGATGTCGCTCGTGAGCGGGGATGCGGCAAGCGGGCCAGCTTGCGGGGAAGCGTAGTAGAGGTTGAGCGAAGCCTCAGCCTCGGCTTTGCGCATAATCATGACGCGGGCGGCCGGTGCGCCATCGAGCGACGCGGTCACGAAGAGCGCGCGACCAGAATCCACGACGATGGGTCCGACGAAGTCGCGCTCGTTCTGATGTACCTCGACGCGCTCGTTCTCGTACGTCACGCGATCTTTGCCGTGGACCTGATACGGATGAAAGGACTTCTGGCCGATGGGCACGATGCCGAGGCCGAACTCGTTCGTGTTCGTTGCCGTGGTGCGGATAACGGTGAAACCGCCGCGCAGTTTGGATGCAACCAATTGGTTGCCAAACGTGTCGCCCATGGACGTGAGCCCGTTTAGCAGGGACGCTGCAGGAGCCTCGATGACATGGGTGCGAAAGTCGCTCGCCTCGATTCGGTTTGGTCGGAAGTACGCGTAGACGTCACATCGATCACCTTCCGTGAGAAGGAAGTCGTACCGGTAATGCACGGTCGCCGACATGTTGAACGTCATCTTCTTCGTGACGTTCGTGTACGCGTAGCCGAAGCCGTCGAAGCGGACGAAGAGATCCTCGGACTCCGGGGCAACGCAGTGCGTGGGGTAAAAGCGCCCGATGATGGGTGAGTCCGGCGAGAGGCGCAGAGGAGCGTTTCGTTCGAGCATTTGCTTGCAGAAGTCGCCCATGCCCTGCCGGAGCAACGCCTGACGCATGGATCGATTCGCCGGATCGTTGAGCGTGCCGCGAAACACGCACTCCTTCGGACCGCAACCGACGACCGCGGAAGCGAGTGCGACGCAAACGATGGCGAATGCGAGCTGCAGCGGTGACGGGTAGTATCGCGAGGACATGATGAGCAATCACCTTAATCGTCGTGCAGGCGCGCTGGCCATAGCGGCGTCCGCCATGCTGATCTCCGAGCGCGCGAATGCGCAGCAGCCCTACCCTCCACAAAGCTATCCGCTTCCACAAAGCTACCCACCGCCGCAAAGCTATCCACCTCCACAGAGCTACTCACCTCCGCAAGCCTATGTGCGTCCGCAAGACGGTATCCGTTCCCAAGGTGAGATGGGCGCGCTCTACGTCACGAGCACGATCTACGGCGTTGGTACGGGCATCTGGCTCGACTCACTCTTTACGATCAAAAACCCGGGCCCTGCGGTCGTCATGCCGATCATCCTCGGTGCCGCCGCGCCCATCGGGGCTTATTTCTGGGACTTTCGTGCTGGCCCGCTTCACCGCGGGGTGCCCTCATCCATCTCGGCGGGCCTCATGCTCGGTGCTGTCGAAGGACTCGGCATTGCGGCCACGCAATTTCAGTACGCGCACGCCGACGACAAGGACTGGTCGTTCAAGACCCAGACGACGTTGACGTGGGTCTTAGCCACGGCAGGCGGCATTGGAGGGTGGGCCTTTGGCGAGTATTACCGTCCTGATCCGCGCGCCATCACCTTCATTGCAAGTGGGACCGCTTGGGGCGCGATCAGCGCCTCGTTCCTCGGCATTGCCGCGAGCGGCAAAGATTGGAAAGACGGCGCGAGCGTTGGCGGCCTCGTCGGATACAACGTGGGCCTCCTTGCCGCAGGCGCGATCAGCATCGTTCACACGCCTTCGTGGGAATCGCAAAAGTACATGTGGGCCGGCTATGCGGGCGGCACACTCGTAGGCAGCGTGGTCTTTCTCGCGTATCTCTTCGGCAACTCGGATGCGAAAGGCGGCTTCTTCGGGCCAGCTTTCGGTGGCCTCGCAGGCGCTTCGATCGCGGGCGCGCTCACGTGGCACCTGAAGGACGCGGGGCAAGCGAGCTGGACACCACCATTCAACATCGCCGTGCTTCCCCCACCGCGTCTGGATGCATCGCAGCTCGGGATGTCGGGCAGTGGTCCCGTTGGCGATATTCCGCAAGGCGCCGTTCTCACGGGCTTCGGAACGTTCTGAGAGCGTGTTCTACAGCCTGCTGCGCGAATCGATACGTCGGTTGGGCGCTGCGGTGCCTGCGCACGTACGATAAGTACGCTTTCGTGGGCTCCTCGCGCTCCGCCCTAGCCTCGATTCGCTCGCGACGGCTGTCGAACTCGCTCTAAGGGGCGTCGACGGTGGGGGATCCTCTGTCCATGGCGGCTGGGGCTACTTAATGCGATCCTTGCCGCTGTCGTTACCCGTCTTGGGCCGAGATTTCGCTCATGCCGATCCTCAAGTGGTTCCCGCCGGAAGGCCAGCCGCGCACATTCGTGCTTTACAAACCCGTCTCCACGATCGGACGCGCACTTGGCAATGACGTCGCCGTGACCACCCGCGGGATCTCCGAGACGCATGCTCAGGTGCTCTTTGACGGGCGCGACTTCAACCTCGAGGAAGTCGACAAGAGTGGCGACATCCTGATCAACGGCAAGAAGAAGCGCCGCGCGCGCCTCGTGCACGGCGATCGCCTCACGCTCGGTGATGCCGAACTGAAGTTCAGTATCTTCGACGAGCCCGCGACCGCGGACGCGCCTGCCATGCAGCTTGCCGGCGTCCGTAAACTCTACGAGTTCAGCGAGAAGCTGATGACGATGAAAAGTCTCGACGAGCTGCTCGAAGCCATGCTCGACGCGATCATCGATGTCACGGACGCAGAGAAGGGTCTGGTGCTTCTTCTCGACGATGCTCGCAAACCGATCGTTCGCGCGTCGCGACACGTGGAAGTCTTTGCCGATCGGCCTCGGGCCGTCTCCGACAGCATCGTTCAGCGCGTGATCGAAAGCGGGCGCCCGCTCATCGTCTCCGACGCACTCTCGGACGACGTGTTCAGCACGAGCGAAAGCGTCGTCGCGCTTCGCCTCGCAAGCGTGATGTGCGCACCGCTCGTCTCGCAGGCCGAGGTCGAGGGCGTTCTCTACGTGGGCAACGACCGCGTCAAAGGTCTCTTCCAGAAGTCTCAGCTCGAGCTGCTCAGCATCTTCGCCGGACAGGCGTCGCTCATCCTGCAGAACGCCATGCTGCTCAACGCTCTGCGCGCAGACAAGGAGAAGCTCGCCGCCGAACTCTCGGACAAGCGCTTTGGCGACATCATCGGCGTTTGCCCGTCCATGATGGAAGTCTTTCGCAAGCTCCAAAAAGTGGCGACGACCGACATCTCGATCCTCATCACGGGGGAGACGGGCACGGGCAAAGAACTCATTGCGCGCGAAGCGCACCGTCGCTCGAATCGATCGAGCGGCCCGTTCGTCGTCATCAGCTGCGGCGCGATCCCAGAGAACTTGATTGAGAGCGAACTGTTCGGCCACGTCAAAGGCGCGTTCACGGGCGCCGTGGCGTCGCGTCCGGGCAAGTTCCAGGCGGCCGACAAGGGCACGCTCTTTCTCGACGAGATCGGCGAGCTGCCGCTGAACCTCCAAGTCAAGCTTCTGCGTGCGTTGCAAGAGCGCGTCGTTTATCGCGTGGGCGACAGCAGATCCGAGAAGGTCGACATCCGCGTCGTCGCCGCAACCAACCGCGTGCTCGAAGACGAGATCAAAGCGGGCCGTTTCCGCGAAGATCTCTATTACCGCCTCAACGTCGTCAACATCTTCCTGCCGCCGCTGCGCGAGCGCGGCGACGACGTCCTCATCATCGCGAAGGCCCTCCTTGCGAAGTACGCAGACGAACTAAATTCGCCGGTGATGGGATTCACGCCGCAGGCGCTCTCAGCGATCCGCAAGTACCCCTGGCCGGGCAACATTCGGCAGCTCGAAAACCGCATCAAGAAGGCGCTCGTCCTCTGCGACAAGACGCTGCTCGGCGTGGACGATCTGGAGCTCCATCAAGGGAGCGAAACCGTGATCCTCCCGCTCGAAAAAGCGAAAGAAGAATTTCAGCGCAAGTATGTTCTCGAAGTGTTGGAACGCAACAACGGCAACCGCACGCAGACCGCGCGCGATCTCGGCGTCGATCCGCGCACGATCTTCCGCTACCTCGAACGCGAACAGAACCCGATACCGTCGAGTGCGGGCGGACACGGCCACGATTGATGACGGACGCGACGCTACGCGATCCCTGCCCCGCCAAGACGAGGAGCGATCTCGAGTGGGATCGTTTGCTCGACGCGCTCCGCGCTCGATGCGTCTCCGCGATGGGCAAGACGCTCGCGCATGATCTTCCTTTTGCAGAGACGCGCGACGAAGTAGGGCGCCTGCAAGACGAAGCGAAGCAAGCTGCCGATCTGCTCGCGGACGGCGAAGCGTTGCCAACGTGCCCGCTCGAGGATCTGACGGAGGCGATCGGGCGCGTTTCAGCATCCGGCGTTCTCGCGCCGCACGAGATCCGCGAGCTCGCCAAGGCGCTCGGAGCCGCGCGCACGCTCCGTCGCTTCCTTGGCGCACGCCGTTCGCGTGCTGCAGCCCTTTTCGCATCGTGCGCGACCGATCCGACGCTCGACGCGCTCGCCGACGAACTCCTCGCCGCCTTCGACGCGGACGGCACCCTGTCGGATCGCGCGAGCGTGCGTCTTCGCGAACTGCGCGCCGAGTACCAGACGGCGCGCTCGCGCATGCTCTCGCGTCTCGACGATTTGATGAACAAGTACGAAGCCGTCTTGCAAGATCGCTTCGTGACCGAGCGCGAAGGTCGTTACGTCGTGCCCGTACGCTCCGATGCGCACGAGCGATTTCCAGGGATCGTGCACGCAACGAGCGCTAGCGGCGCAACTCTCTTCGTCGAACCGCGCGCCGTCATCCCCATGGGCAATCGCTTGAAGGTGCTCGAGGCTGACGTCGAGCGCGAAGAGATTGCAATTTACACGCGTTTGTCGAGCCGCATCGGTGAGCTGCTTCCCAGCGTCATCGGTGCCGCGGACGCGCTCGCGCGCGCCGACGTTCGCGCCGCCACCGCCGTCCTCGCCCGTGATCTCGAGCTCACCTTCCCCACGGTCACCGACGAGGCGCGCCTCGATCTGCGCTCGGCACGCCACCCTCTCCTCTTGCTCGACAGCGTCGCCGAACGCGGCACCGTCCGCTTCGACGAGGTCGTGCCGAGCGATCTCAGCATCGCCGCGCGTCGCGCGATGGTCGTCAGCGGCCCCAACGCCGGAGGCAAGACCGTCGCATTGAAGAGCATGGGCCTCGCCGCGCTCATGGTTCGCGCAGGCCTGCCCGTTGCGTGTGCCGAGGGTTCCGTCGTCGGCATCTTCGAGATCGTTCTGTCGGATGTCGGCGACGATCAGAGTCTCGCCAAGAGCCTCTCGACCTTTAGCGCGCACGTACGAAACCTCGCCCGCATCCTGGACGACACGCAGCCGGGCGCGCTCGTGCTCCTCGACGAGCTCGCCGGCGGCACCGATCCTCGCGAAGGCGAAGCACTCGCGGCGGGCATGCTCGACTCGCTCACGGCGCGCGGCGGCGCCGTCATCATCACGACGCATTACGAAGGACTCAAGGCCTTGGCGCTCGCCGACGATCGGTTCGACAACGCGAGCATGGGGTTCGATCTCGGGCAGATGAGTCCGACGTTTCGTCTCGCGCAGGGCGTTCCCGGAAGTTCGAGCGCGCTCGCCGTTGCGCGAAAATTCGGCCTGCCAAGCACCGTCATCGAGCGCGCCGAGAAGTTTCTCTCGCGGCAGGACGTGCACTTCGAAACCGTGGTGCGAAAGCTGAACGACGAGCGTGCGGCCCTCGAGATGGCACGCACGAACGCCGTGCGCCGCGAAGAGGAAGCGAATCAGAGAAAGCACGAACTCGAGATCGAGCTTCGCGCAGCGCGCGACCGAGAGAACAGAAAGGTCTCGAAAGAAGCCGAGGCACTTCTCATGTCCGTGCGCCGTGCGCGCGAGGAGCTGCGCGAGGTGCAAGCGCAGCTCCGACAGAAGAAGCTCGATCTCGCGGGCGCGAAGGCCGCCGAGAAATCACTCGATCGCATTGCTGCGCGCGTAGCCGTGGGCGGCGATCTCGAACCAACGGCGCTATCTCTTGGCGCGACACCCGAAACTGTCACACAAGGACCGATTGACATCGCCTCGCTCAAAAAGGGCGTTCGTGTGTGGGTGCCGCGAGTGCGCGCTGAGGCCGAAGTGCTCGACGTCTTACCCAACCATGAGGTGCGCGTGCAAGTGGGCGCCATGAAGCTCGTCGTAACTGCAACTGAGTTGCAAAAAGTCGGCCTTCGAGACGACGAAGACAAGGGCAACAAGCGTCCGGCGTCCGCCGAGAAGCACACGAACGTCGCGGATCCTAAAGGTCTTTCGGTGGCTATCCAGACGAGCGACAACACGTGCGATCTGCGCGGCCTTCGAACCGACGACGCGCTCTCGCTCGCCATCACGTTTCTCGATCGCTCGATGAGCGAGAGCCGCAGCGTGTGCTTTCTCGTCCACGGGCACGGCACGGGCGCGCTCCGCGAAGCCGTCCGCCGCGAGCTGTCGTCGAGCCCGTACGTGCGTTACTTCCGCGCCGGCACTTCGAGCGAAGGCGGCGACGGCGTAACCATCGTGTGGCTAACGTAATGCTCAGGTTGAGCCGTCGTTACCCGGCAGCGCCGAGAAGATGAACCCAACCGGATAGCTGACTACGGTAGTAGTCACTGACTATAGTGTGTGGTGTCCCGATGATGTTGCACCAAAGTTCCATCAGTGATGAGCCCGCGTTCGTGCTGTCGGATTGGATCTGCGGAGCAGCGCCGGACCAGCCAGACCAGCTCACGCATCTCAAACTTCAAAAGCTCGCGTTCTATTGTTACGGCGGTCTGCTCGCTTTCGGGCTCGAAAACTCGATTGGCGACATGCAGTTCGAGGCGTGGAAACATGGCCCCGTTTCGCCTGTCATCTTCGGACGCTATCACGGGTTCAGAGCTTCGCCACTTCCGCGCACGAGCACGAAGCCTGAGATCGAGACGCGCAGCGAAACGATCATGCGCCACGTGCTCAACGTGTATGGTCGCCTGACTGGATGGCAGCTCCGCGAAGAGTCGCACGAAGCGCGCCCGTGGTCTTCGACCTTCGATGGTACGCCCAACAAGACGATCCCTAAGTCGGATCTCATTCCGTTCTTTCGCGACAAATTCGCCGGCCCTGTTGTGAGATTCCCTGAACGCCTCTTTGGCTCTTCGAGCTTGATACTCGATCGCATTCCGGTTCCGTCATTCTCCTCGTTGGAGGAGATGTCGATTGCCACCACGCGGATCCTTGGGGAAGAGACTTAGAAAGGAACCTTGCGGGCCGACATGTCCGGGCAAATGTCGGCTCGTTGTACCTGTGTATACTGCATGCAAGCGCGAGAGATTGTGCGATCTCGTTGACCCAGGCTTGTTGCTCTCGTTCGGCGACGGCCGTCATCCCCTGCACGAATATCTCGAAGCTCAAAACAAACTTCTGCGTGGAGTTCGAGACCTTGAAGCAAAGCAGCGTGATCCGCTACCCAAGGACGGAAACGCGTTCGTTGCGATGGTTCGCGACGCTCACGCCACCCTGTTTCGCTATGTCTTTCCAGAAACCGCAGGCGAGTTTCGGGGACCCGCAGACGAAGTCACTTTTGGAGGTCCAAGCCGGCGGAACATACGTGACGGATATCCAGATGATGCCATTGAGGAGGGCGTAAAAGCATCCTTCCGACTCGCAAACCGTGCGGACGGACCGCCCGCGCGTCGAGCTGCCGCGTTCCTCGCTCAATTCTTTCGAGTTCACCCATTCTCGGATGGCAACGGTCGTATTGGGCGCTTCATCGTGCAAAAAATCTGTCGACGTGATGGGTTCTACGTGGCGAGGTGGGACACGTCTGGCAAGTCTCGGCGGCGCTACATCTCATCGCTTGAATATGCTCATCGCGGATCCACGAGATCAGTCGAATGGCACGATAAAACGATCGTGCACCTTGAGCATTGGATCAAGAGGCAACTTTCGCCGATCGATTTCGAGGATCCCTTTGCTGGTTAAAAGACGAGAGGACTCGCGGCGATTCAGCTGCGCACACGTTTTTTCGACGGCAAAAAAGGCAGTTGCGTGACGGGCGGGGTCTTGGCGAGCCACGCGTCGTCGATCAGGTAGCGCAAGAGCATGTCGACGAGTTCGTCGATGAGCGCCGCCTCGGAGATCCCCGGCGGCCGCTCGAGCAGATACGCGAGCATGGTGGCGCGCACCGATTGAAACACGACGAACGCCGCGGAGTTGACGTCGAGCCGCCGGACGGCGGTGCCCGTTGCGGCGAGGAAGTGACTCGCGATGGCGATGACGCGAAGATCGAAGGCGCGCACGCGATCGGCTTCGGCGATCCGCAAGGCCTCCATGGCGAGCACGCGATGCAGCCCCGGGTGAGCCAGGTAGATCGACATGAGTCCGCGCATGACCGCCGTCACGCTTTCGCGCGGCGACCGCGCGAGATTTCCCTCCGAGAGCACTTCGCTCATCATCGCGATGGCTCGATCGAACTCGCGATCGAGCAGCGCGTCGACGATCGCGTCGAGATGCGAGAAGTACTGGTAGAGCGTGCCGACGCTCACGCCCGCCACGGCCGCGATGCGCGTCGTGGTGGCCGCGTCCGGGCCTTCCTTCTCGAGGACGCGCACCGTGGCGTCGAGGATGGCCGTCACCGTTGCGACGGAGCGCGCCTGAAGCGGCGGCTTTCGAGCGGTTTTGGCGGTCTTACGAGGCATGGGCAGAAACCAGAAACTGCCAGCGTAGATCGCCCTTTCGAATCGCGGCAAGACATCGTGTACGTGCCTGTGATCGCGTGCTAAGCGGCCGAACCGATGGTGCACGAAGTCGACGAGGAGCTCCGCGAGATCAAGAGGGAGATCATCGAATCGCGCGGGCTCATCATCAAGACGAACAACCTAACGAATGCGCTCAGCGCCGACATCAAATCGATCGCGAAGCGCCAGCAATCCTACGAAGGCCGCCTGGCTTGGAACAGCGCCACGGCGTACCTCGTTTTCGTCGTCGTTGCGTTCGCCGCGCTCAAGCTCGCATGGGATGCACGCGTCGAGCAGATCAAGGCCGAGACCGATCAGCGCGCCGTCGACAACGAGCGCCTGCGCAAAGAGCTGCGCGACGTGCAGAAGCGGGATGAAGACAGAGCACGCGCGGAAGCACGCGCGGCACAATTTTATGATCTCGCTCGGCAGGGCAAGCGTGCCGATCTCATCGACCAGTGGGAGGCGATGAAGAAGGAGCCGCTCAGCAAAGCCGAGATGGCGGTCTTTGCGGATGCCGTCGAGCGCGCGAACAATGAACTCTCCGCCCAGCTCTATCAGCAGGGCATGGACAAGCTGCGCGCGCAGCGCTGGCAAGAAGCCGCGAGCGCATTCGAAGAATCGATCCGGCGCAAGGAAGATTCGGCCATCGGGCCCTCGGTGCGCCTCGGTCTCGCGGAAGCGTACCGGCATCTCAATCGGCAGAAAGACGCCATTCCGATCCTCACCGCACTCGCAGACAATCCGGTGGACAAGGAAGTTCACGACGACGCGCTCGATCTGCTCGCGTGGTGCCAGATGGACACGCAAGCCTGGAACGACGCAAAGAACACATGGCGCACGCTCATCCGGCGCTTCCCGGAGTCACGCTTTACGGCGGAAGCAAAGATGCAGCTCGCGCAGCTACAGGTGAATCACTGAGAGCGTGTTCGACAGCCGTCGCGAGCGAATCGAGGCTAGGGCGGAGCGCGAGGAGCCCGCGAAAGCGTACTTATCGTACGTGCGCAGGCACCGCAGCGCCCAACCGACGCATCGATTTCGCGCAGCAGGCTGTCGAACACGCTCTGAGCGTCATGCAACCAGCGCTCTGTACGCGGCGGTGACTTCCGAGAATCGTAGCGAGAGCGTGCGGCGCTCGTCATGCGTTGCACCTGGATGCAGATCGGGATGGTAGTTGCGCACGAGCCGCCGGTACGCGCACTTCACGTCGTTCTCGCACGCGCCGAATGGCAACCCGAGCGCGCGATAAGCGCCTATGCGTCCTCTGTCGAACTGGATGGCGGGGATCACTGGCCTACGATTCGACGCGTTGTCTGCGATTCGATCGCGAGCGCGCTTTCGGCCGGAGAGAAACTCGGCGGCGCTGAGGGGTTCGTTGACGAGCGCACATCGAGGGGAACGCACCGCAACACGAAAGCATATGACGGCGTCGCGGAGTTCTTCGAGCACGGCAAGCCTCTGCATGATTCGGCGGCGCAGCGCACGACCGTCGATCTCGCGGCTCTCCGCAAGAGAGGCGCAATCGAGTTCGACGGCCGTGATGAGTCCGCGCGCAAGGAAGACGCGGTGGATGCGCCCGTTCGACTCTGCGAGTTCGAGGGTTCCAGTCGACGCGTTTCTATGGATCACGCCGAGCAAATCACCGAGCGTCGTCGTCTTGAGGCGCCCAGGAAGTTGCATTTCGCGGTCGTATCAACCCTGCGATGAGTGGCCAAGAAAACTGCAGGAACGTGCTAAAGGCGCCACCATGGATTTGAGAAAAAGCGCCCTCGTGTTGGTGCTCTTTGCCTCCACAGCATGCGAAGAAAAGCGTGAGCCTCCCGCAGCGGTCGATGCAGCAGCGGCTGCCGCGTCGGTCGTCGAAACACCTCCGGCCATCGCATCGGGTCCGGTTGCAACGCCGTCGCCTGCGGCGACTCCATCGCCCGACGCGAGCACACCCGCCATGCCGGTGCGACCCGTGCCAAAGCCTCAGACAATGGTGAGCGCGGGGATGCCCGTGGAGGTGCAGCAGAAAGCCATCGCGTACATGGTTGCGATGCGCGCGCCGCATCCCGACGACGCGAAAGCCGATCCGACGTATGCCGGAGATCTCGCAAGCAAACTCAAACCCATCGTCGTTTCGCTCGACACGGGCGCCAACAAGGCACGCTTCAACCGCGTCGAAGTCATCGCGGCGGGCCGGCAGATCGATCTGCTCATGTCTGGCGGATGCAACGACAAGACCCCGACACACGCGGTTGTCCAGCGTGCAGGCACTCCGTTGGCCACGCTCCTAGCGAATGGCGTTCTCGTGGTGCGCTGCAACGACGAACGAATCCAATGCCTGCAAAGTACACGCGATCCAACGGATGTACTCTGCACGACAGCTCCACGTCACATGTGAGGGTGGACGGCTGCCTCAACGCCTCGCTCCCGAGCAGTTCGTCGCCGTCGCGGTCAACGACCACGACTACGATCACGTTCACGTTTCGTTGACGTTGACCTGATCGTTGTCGGCGACGAAAGGGCGCGTACGGTACACGACATGCTTGGTTGGTATTCGGCAGGCCTCTGACGAGGCGCCCATCTCGCTTGAAAGGAGTGCTTTTCATGCGTCATCCGACCAGCATCGCTCTTTTGATGTCCTCATCCCTTCTCTTGATTGGCCTTCACGGATGCAAGGGCACTGATGACACGGATCCGGCCGTGGTGGATCCTTTTGCCAACGACGGCGGCTTTCTCAGCCCACCGCAGTGTGAGAATCGTTGCTCGTCCGATCGCCATTCCGTCCTCGACTGCAACGGCAATCTCCTTCAGAGCTGCGCAGACTCGGAAGGTTGCGACACACGCACGACCGCTTGCACAGATGCGTGTGCGAGCGCCGCGGCGGACCGTGGAAGTGTCGGCTGCGAGTTCTACGCCGTTCCTCCCGATAATGCCGTCTCCTCTAATTCCATCGACTGCTTTGCGGCATTCATCGCGAATACGTGGAATTCGCCCGTTACGCTTTCCGGCGATTACAACGGAAAGCCGCTTGACATCTCCAAGATTGCGTTCATCCCGTCAGGAAGCGGGCAGGCAACCACGTACACGCCAATCGCCGACAACCAGATCCCGGCAGGTAGTATTGCCATCGTTTTCTTGTCAGGTAACTATTGCCCGGCCGGCACCGCGAGCGCCGGACTCAACCAAGGCAGCGGCACCCGCCTTTCGTACGGCGATCGTCTGGCCACGGACCGTCCCGTTGCGGCCTATGACATTTATCCTTACGGCGGCGAATCAGCCGCCTTCACGAGCGCCACACTGCTTCTTCCCACGGCATCTTGGGATACGAATTACGTTGCGATAAGCCCGTTCGAAGTGAACGTATCGCCTGGAGTAACTCACTTCGTCGCCGCGCAAGATGGAACGCAGATCACGATTTTGCCGGCGAAAGACATTTTGGGTGGACCCGGCGTAAGTGCTGCAACCGCAGGCACGCCGACCACCTACAACCTCGATCGAGGGCAGATGATTTTGTTCGAACAACCGAACGAGTATTCGCTCGATGGGAGCGCGATTCAATCGAACAAGCCTATTGGCATGTGGTCGAGCATGACGTGCGTCGACATTCCAAGCAACGTTGGGACCTGCGATTCCGCACATCAACAGATTCCGCCCGTCAAGGTACTGGGAAGCGAATATGCACTCGTCCGTTATCGCAATCGAATTCCGGGGACGGCGGAGGAGACTCCGCCGTGGCGCATCATGGGGTTGGTGGACGGCACGGTGCTGACCTGGGAGCCCGCAGTCCCTGATGGCGCGCCGACCACGCTGAGCAAAGGCCAGCTCGCCCAGTTCGACGGCGCAGGGCCCTACGTCGTCAAATCTCAGGACGCCGATCACCCCATTTATGTTTCCGCTCACATGACGGGCTGCCATCTTTTGGATACATCCACCCCTCTAGGCTGTACCGGCGACCCGGAATTCGTGAACGTCGTGCCCGCAAAGGAATTTCAGAGCTCGTATATCTTCTTCACCGATCCAACGTATCCTGAAACGAACCTCGTGCTCGTTCGTGCCAAGGGCGACGACGGCGTCTTTCATGACGTCATGCTCGATTGCGCCGACGGCCCGCTGGCCGGGTGGATGCCTGTTGGCAGCAGCGGCGATTATGAATACACGCGCACGGATCTCGTGACAGGCAACTTCGAGCCCCAAGGCAAGTGCGATAATGGTCGACACGAAATAAAGAGCGATGCGCCGTTCGGCATCACGATTTGGGGCTGGGATTCGGCCGTGAGCTACGCGTACCCGGGTGGCATGAGCGTGAAGCCGATCAACAACGTCCTCGTGAAGTGAGACACGAAGACAAGAGAGCGGTGCAACTAAAAGGTTGCAACCAAAACTTTGCCGCGCGACTCGCAGGCGAGGTGGGTGCCGTCGTCGCTCACCGTGCAGCCGCGAAGAGCCGTGTAGGGCTCGAGCTCGGGAGCGCGAGCGCGCCATGAGCGCGCGCCGCGAACGAGAACGCTGTCGCGAACTGGCACCGCGAACATTTTGCCGTTTGGCGAGCGCGCTGATCCAAGAGGCGGAGGCTCATCGAGAGTGGAGGCGAGGATCGTTGCCCGCGCCGATTCGGGACGGATCAGGAGCAGCTCGCCCGCGACAACGGCTTCGAGCCCGCGCGAAGTCCACGCGAGCGGCACCGCGACAGCGGCTTCTCCGCGTGCCCCAGAGCAGCGCGCGCCGAGCACCGGCGCGATGGGCAAAAGCACGTCTTTCAAGTCGCCATCTGTGTCGTTCACGAAGGTGGTGCGGAGCGCAACGCCCTCGCACGCGTGATACGCCTCGAGCCAGCGGCTCTTGCCGTCGGGCGAGAGGACCTGCGAAGGCCACGGAGCGACGTCCGCGATCGTCTCTTCGCCCGACTCGGGATCGACGCGCACGACGTTCGTGCCGCCACGAACGAGCAGCTTGCCGCTCGCCTCGAACGCGAGCGGTCCCCACGCCGGATGCGCCGCACGCGTCTTCGCGACGGTCGCCGTCAGCGTGCGCACGCTCGTGGCCTGCGAGACGGGCGCAATCTGCTCGAGAAGCTGCGAGAGCTCCGTCGTCTTTGCCGCGGTTTTCGTCGCGGGTGGAAGCTGCGCCACCTCCGCCGCGGTCACCGCGGCAAGTGCGTTGCCCAACGCGACGTACGCGCGAACCTCGGCGACGCCCGCATCTTCGAGGGGTTTGCTCGTGCCGCACGCGACGGCGCCTCCACCGCCGGGTGCCTTCACGAAACGCGGCGCGCCACCCTCATCACAAATGGCCCGATAGAGCGCGCGCATCTGCTGCACGAGCACGGGCACCGACGCAGCGTCTTTGCTCCTCTGCGCACGTGCGGTGGCTTGCGCGGCAATGGCTTTGAGCGATGCCTCGGGCTCGCCCGGATCGCGGCTAAGTCCCGCGCTCCGATCGAAAAATGCAACCTTCGCCGTGAGCTTTGGTCCGGGTTCGAAAGGCGGGCCGCCGCCGTCGATGGTGACGAGCAGCGTGACGTCGTCGATACCGTCGTGATCGCGATCGGCGCCGTCGACATCGATCGCGAGCTTCGGTGCAGAAACGGGATCGCGCACGAGCATGTCGAACGCGACACCCGGATTTTGCGAGAGGCGCACCACGAAGATGCCGCGCTGAGCACTCGCGGTCGGACACGCGGCACCGAGTTCGGCAGCCGCCGATTTCGGCCCGACGCGTTCGAGACGCAAGACAGGCGTGCATGATGCACCGATCGGCAACGGCGGCGCAGAAGCGAGAATCGTTGGTGGCGTATCGGGTGCCGATGCGCCGGAGTAAAAGGCAAGCTCGCTCGGCGGCGCATCCCCCGCCTTCACGTCGGCCGACGGACGGAGCACCGCGAGCGCGTCTGACTTTCCATCTTCATCGACATCGACCACGAGAACGAGCGCGAGCTCCCTGCCCGCGGGTGCGCGCAGCGTGACGTTGCCCGCGTTGAACGTGATCGTTGCCGGAGGCAGCACCGTTGAAAATTCGATCGCGGAGCCTGCGTCCGCGGGCAACGGCTGCGCGCTCGCCGCAGGCGTTACACCGGAAGGTGCTGCGTCGTCGACCGTGTACGGAACATACGGACGATCGTTTTTGCACGAGCGCCCGCAGCCCGTGAGCGCTGCGAGAGCCGCAATCACAACCCCTTTTTTCAACGCACCCTTTGACATGACGAAAACCGCTGGACCGCTTTGAAGTTGACGCGAGGTCGCGGTCTACCATGGACAACGCCGATGCGGCGTGTGACCTTTCCGCGCGTGCCGGTGAAAACACGTGCAGAGTGCATATGAAGCGCGCGCTCGAATGCATCTTGGTCGTCGTCGTGTTCATAGTCATCGTGCCGAGAGCACGCGCTGCCGAGAACGACGCCGGCGAAGCAAGCGCAGATGCGCTCTATGAAGAAGCCGAGCGCGCCGACGCTGCGTTCGACTTCGCACGAGCGCTCACCGCGTACGACGAAGTGTGCACGCGCAATCCGAGCAGCGATCGCGCTCCTCTCGCAGAGGCGCGCGCGGCGGTGCTTCGTGATCATGCTGAAGGCGACTTCGGGCCATTCAAAGAGCTCGAGCGCGTGCGTCGCGATCCGAAGCTCTCGCAACTCGATCGATTGGTCGCCCGCGCCGAGACATATCCGCCGGGCCTCGTGCGCGTCGAAGTCTGGTTGCTCGCTGCCGAGGCGTACGCTCAGAGGTTCGACCGCCCCGACGACGCGATGAAACTCGATCGGCGCATCCTCGAAGATCCCATGGCGCCTCGTCTCGCTACGCAAACCGCTGCGCGCAATCTCACGGCGCTGCTCACTGCGCGTGGGGAGATGAGTGCAGCGGTCGACGAAGCACGGCGAGCCGGGGATCGCGCGGATCCAAACCTTCTGCGGGATCTGACGCGCCTCAGACGCCGCCTACTGATCCATCGTGCGTCCCTCGCGACGATCGCGGCGATGGTCGTGTTCGCCATCGGGGCGATCGCGACGGCCGCGCGGCCCGGTCGGTCAATCGCGTGTGCACTCGGCAAAACAACGCCGCTCATCCTTGGCTACGCCGCGTTCGTTGGAATCGCCGGAGGACTCCTCGCGTCGCGTTACGAGACTAGCGAGACGGGGAACGCAACCCCTTTCCTCTTGTTCGGTGTCGCGCTCGCGGCCGTGCTCTTCGTCGCACGCGTGTGGGCCGCCGCCGGATCGCCGCGAATGCCTGCGCGTGCGGCGCGCGCCGTCGTGTGCGCAGGCGCAACCATCGGAGCCGCGTTCCTCGTGCTCGAACACGTTGACGTGACGTACCTCGAAGGGCTGGGCCTGTGAGCAACGTACAGAGTACACCTTTGCCGGAGCACGTCATTGCGGTGCGGCTCGGTCACGGCGCGAACTGTTCGAGCGTCGGCAGCGTCATCGACACTCTGTTCGTGAGCGCGGCGATCGGCGGCGCCGTGTTCGCGGCCGTGTGCGCGGCCATGCGCGACGAACCCGTGCGCATCGTCGGGAACGACGAACATCGCGCTGCGACCGACGACGACGAGACTCCTGACGATCCTCGAGGAGCACCGTGATCGTCCGCTACGAGCCGTTCGGCGCATGGGTGAAGCTCGAACACACGGCGGCGATCGTTGCGCTCGATCGCGACGGCGTGCGCACACTCGGTCTCGACGGCGGCGCGATCTGGTCGGACGACGGGCATCTGAGCATGCCCATCGAGGTTCACCTCGCCGTGACGTCGCGCTGCGCCGCGGGATGTGCGGGCTGCTACATCGACGCGCGTCCGGACGGTATCGAACCTCCGCGCGCCGAGATCGAAGCCGCGCTCGATGCCTTGCGCGACGCGGGCGTCTTCACCGTGGCATTCGGCGGTGGCGAGCCAACGTTGCGCGACGATCTCGCCATGCTCGCAAAGGCCGCGCACGATCGCGGCATCACTCCGGTCGTGACAACGAGCGGACTCGGCATCGGCGATCGCAAACTCGAACAGCTCAAAGCGTTCGCGCAAGTCAACGTAAGTTATGATGGCATCGGCGAGACATACGCGCCCGAATCCGTGATCGCGAAGCTCGGGGCATCGGGCGTGAACGTTGGAGTCAACATCGTTCTCACCCGCACGTCGTTCGAACGCGTGCGCGAAACCATCCGACGCGCAGCCGCGCTCGGCGCGCGCGAAGTGCAACTGCTTCGGTACAAGCCGCAGGGGCGCGCGCGATCGCTCGACTACCTCGCACAGCGCCTCTCCCTCTCGCAAGCACGCAGCCTCGGGAGCCTGCTTCGCGAGCTCACCGCGGAGCACGGAGCACGTCTCAGGCTTCGCATCGACTGCGCGCTCGTGCCGTTTTTATCGGCAGATGCGGATCTCTACGAACATCCCGAGACGCTCATGCGCTGGGGCATCTTCGGCTGCCAAGCCGGTGCTGCGCTCGGCGCCGTAGGCATCGACGGGCACGTTGCCCCGTGCAGCTTCGCACCCCCTACTGCGCTTCACGTCCGCGATCTGCGCCGCGGCTGGGCAGACGAGCCAGGCTTGCGACGCTTCCGCGATCACGCATGTGCATCATGCACGCTTTCTCGTGTATGTCGCGGCGGATGCAAGATCGTCTCGGAGTTCGTTACCGGTAATTTGAATTCGGATCCCGAATGCCCTCGTATCGCCTCGACCCATGAGTGACCAACAGCCCACCCGCATACGGCTCGCTCTTGTCACGATCGCGGCACTGACAGCCGCTGGCGCGCTCTACGCGATCTTGCGGATTGGCCAGGCGCTCGTCTTTCGCGAAGCCGATCCGGCGCTCATTTTCTACAGCCCGCACGCGGGATATTTCTGGCGCGCGTGGACAGCGGCGTACCTCGGCGTGATGGCGGGCTTCTGCGTCTGGGTTTGGTCACAAGCGAACGCCGCACGCGTCGCGCGCGTCCTCGCGGGAGGCGTGATCGTCACCGCGGCGATCGCGCTCGCGCAGAGTGTCTTGGTGCCTTGACGGTGATGACACTTCGCGAAGCTGGGCGGACAGAGCTTTCTCGAGCGTTTGATCAAGGATCACAAAGCCTATGGCGAAGTCCTCAGCATCACGGAGGCGGGGCAGATGGCCGACCCCGTCCTCGTTCGCGAGCCGCTTCTTGCCGCGCGCGCTGCGCTTCGCAGCTTCGTTCTCGTTACCGCGGCGCACATGGATGAAAACCCCGACGACCATGCGCTCGTCGAGCGCCTTTTGCGTCCGATCGTCGAATGGCAAGGATCGCAAATACGGCCCAATGCCGCTGCCACACCGCCAGCGCCCACGCCGCCGCCACCCGCAGCGGACGTCTCGCCTCCGGTGACGCCGCCCACACCAACGGACCCGACGGACCCGACAGACGAATAGTTCAAACATGTTGTGAGCGTTTCGTCGGTGCGTGGACGCTGACAGGTTTGCATGGGCCACCGACGAAACGCGGCGGAATGAAGCCCGGAGCGGCGAGCCAGGAGGCGCCCAATGGGACACGACACCTGCTCGGTGGACCTGATGTCCAACCTCCATGGAGGTTCCCAATTGGGAAGGTCTTCTCGGAGCCAGCAGCACGAGAAGGTCGGATGAGCGCCGGCTCGTTCGCAGTGGCTGACCCTTGAAGGCTACGCCTTAACGTCCGCTGAGAACAACAACCGCCGCGCAGCGGCTTCGTTCCCCGCCGAGGCAAACATGCTCGGCGCTGGTTCACCTCTTCGTCACATGCCCCACACCGTAACCGAGCGACCATCGGCGCTGCGCTCTTGCACGAAGACTTTCTCGTCCCAACTTCGCTCGCTCGGATCGACGATGATCAAGTGAGTTTCATCGGGATGGCACTTATCGGCGTACTTCGCCGTTTGGGTCAATCCCTCGGCGATCGTCGTTTCCACCGAGCGGCGCTCGCGCACCACTTTCATCTCGATCACGAACCGCTGCTCGGCTCTCTTTCCATTCAACTGCCGAAAGAAGCGCATGAAGATATCCGCGCGCCCTGCTCCAAGCGCATACTCGCGTTCGATCCGCCCGCCGCCGTTGACCACGCGCTGCAGCCAGGCTTGCAGGAGAAGCTGTGGAGCCGCCTCCTCGTAGACCGCTCGCTTGTTCCAAACCTCGGAGTTCTCTCGATAGAATTGCTGGAAGCCTGCGAGCATCCCGCGAAAGTCGAGCCGGCCGTCGGGTAGAAGGAAGGCCGTGTCAGAGAGGCGGCCGTGCAGGTCGAGTTGGGTGACGAAGGTGAGCGTTCTGGGAATGATCTCCCGGTAGATCTCGTTGGCGATCTCTCCCTTTCCGGGGCCACTCAGCTTGATGAGACCGAGATCGGCGACATACGCGAGGTCCTCCTGTGTGGCGCGCCCCGCAGCTTCCTCGCCTTGGAGCATAGGCGCGATCACGTTCCGGACTCGGTCTTCCTTGAGCTTGTCCACAAGCTGGTCGAGATGGGTGTCGCGCCGGAGGATGAGTCGCTCCTTGGCTTCATCCACGTCATCGAGAGTGATCGATCGCGAGCGATCTTGGAGCGCCGGCATCTTCTCGGTGAGCTCTCGCGCCAACGCGTTGACAAGCCATGGCTGCCCGCCTGTGAGCGCCATCACCTTCGGGTAGATCGACTCTTCGAAGACCTGCCCCGTCTCGGTGGTGTGCTGCTCGTAGAGCCGGCGAACTTCGCCCTCCGAGAAGTTCCCCAACCGC
>Ga0123357_10000708_pt1 | contig 33511 bp, 29 predicted proteins | sample TergutEmb28metaG_FD_89873 | JGI IMG/M metagenome (GOLD analysis project Ga0123357, IMG submission 89873) | Embiratermes neotenicus P4 segment gut microbial communities from Petit-Saut dam, French Guiana - Emb289 P4 | ecosystem: Host-associated > Arthropoda: Insects > Digestive system > Gut ... | reverse complement strand
TTGGAATTTCAGATACATGCCGGAAAAACACAAGAAAAATCTAAAAATTTTTTAGAAAATTTCTATGCAAATAAACATGTTAACGTGGCGATGCGCGTCTTGAGGCGTGGACTTTTTTCAGGGCCAGGGGCATAGTCTGGAGTATGCGGGCATTGCCCGCGTTCTTTCACCTTAACCCCCTGTGGAACGCCATGCTGAAAATGCCGAAAAGCCTGCCTGCGCCTGTGCTGAGTCCGAATACGGAGCTTGTCCTTCAAAAACGGTATTACCGTAAAGATCCTGCCGGCAAGATCCTGGAAGACGCCCGCGCCATGTTCTGGCGTGTGGCTTCCGTTGTTGCGGAGCAAGAGCCGAAGAAGTCGTCGTACACGGCGGAAGATTTGGCCCACGAGTTTTATTTGCTCATGACCGGCTGGAAATTTTTGCCGAATTCGCCCACCCTTATGAACGCGGGCTCGGATCTGGGGCAGCTTTCGGCCTGTTTCGTCTTGCCTGTAGGGGATTCTATTGAAGAAATTTTCGATGCCGTGAAGCACGCGGCCATGATCCACAAGTCGGGCGGCGGCACGGGCTTTTCTTTTTCGCGGCTGCGGCCCAAGGAAGCTCGCGTTGGATCTACGGGCGGCGTGGCTTCCGGGCCGGTATCCTTTTTACGCATCTTCAACACCGCCACTGAGCAGATCAAGCAGGGCGGCACGCGACGCGGCGCGAACATGGGCATTTTGCGCGTGGATCACCCTGACATCCTTGATTTTATCCGGGCCAAAGAGCAGGAAGGGGAATTCAACAACTTCAATCTCTCCGTTGGCTTGACGGAAGCTTTTATGCGTGCTGTGGAGGCGGATGCGGAATACCCCCTCATCGCCCCGAACAGCGGCAAGGAGAAAGGCCGCCTCAAAGCCCGCGACGTGTTTTCCTTGCTGGCTGCCAAGGCTTGGCAGAGCGGCGATCCCGGCATTATTTTTCTGGATCGCATCAACCGCGACAACCCCACGCCCAAGCAGGGCGAAATCGAATCCACCAATCCCTGCGGAGAACAGCCGCTTTTGCCGTATGAAGCCTGCAACCTGGGTTCCATCAATCTGGCGGCTTTTTTCAAGGCGGGGCATGAAGAGGATACGGATCCGGCGGCCAAAGGCGTTGATTGGCGGGAACTTGCCCGCGCCATTCATCTTTCGGTGCGTTTTTTGGATAATGTTATTGAAGCCTCGCGCTTCCCCATTCCGCTCATCACGGAAAACGTGCGGCGCAACAGGAAAATCGGCCTTGGCGTCATGGGCTTTGCCGATTTGCTGTACCAACTGGGTATCCCGTATGATTCCGATCAAGGCGTGGCCTTGGGCGAACGCGTCATGGCCTTCGTCAACGACGAAGCGCGCAAGGCCTCGCATGCGCTCGCCGTGGAGCGCGGCCCCTTCCCGGCCTTTACAGAATCGATTTTTGCCAAAGACCCCAAGATCCCCTACCGCAACGCCACTGTGACGACCATTGCCCCGACGGGGACGCTTTCGATCATTGCGGGCTGTTCTTCCGGCATTGAGCCGCTGTTCGCCTTGTGTTTTTCGCGCAATATTCTTGACGGAGAACGGCTCCTGGAGGTGAACTCCCACTTTGAAGCCGCCCTGGCGGAAACAGGCTTGTACACGCCGGAACTTATGGAGTTCGTGGCCGCCAGGGGATCGGTCAAAGACATTGACGTGCTGCCGGAACGCCTGCGCCGCGTGTTTGTGACCGCCATGGACATCGCGCCGGAATGGCACCTGAAGATGCAGGCCGCGTTCCAGCGCCATACGGACAACGCGGTCTCCAAGACGGTCAACCTCCCGAACAGCGCCACGGAACAGGATATTTACCGCATTTACTGGACGGCGCATGAGGAAGGTTGTAAAGGTGTAACCGTGTACCGCGACGGCTGCAAATCGGTGCAGGTGCTTGCGACCGGCGAACGGGAAAAGCAGCAGGAACCCGCGCCCGCGCCGCATTATGCCATGAGCAGCGGTGTGCGCAAGCGCCCGGATCTGACGCGGGGGTTTACGCAGAAAGTGCAGACAGGCCTTGGGGTTATGTATCTGACCGTGAACGAGGTGGACGGGCAGCCTTTTGAGGTGTTCGCCACCATAGGCAAATCCGGACGTTCCATCACCGCCAAGGCTGAGGCCATCGGCCGTCTGGTGTCCCTGTGCTTGCGATCCAGTGTAGACGTGCGGGATATAGTGAGCCAGATCAAAGGCATCGGCGGGGAGCATCCCGTGTTTCAGAAGAAGGGCCTCTTGCTCTCCATTCCGGATGCCATCGCCTGGGTGCTGGAAAAAAATTATTTGAAAGACAGGCCTGTCAATGTGAACGGCGGCAATGGCCTGAACGGCGACCGCCATTGCCCGGATTGCGGCGGAGTGCTTGTCTTCCAGGAAGGCTGCCATACCTGCCAGAGTTGCGCTTTTACGCGTTGCGGATAGGTGCGCGGCTGAGGGAAGCACATGAAGATTACGTGCCCTGCATGCAGTTTCACGCGTGATGTGGATCAAGGCAAACTGCCGTCTACAGCGTCGATTGCCACCTGTCCCCGGTGCAAGGAGCGTTTTCGTTTCCGTGAGCCTGCGGTTGCGGACGGGGATGCGCTTCAGGCGCCCTCATTTTCCGCGCCGGAATCCGCGGAGCGTCCGGCGTCGGATGACGGCGCGCCGCCTCCCGGCACGGTGATTCCGCCGCGCAAAGGCGCGCTGTTGGATGAGGATTTGTTCTCCCACCCCCGCGACCAGGGGACGCCCCGCCGTCCCGCCGCGCCGTCGGACACGAAAGACGAACAGGAGTCCCGCCGCCAGGCCGCCGAAGCCTACCGCCGCGCGGCCGAATTGCCTCTCTACCCGGATGCGCCGCCGCTGTCCAATCCCTGGGAAGACCCGCAGGATGGCTATTGCGCCGCCTTCTATCAAACAGCGGTACGTGTGCTGTTCGCCGCGCCCCGTTTTTTTGCCGGGCTTGAGCCGCAGAAGCCGCTGATGCGCGCTTTGGCGTTTTATCTGATTGTGGGCGTGATCCAAATTGTCGCGGAACAGTTCTGGCTGGCGGTTTTTGCAAACGTCCTGGCGCCGCGCGCGGAGAGCGATCCCCAATTTGCCCACTTGCTCACCCTCTTGTCGCGCGAAATGAGCCTGCCCCTCTTCGTGCTGGCGCGCACCGCGTTTATCAGCTTTGAGCTGCTTATAGCGGCTATGTTGTATCATATAATGTTTCGCATCGTTGCGCCCGCCACGGCGGATTTTTCCCTGGTATTTCAAGTCATCGCCTACGCGTCGGCGCCGGCCTTGCTGGGGATAATCCCTGTTCTGGGTTCGCTGGCGGGCTTTATCTGGGGCATCGCGTGCAGCGTTGTGGGCTGTCGCTACGCATTGCGCATCACGTGGAGACAGACGCTGCTGGCGATTGGGCCTTTGTATCTCCTCATTTTGGTTCTATTCTTGCAGGCAGGAACTGCCATACAGCATATGTGAGGTCTTTGCCGCAACATTCCTACCCGATGTGTTGATGGAGAGAAAACAATGAATGCAGCATCCCCTGCAAGCCGCTTGCGCTTTCGTCTTGCGCCGCTGTTTGTCGCGTTTTTGCTTTGTTCCTGCAGCGCTTCAAACCCCACGGTCAACATGACCGGCGACGCCCCGCCTCCTTTGCATATTCAACTGAACAACTGGGTACGCCGTCAGCCTCCTCAGGTGTTCGTGCGCCCGAATATTTCGCCCGCACACCCGCCAACCGCCTTGATGACGCCCTTGCGCGTCACGCAGGAAATCCGCGATCCCGTGAGCGTAAGCCGGAACCTCTCCAGGACATTCTGGCAAGGCTGGTTGAACCAGCAAACCTTTTCCGTGCTGGAATACGCGTATGACGCCCAACCCTATGATCCCAAGTACGCGTTGGCCCTCGGCAAGAAAAAGGGCGCGGATCTCGTGGTCGGCGGCTACATCACCCACTATCTCGACGGCGGGCATACCGGAACCAGCAGCGTAGCCGTCAGCATAGAGATATGGGAGACAGCCACCGGCAATCTTTTATGGTCCTTGGGCCAGGCAGGTTTCCTGGAAAATCAGCGCGCGCATGATTTTTATCTTTTTCAGGTGCAAACGCGGCAGCCGATGGACCCGCCGGGCGCCATTCTCCAGCTTCTTGCGGAGGAAACGGGGAAACTGGTTCATGACTGGGCCCATAATGCCCAGCCGGAACGGGGTGTGCTGGAGGGCCTGATCTCGCCCAAGGCGTTTTAGAAACACGCTCCGCCCTTGTTGTGGTTTGCCTGACTTTCTGTTAGGTGTTTGGCATGAACAAGCTTGATCCTGATTTGATAGAGCCCTGCCTTGCCTGCGGGCAGAAGAACGCGCATTTGGAACCCATGCGTCTGGAAGGGCGGAAAAAAGAACTCTGGCGCGTTGCCTGCGGATCTTGCGGACAAACATCCCTGCAATGGTCTGTTTCGCAGGGCGCGGCCATACGCGCCTGGAACCGTAATCTCGCCCATGCCGCCTCCCCTCCGTCCCCTGCTCAGGGGGGCTAAGGTCGGCAAAGGCCGCATCTTGACCCCCACAGGAGGCAAGCCATGCTGACCATGAGGGTGTTAGGCCTGACTCTGGACGAGACAAGTCATACCCCTATTCTGATCCTTCAGGAAGAAGCGGGACAGGAGCTTTTGCCCATCTGGATCGGCCCTCTGGAGGCCATGGCTATTTCCGTGGCCTTGGGGAACGTGCCGACGGAACGTCCCCTGACGCATGATCTGTGCATCAACATGCTGCACAGCCTGAAAGCGCGCCTGCACGGCGTGGAACTGGTGGATCTGCGCGAAGGCGCGTATTATGCCAACTTGGTCTTGTTGCTGGAGAACGGCCTGACATACCGGATTGACTGCCGGCCTTCGGATGCCGTGGCCCTGGCCTTGCGCGCTCAGGTTCCCATACGGGCCAGTCAAGCGCTTTTGCGGCAGGCGGCCGATACGCGGAGCGCCGCTGCAGCGGAACCCGGCGGATATATGCTTGCGCAAGTGCCCCTGCAAAAAATGGTTGTGCAACTACATGCCGGCAAGGACGCCCGCGCGGACGCCGGCCGGCATGGGGAGCAGGAACGCTTTTCTGAACTTTTGCGCACCCTTGAGCCGGAATCGAAGCGCAAAATGTAAGTCTAAAGTTTATTCCCCCCACTACCGATAGACCAGTGTGACGCCCCATCCCTACGGAAATTTCCGACACCCACAGGACGGATGCCATGTTGGACTATTGGAAGTTTAAACAAATACATGCCTTGCTTATGCAAGGGCATTTTGAGGCCGCGCGGCGTATGCTGCTGGCGCTTCAGGCCCGTTACATCGCCTTATATGATGAAGTCAGCGTGTTGAAAAAGCAAGTACAGGAATTTGAAGATATTCTTTTTCTTTCACAAAATCTTGTCATGGAAGGGGAACAGTACTGGCTGCGCGCGGGCGGCGTCCGGCATGGTCCCTTTTGCAAGTCTTGTTACGAGTATACCGGCAAGCTCATGCGTCTGGAGAGCCACAAAAGCGTTTGGCGCTGCCCGTACTGCGGCCTGCTGTCCAAGCGGGGGGCGGCGCCGGGGGCAGCCTTGGCCGTGAACGATCCGCTGCGGCACCAGGAGAAAATCATCCCCTTCCGCGTTCCGGCGCATTATTGTTGAGAGGGACGGACCTATGCAGGACAACATGCGCCCACAGCGGCATGAGGGGATTGCGCCCTTTATGCGGCACGGGTATATTCCCGTCAGGGAGGCAGCCGGGGGGCGCGCTGTGCCCCTTGTGCCCCGCGGCTATGCTCCGATGCGTTTTTTCCCTTTTGTCCCCGGTGCGGCGTGTATGTCCCAGAGCAATACTTCTTCCGCCACGGTCGTCACCACGGCCTTTTTGCTTGTGCAAAGCGAGGAATTTGCGGTGCTTGACCGCCGCGTCCTGCGCGAAGCCGGCGTCAGCCAGGTGCGGGTGATGACCAGCGGTGTGTATACGGCGCGGCTTCTGACCGGCAAGGAGAAGAGCGACCGGGGAGCGATGCCGGACCTCGTGCTGGCGCACCACCAACTGGCGGATATGACGGGTGCGGAATTTGTGGAGCTTGTGCGTTCTCATCCCCGGCTGGCGGGTTTGCCCATTTTGCTTGTCAGTTCCACCGAGACGCCGGAGACCATGGCGCAAGCCCTTGCGCAGGGCTACAGCGGGGTGCTGGCGCGTCCGTATTCCGGCCAGAGCATGCGCTTGGCCTTGGAATACGCTGCGGCCGCCAAACTGGATCAGGACAGGCTCAACTTGGGCCGTGCGCTGCTGAACACGGAGCTTTTCGACAAGGCATTGGAGCGTTTTGAGGCCATGCTGGGCGCGAGCGAGCAGGAGCCGCAACAGGCCTTCCACAATGGTCTGGCGCACTTGCAGCAGCGCAAGTGGGATGCGGCCATCAGCGCGTTCCAGCGGGCGCTCAAGCAGCAGTCCTTCAAGGGCGAGGCGGAATTCGGCATTGCGCTCGCCTGGAGGGGCAAGGGCGATCAGCGCAAGTACCGCGTATATCTTGAACGGGCCGGACAGAGCTTCGCCCGGGCCGCGAAGTGGCATCGCGCCCGCACTGTGTACGCGCGCTTGCTGCGGGAAGCGCCCGCTTCGGAAAGTCCTTTTCTGCTGGAGGCGGAACGTCTCATCCGCGCCGAGCGCTTCGAGGACGCCGCCACTGCGCTGGCGGAGGGCTATGATTGCACATCCAAGGGGGCCATGCGCGAACGCTTGGCCCGCACGCTGCTCTATGCCGGCGACTCCCCGGACCGGGATGCGGATGCCCTGCGCCAGTCCCTGCAGGGCAAGGCGCCCGGGGTGGCGGATGCGCTTTCCGCGGAGGTGCGCGAGGAAATGGCCGAACAGCAGCGCCGCATACAGGGGCGCGCGAAGAGCGCGTCGAAGTCTGTGTTCACGCAAGGGATCCCTCTACTGGAAGAAATACCGGACGAGGACGCAACGCCGCCGTCCCGGACGGAGGATCCGGACAGGGCGCTTGCCGTCGAGCCCCTGTCGGAGCAAAGCCTTAGCTCCGATCTGTTCAGCCATAAGCCCGGCATGAACGAAGCCATCACCGTGGCCAAGCTGACCTGGAAGATCTTTCGCTCCGGCAAGCTGTAGGCGTATCCGGGAAACTTCCTCCTGAAAGCGCAAGCTTGACGGCGCCGCAGGGCTCGGATAGAGGTACGCATGCTCTTGTATCCTGTACGCCACCGCCGCGCTTTTCCGCTGCAAAATATCTGCGCCTTGCTGCTGGCTCTTGCGCTCGCGTTCAGCGCGCACCTGTCAGGCGCTCCGGATGCCTGCGCCCAAGCTGAGGATGCCGCCCGGCAAGAGAAAGGCGTCAAGCTGGCGCCGGATCTGGAAGACGCGTTGACGGCCCTGATCGCGGCTGTGCCCGCCGGCAACGCGCTGCCCAGCGAAACACAGTTGAGCGCGCTGGCGCGTTTTATGATGTCGCCCGCCGTCAATCCCTACGAGATCCGCATCGCAAAACGCGAGCACGGCGAAGGGGTGCTGATGCGCCAGACCTTTCGCAGCCCCTTTGCCAAACTGGTCCGTTATTGTTTCGACCCGCGGATTCCCGCGGAAGTTCTCTATCCTATGGTGCTGCGGCGCGGGTATTGGCTGCCGGACAGCCCGCTTCTGAAAGAAAACGTCCCCTTGTGGAACCGGCTCAATACGCAGGAAATGCTTGCCCTGCGGGGCGCGGAATATGAGGAGATCACCCCGGACGCCTTCAGCGGCTGCTATTACAACTATACTTTGCTCCGCCTGATCGTGCTGCTGCATGTGGACGGCAAACCCGTGCTGTTTTCCGTGTCGCGTCAGAGCGCGCCGTCGTCCGTCGGCCGCAAGGCCGCCATTGTAGGCCAGGACAGCAACTGGAATTATGTCTATACCAAGGTGGTGGGTTCCAATCTCAAGCTCGTGGGCTGGGCTGAAACCTACATGTACGACTCGGCGAACGTCAGCCTGATGTACCCCGGCGATGCAGGCGGCGCCCTGGCCTGTTTCAAATGGGTCAAAGCCGGCTGGGCGAATATGAACATGGTGCAAAGCAAGCATATCCGCGCCGGCGGAGAGCGTTTTCTGGCCAACATGCGCCAGGTGCTGGACGCGCCCAAGCTGCCGGAACCCGAAGCGATATACGCGCGCCACAAGGAATTGGCCGCTATGGATGACGCCGCGTTGCACGCGGCGTTCGAGCCCCATGCCGCCGCTCTGGCGAGCGCCGCCCAAGGCGACAGTCTGCTCTCCCATGCGGACTTCCGTGCTGTGCTGCAAGACGGCGCGTACGCTCGGCAGCTCGGACGCGAGGATCTCATCAGCGAACTCATGAAGCTATTTATGAAAGAGCGCCTGGGCATGTCCAATCCGGCCCTGACGCCATGAAGGCTTCCCCGCCGGAACTTCCCCACTGGCTGGCGGAATGCCTCGTCTCCGACAGCGAACTGGCGCAAGCCTATGAAGACGCCGCGCCCAAACTGCGCGCCTTGTGCAAGCACACGCTGGCCGTGCTTCACGTCTTTTTCGGCGAAGCCCCGGATTGGGAGGAACAGAGCCTCGCGCGTTCCGCCCATGGCTTTCATGTGCGCGTATGCTCCCGACCGGCGGATTGGGCGCTCGTGATCGTTGATGCGGATTACGCGTCCGCGCCTCGTCTGCTGGCGGCGCTGATGCCCGCCCTGCTTGCCCGAGTGCCGCTTGTGCTCTGCGCATGCACGCCGGGCCCGGCGCGGCCGGAATTGCTCTGCGCCCTTGAACTCGCGGGCCAGGAACAGATCTATGCCCTGGCCGGCGCCCAAAGCCTGGAACTCCTGCGCGATCTGACCGCACAGCCGGGGCAGGGACGGCTCGTGCTGCTGCACCGGGGCGCGCTGTCCGGGCTGCGCGCCCTTGCCGACGATGCGGAACTTCCCTGCTGGGAGGAACGGCGCGCGCCTGTGCTGCGCCTCTGCAGCGCGGAAGCCGATGCGGCTTTGATACGCCTGGCGCATCCGGACGCCGTGCGCGCGGAGGATGCGGCCCCGGACGCCGCATACCGCTCCGGCCCGGACGCCGTTCACGTTCAGGCGCCGCTGGTCCTGCCGCCAGGCATGGAAGGCTGCTGGCTGCATCCGTCGCTGACGCCGGATTTTTTTCGCGTCCGCTCCTTGGCATTCAGCCTTGCCCCCAGGCAGCCGGATACCGGAGAATTTCCATGAGCACGACGCTTGCCCGAATGCGCAACATCGGCATCATTGCCCATATAGACGCCGGCAAGACCACGCTCAGCGAACGCATGCTCTTTTATACGGATAAAATTCACCGCATGGGCGAAGTGCATGACGGCAACGCCACCATGGACTATCTGCCCGAAGAGCAGGAACGCGGCATCACCATCAGCTCCGCCTGCACCCGTTGCGTTTGGCAGGGGCACGCCATCAATCTTATTGACACTCCCGGACACGTGGATTTTACCATGGAAGTGGAACGTTCCCTGCGTGTGCTGGACGGAGCGGTGGGGGTATTTTGCGGCGTTGCCGGCGTGGAGCCGCAATCGGAGACCGTGTGGCGGCAGTCCGAACACTTTGCCGTGCCCAAACTGGCCTTCATCAACAAAATGGACAGAAGCGGCGCGAATTTCGCGGCAGTGCTGGAGGATTTGCGCACACGTCTCGGCGCGACGCCGCTTCCTGTGAATATCCCTCTGGGGGAAGGCGAAGAGTTTGAAGGGCTCATTGATCTGATCACCCTGGAAAACCTGCATTTCGATACGGAATCTCAAGGCAGCAGGATCCTCCGGACGCCCTTGACGCCACAGCAGGAAAAGCGGGTTCGCGCCGTGCGCGAGCGCAGTCTGGAAACCCTGGCCGAGGCGGACGAGGCCTTTCTTGAAGCCTATGTGAACGGCGCCTACAGCGCGAACGACATCCATGCCGCCCTGCGCCGGGCCTGCATAGCCCGTCTGGTCACGCCCGTGCTGTGCGGGTCGGCCCTGCGCAACAGCGGCGTGCAGCCTGTGCTGGATGCCGTGTGCGGCTACCTGCCTTCTCCGTTGGATCTGCCGGCCCGAGGACACGACACAGACGGCAACAGCGTGCCCATAGCATCCGATCCCGCCGCCCCGCTCAGCGCTCTGGTGTTCAAAGTCCTGATGGAAAACGGACGCAAGCTGGCGCTGCTGCGCCTCTATGCGGGCGCCCTGCGCGAGGGCGACGCCTGCCGCAACCTTTCCCGCAAGACGGATGACCGCATACACCGCATGTACCGTTTGCACGCCGACAGGCGTGAACAGATCGCCGAAGCCTGTGCCGGGGATATCGTAGCCGTGATCGGGCTGCGTTCGGCGCAGACAGGCGACAGCTACGGACGCGCGGAGCGCCCCCTGCTGCTGGAGCCCATTGCCGTGTACCAGCCCGTGATCACGCTGGCGCTGGAGCCGCGCAACGCCGACGAAGGCAAGGCGCTTGACGAAGCCCTGGAACGCTTCGCCGCCGAGGATCCCACGCTGACCGTGCATGTGGATGACGCTTCCGGGCACCGCTATGTCTCAGGCATGGGCGAACTGCATCTGGATGTCTTGCAGGAACGCATCCGTCGCGAATACGGCATCGCGCCCCGCGCGGGCAATCCGCAGGTGGTGCTGCGCGAAACCATACGCAAAACCGCAAGCGCCCAGGCGGAATTCGACCGTGAACTCGGCAAGGAACGCCATTACGGCAATGTGAGCCTATGCGTCCGCCCGCGAGCACGCGACAGCGGCAACCATATCTTTTTCGGTTCCTTCCTGGGGGAAGCTCCCCGCGCCTGGCCAAAAGTCTGGTCGCCAAGCCTGCTCGACGCCGCACGGCAGGGCATTTCCGACGCCCTGCAAAGCGGCGCGTTGACCGCCTACCCGGTACAGGACGTGGAGGTGGAAATTACCGGCCTCGTCGGCCGCGAAGGCCTTTCGTCTCCCCCGGGACACCACATGGCCGCCGGACAGGCCGTGCGGGACGCCCTTGCCGCCGCTGCGCCGGTGGCCCTGGAACCTGTCATGGCGGTGGAAATCTCCGTGCCGGAACACAGCCTCGGGCCGGCCTTAAGTCTGTTCGGCGCTTGCGGCGGCAAGGTGGACGCCCTGTTCGAGCGGGCAGGACAAAAAGTCTTGCGGGGCCTTGCGCCCATGCGCCAGTTGTTCGGCTTTTCCACCTCATTGCGCTCCGCCACGCAGGGCCGGGCCGGCCTGGCCATGAAGTTTGAAAAATTCGATCTGCCATAAGGCCGATATGCTCACGCCAAAAGCGAAAAAACGCCTCGGCCAGCACTTTCTGCATCAGCGTTCCGTGGCGGAACGCATCGTAGCGTTGTTGGAGATCGGCCGGCAGGACCGGGTACTGGAGATAGGCCCCGGCCCCGGGGCGCTTTCCGGCCTGCTGAAAGCGGCGAATCCCGCCTGCCTGCTGTTGGTTGAAAAGGATGCCTATTGGGCTGCGGAACGTCAGAAAGCCGGGGACGGACAGGTGGTGCTGATGGATGCCTTGCGTTTCGCCTGGGACCGGATCACACCCGAACGCCCGTGGAAAATTATCGGAAACCTGCCGTACAACGTGGCCTCTCCCCTGCTCTGGGACATCGCCTCCCGTGCTGTCGGCCTGCAACGCGCGGTGTGCATGGTGCAAAAGGAGGTGGCCTTGCGGATCGTCGCCGCTCCCGGCACAAAACAGTACGGCGCGCTGTCGGTATGGCTGCAAAGTTTTCTGCGTCCACAGCTCGTTTTTACCCTGGGATCAGGAGCTTTTACGCCGCCGCCCAAGGTGGAATCGGCGCTTGTGGCCTTTGCGCCGCTCCCCTTGGAACAACGCCCGCAACAGCCTAAACCTCTTGCATCGTTGCTGAAAATATGTTTTCAGAACCGGCGGAAACAATTGCGGAGCATATTCCGGCTGCATAACAAAGAATATGCGTTGCCTATCCTGCGGGAACTTGCTATAGACCCCCTAACACGCCCCGAGCATCTTGCGCCGCAACTTTTTCAAGAACTTTCTGCACGGCTGTATTGACGTATGCGGCTAAACGTGTTTGTGTGGAGCATGTATTTGCGAGACGGCAAAAGCCTGCTCAATGGGCTGATGTCAGGGAAGGTACGGAAAGTTCCCATTTCGTAATATCTACATCTTTGGGAGGATGCACTGATGACTAAGGCTGATCTGGTTGCAAAAATCGCTTTGAAGGCCAACATGACCAAGGCTGCCGCGGAACGTGCGCTGAACGCGTTTCTTGATTCCGTGAAAGAAACGCTGGTGCAGGAAGGCAAATTGACCCTGACAGGATTTGGCGCCTTCTCGGTGGAAACCCGCAAGGCCCGTCCTGGGCGCAATCCCCGCACAGGGGCCAAGATCACCATTCCCGCCTCAAAAATGGTGAAATTCCGCGCCGGCAAACTGCTGAAAGACGCTGTGAAGCATTAGGCGCACAGAGGCGACTTTTCGACTGCATACGCGGACTGCGCTCCGACAAAGAGCGCAGTATTTTGTATGCGCAAGAAAGAGAAGGGAGGTGAGGCTTTTGCCCGGAGTATATCTGGACGAAGACGATTACAACTTTGACATTGCGTTGCGGCGTTTTAAGAAACAGGTCGAAAAGGCCGGCATCCTTTCCGAAATGAAGAAACGCCAGCATTATGAGAAGCCCAGCGTCATGCGCAAAAAGAAAAAGGCTGCCGCCAGAAAACGTCTTCTGAAAAAAATCAGAAAAATGAGCGTCACCTAGTTTCTCTGAACATGTGCCATACGAGCGGGGGAGCCTTCGGCTTCCCCGCTTTCCATCTTTTCCCACATGAGACAAAGGGGATGATCCATGCGTCTCAGCGCTCGAATTGAACAGGACTATATCGCCGCCTACAAGACCAAAGACAGCCTGCGTCTCTCCGTATTGCGCCTTGTGAAAACCGCGGCCAAGCATGTGCTGGTCGAAGGCAGGCGTCCCGGCGGCGAGCTTTCCGATGCGGAATGGCGCGCGGTGTTTCTCAAACAGGCCAAGCAGCGCCAGGATTCCATCGAACAGTTCCGCGCCGCTTCCCGGAACGATCTTGCGGACAAGGAAGAAGCCGAACTGCGCATCTTGCAGGAATACCTCCCCGCGCCTTTGAGCCCGGAAGAACTGGATGCCGCAATCAGCGCCGCCATAGCCGAAACCGGGGCTTCTTCACCCAAGGACATGGGCAGGGTCATGCAGAAACTGACCACGGATCATGCGGGCCGGGTAGACGGCAAAAGCCTGAGCGCCCTGGTGCGCGCCAGGCTCACGTCCTGACTATGGATGAACGCACGCTGAGGGCTCTGGAGTACGGCAAAGTTCTGCAACGCCTTGCGGATTGCTGTATTTCCTCAAGCAGCAAGGAAGCGGCCTTGCGCCTGCGCCCCCTGCCCTCCTGCCATGAGGCGCGCGAGGCGGCCTTGCTGTATGAGGAAACCCGCACCTGGGCGGCGCCGGCGGCGCATCACGGGTACCGCTTCGGCGGCTTTCCGGAAGTCCGCCTTGCCGAAGATCTCAGCGGCGTCCTGCTGGAAGCGGACCTGTTATGGGCCGTGCGGGAGGGGCTGCGCGAAGCGCTCCGCGCGCGATCCTCCATCCATGTGGAAGACGGACGCCATGAACAGCAAGCCCAAGCCGCCGCCTGGCCCAGGCTTGCCGCGCTGGCCTCCTTCCCCTTACCGGAACGGACGCAACAGGCTTTGGAACGCTGTCTGAATGACGACGCCGGACTGCGTGACGAAAGCTCGCCGGATCTGCTGCTCGTGCGCCGGCAACTGCGAGGCTGCCATCAAAACTGCCTCCACAAGGCGCGGCAGTTCGCCCAACAATACAACATGGAGCAGTACCTGCAGGACACGTTCCTGGGTCTCGCCTCGGACCGCTACGTGCTGCCGCTCAAGGCCAATTTCAAGGGACGCATGCAGGGCATCATCCACCATTGGTCGCAGACCGGAGAAAGCTTTTACTTCGAACCCATCTTTCTGGTGGACATCAACAACCAGATCCAGGAACTCAAGCAGCGGGAACGCGAAGAAGAACGCAAGGTGTTGGCCTACCTGAACTCCCTTGTGCGTGAAGAACAGCCTGCGGTACAGGCGGCGTTTGCGTTCCTGACGCGGCTGGATTTGCTGCTGGCCCAGTGCAGGCTGGCCGACATGCTGAACGCGGTCTGTCTGAGCCTGGGGGAGGAAGGCGGCGTGGAACTGCTGCAAGCCCGCCATCCCTTGCTGGCGCTCAGCGGCACGGCCCAAGCCCTGGACATCATCCTGCGCCCCGGCGAACGCGGTCTGGTTATTTCCGGGGGCAACGCCGGCGGCAAAACCGTCTGCCTGAAAAGCCTGGGACTCATCAGCGCCTTGGCTCTGACCGGACTGCCCGCGCCTGTGGCCAAAGGTTCGCATCTGCCCGCATGGACGGACATCCACGCCTTTATCGGCGATGAACAAAGCCTGGATGACAATCTTTCCACCTTTACCGCGCAGATACGCCATCTTGCCAAGGCTTGGGAACAACTTGGCAGCCGCAGCCTGGTGCTGCTCGACGAGTTCGGTGCGGGCACCGATCCTGCGCAAGGAGCGGCGTTGGCGCAGGCCGTTCTGGATGAAGCGCTTTCTCTCGGAGCGTACGTGGTGGCGGCCACGCACTTTCCTGCCCTCAAGCTGTACGCCCTGAGCCGGCCTTCGGTACGCGCCGCGTCGGTCTTGTTCGACCCGGTCACCAAAAAACCGCTGTTTTGCCTGGCCTACGATCAGGTGGGCAGCAGCCATGCCTTTGACGTGGCCCGCGAACACGGCCTGCCGGAAAGCATTCTGCAACGCGCTTCCCGGCATCTGCTGCCCGGGCCGGAAGACGCCGGGCAGATCATCACGCGTCTGAACGAGCTGGCCGTGGCCCGCGAAACGGAAATCCAGGGGCTGAAGCAGGAACAGGAACGCCAACGCCTCAAACGCGAAAAATTGCAAGAGCGTTTTGAACGGGAGCGCCAAAAGCTGCATGAAGAAGTGCGCGCAAAAGCGCACGAACTCATGCGGGACTGGAAGGAAGGACGCGCTGCCCACAAACAGGCTCTGAAGGAAATGTCCCGCCTGCGCGCGTCCCTTGCCCACGCCGATCCGGAGCGGGATACGCCCCCCGCGCCGGAAATCGCCGCGCTCACGCCGGGCCTGCGCGTGCGCTATCGTCCCTTTGGCAGGCAGGCAAGCATTCTGGAAGTCGATGCGCGAAAACAGCGCGTTCGCCTCGACATGAACGGCGTCTCTCTGTGGGCTGAGCTTGGCGATATTGAGTGCTCGGCCCAAAGCGGCACGGCGCTCTCCCCCCCGCGCATACAGGGTCCGGCCGGGAGCGGGCTTGCCTTGCGCCTTGACTTGCGCGGCAAGCGATCCGATATGGCCCTGAGCGCGTTGGGAAGCTTTCTCGACAAGGCCCTGCTTGCCAATATGGAAAGCGCGGAGATTGTCCACGGCCGCGGCACAGGCGCACTGCGCCGCGAAGTGCATAATTTTTTGCGCAGCTTCCCCGGCATTGCCGCTTTTGCCTTGGCGCCGGAAGATCAGGGGGGCGACGGCATGACGATGGTAACCTTCAAATAGATGCCCGCCATGCAAAGAAGTGATGCCATACGGGTGATAAAAGAACGTTTGAACCTGGCGGTCATAGCGCAGCGCTATGTGGCGCTGAAACGCAACGGTACGCGCTGGATGGCGCCTTGCCCGTTCCACCAGGAAACCAAGCCTTCGTTTACCATCAACGAAGAAACAGGACTTTTTTACTGTTTCGGCTGTCAGGCAAAAGGCGATTTGTTCGACTTCTACGGCAGGATCAACGGCCTGGATTTTCGGGAATGCCTGGAACAACTGGCAACGGAAGCCGGCATTGAACTGGATATGCGCCGGGAGGGCGCCCGGACCGGCGGCGGCGAGCGGCAGCAACAACACCGGAGCGAACGGCAGCAAATCTTGCGCATGTATGAATTGGCTGCAGCGCACTACGCGCGCAACCTTGCCGCCGCGGACGGGGCCGTGTGCCGCGCGTACATGGAGCGGCGAGGCATAGACCCGGCCTTGGCCGAGCGTTTTGGGCTCGGCTGCGCCTTGCCGGGCTGGCAGGATCTTGCGGACGCCCTGCGCCGCAACGGCTGCGACGAGGCGCTTGCAGTCAAGGCGGGCTTGCTCGGCAAAAGCGATAAAGGCGGATACAGCCGGGCCTATGATCGCTTCCGGGCCCGCCTGATCTTCCCCATCCGCAACCTGTCCAACCAGGTTATCGCCTTCGGAGGGCGGATCATCGGCGATGAGGACGAAGCCAAGTACATCAACAGCGCGGACTCGCTCATCTACAAAAAGGGCGATCAACTGTATGCGCTGCCGCAGGCGCGCCGGCATATAGCCATAAAGGAAAATGCGCTGCTGACCGAAGGATACATGGATGTGCTCACCCTCCATCAATTCGGCTATGAGCACGCGGTGGGGGTCTTGGGCACGGCGCTGACGCCGGAGCAGGTGAAGCGTCTTTCGGGCTTTAGTTCGCAGGTCACCCTGCTGTTTGATGGCGATGCGGCCGGACGCAAGGCCGCGCAACGAGCTTGCGAATTGCTGCTGCCCAAGGGGCTTGCGTGCAAGGTGGTGGTCTTGCCGCAAGGGAATGATATTGATGATCTTTTACGCAAACAGGGACCGGAGGAATTTGAAAAGCTGCTGGAAGCCGCGCCGGACGGCCTGCGCTTTTGCCTGGATACGGTGAAGCGCCATATGGCCCCGCGCGAGGCCGTGGCATGGGCGCGGGATTTTTTGAAGAATCTGGTCGAATTGCCGGAATTGTATAACCAGTTCGCCTCAGATCTGGCCCGCGCCCTCAACTTGAGCGAAGCGGATCTGAAAGCCGGGGCGAGTCCCCGGCAACGAGGTCGTGTTCCCGGGCGCAAAACAGCTTCCTCCGGCGGACCGGATGTCGTCTTTGAACGGCAGATTCTGCGTTTTGCGGCGCGCTATCCGCACAGATGCCCGGACGTGCAGGAACAGGGCGCGGATGTGTTTTTACGGACCGCCAGGGCGCGTACGCTATGGAATACCTTGTTGGCGCATCCGGCAGACGAGATCCCCTACCACCTGGATGAACGGGAAAAAGAATTCTGGATGAGCTGCCGTACCGGGGAAGCGCCGCCCCTGGATAACGAGGAAGGGGAGCTTGCGCCCTTGCTGCAAAAAATCGCAACGCGCCACAAAAAAATGGCAACAAGCGCTGTTTCCGCAGCCCTGCGGGGGACTGCCGGAACAGGTGACTTTGAAAGCGATTTAGAGTATATTAGTACGTTACGCGAAACGCAAAGGACGGATGATGAGCAATCTTAAAGATATCCAGCAGATCAAGTCTTTGATTGCCAAGGGCAAGGCTGTGGGCTTTCTGACCTTTGACGAAGTCAACAAGGCGCTGCCTGTGGAAATGGGCACGCCCGAACAGTTTGAAGAAATCATCGGCATTTTTGATCAGCTCGAAATCGTTATCGTGGACTCGGAAAAGGAAGGTAAAAAGATTTCCATGCCCTCGAGCGAAAGCGAGGACGAAGTGCCGTCCAGTGAAGGCGGCCTCGATCTCGCCGAGGACGAGGAGTCCGCGGATTATTCTTCGCGCAGCACGGATCCGGTACGCATGTATCTGCGGGAAATGGGGGCGGTGCCCCTGCTGGACCGCGACGGAGAAGTCGTCATCGCCAAAAAAATCGAAAACGGCGAACAGGAAGTGCTCTACGCGCTGGTGGAAGTGCCTGTGGCGGTGGAGGAACTCATCAATGTCGGGGAAGACCTCAAACTGAACCGCATCAAGCTGAAAGATGTGGTCAAGACCATTGAGGAGGATGACCCCAGCGAAGATGAAATGAACCAGCGCTCACGGGTCATTCTGCTCCTGGATGAAATCAAGCAGATCTTCCGCAAGAAAAAACGCATTTATGCCAAGCTGGACGAATGCTGCACGCTGGAACGCCGAGTAGCCAATATCCAGAAGGATATTCTCCAGTTCAAGGAAGAGATCGTCACCCGTCTGCGCGACATCAAGCTGGAAAAGACGCTGCTTGACCGCATCATTGAGACGGTGGAGGATTATGTGCGGCAGATGCATAACTGCCAGCGCGACCTGTCCGCCTACATCCTTTCCACGGGCCGTACGCAGAGTGAAATCCAGGAATTGTTCAGGGGCCTGGAGGCGCGTGAAATACATCCGAATGCCGCGGCGGAACTGCTGCGCATGAGCGTGGACGAGCTCTTTTCCTTCAAAGAAATGATCATCGGCAAAATTGAAATCCTGCAACGCTTGCAGGAAAAATGCTGCCATCACGTGACGGATCTTGAGGAAGTGCTGTGGCGCGTCAAAAACGGCAATAAAGACGCCATACGCGCCAAGCAGGAACTGATCCGCTCCAACCTGCGCCTTGTGGTGTCCATTGCGAAAAAGTACACCAACCGGGGCTTGCAGTTCCTCGATCTGATCCAGGAAGGCAATATCGGCTTGATGAAAGCCGTGGACAAGTTCGAATACCAGCGCGGCTACAAGTTTTCCACCTATGCGACCTGGTGGATACGCCAGGCCATCACCCGCGCCATTGCCGACCAGGCGCGCACTATCCGCATTCCGGTGCATATGATCGAAACGATCAACAAGCTTATCCGCACCTCGCGCTATCTGGTGCAGGAATTGGGGCGCGATCCCACGCCCGAGGAAATTGCCGAGCGCATGGACTACCCTGTGGACAAGGTGAAGAAAGTTCTGAAAATCGCCAAGGAACCCATTTCGCTGGAAACGCCCATTGGCGACGAAGAGGACTCCAGCCTGGGCGATTTCATTGAAGACAAAAAAGCCATTGCGCCGGCGGAAGAAGTCATCAATACCAAGTTGTCCGAGCAGCTTGCCGCCGTGCTGGCGGATTTGACGCCCCGGGAGGAGCAGGTGCTGCGCAAGCGCTTCGGCATCAGCGAGAAGTCGGATCATACCCTGGAAGAAGTGGGCAAGCTCTTTAACGTCACCCGTGAACGCATCCGCCAGATTGAAGCCAAAGCATTGCGCAAGCTCCGCCATCCGGTACGCAGCCAGGTCTTGCGCTCGTATTACGAGAATTAACGCCCGTCAGCGGATTTTCGCACCAGCGCGTGGAGTTCGGTTGCCAAGGCATCCGCGGCCAGAGCGGGATTGACGGTATAGAGCAGCGCGTCCTGCATGCGTCCGAGCAGTTCCCCCGCAGCGTGGAGGCCGCGCGCGTCCAGGCGCGAGGCGAAGCAGCGGGCGAGTCCCCTCTCTGTCTGGCCGGCCAGGACAGCGGCCAGGGCTTTCTGGCAGGCGAGCAGCAGTTCCTGTACGCGGGCAAGTTCAAGGCCGCGGACGGATGTGCGCTCGAACCAGCCGCCGCCTTCTTCCAGAAAGCGGGCCAGCGCGCTTTCCCATTCCCCGGCTGCGGGCGAAAAATCCGCCGTAGCAGGCCAGGGCAGCGTACACACCCAAGATCGCGAAACCAGGGTGGGCAGCAACTGTTCCCGTTGCGGCGCAAGCAGCACAAACACCGAGTGCGCCAAGGGCTCTTCCAGGGTTTTGAGCAGCGCGTTCGCTGCCGCAATGCGGATTTGCGCTTCCAGTCCCGCCAGGATGACGACGCGGCGGCCGGTGCCGTGCGGGGCTTCGCCCAACTGTTTCCGCAGGTTCTGGACCCGATCCATGGTCAGGGCGCGCACCGGGCCGGGCTTTTCCTCATCTTCTTTATCTTCTTTATTGGAGATGCGGCCATCCAAAAAGACAAGGTCGAGATGCTCCCCTGCGCCGATGTGCAGGCAGTCCGCACAATGCAGGCAAGGCCCCTGCGGGTCGCGCGCGGCACAGTTGAGCAAGGCGGCCCACCAGCGCGCCATGGCGACGCGCGAGTCCTCAACGCCGCCTTCAAGCAAGAGCACCTGGGGCGGCGCATCCGCAAGGCGCAGAAGAACCTGGCGCAGATCCACAAGTTCCAAGGCGGGAGCAAAAGCCTGGAGAGCCTGTTCCCGGTTGAAGGGCGTGTCGTGATCGGAGGAAAGTCTAGTCACGCTTCGGCGGCCTGAAGCGGAGCACCTGGCAGCGCTTTTTTCCGCTTGCGGAACCGGCGTCCGGCGCTTCGGGCGTTTCCAGGCGGAAGCCGGCGCCGGCGGCGCCATCCGGGCTGGCCTGGCCTTCAGCCTGAAGCTGTTGCGAAAGCTGGAGCTGGCGTGCCCAGTGGTAGTTGAAGAGCTGATTTTTCCAGCGCTTGCCCTGAATGAAAGAAAGCACCAGAGTGGCTTCTTCCCAACGCCGGCTGGGTTCAAACTGCGCCACAATAGTGGCATATTTCTCCCACAGGGCCATGAGGGAAGATTCATCCAGGGCGTCAAGCTGGCGTGCGAGCCGGAGAAGCATTTGTTCCATATGCCGTGTAGTATACACGAAAAACAAACCGCAAGCAAACAAAATTTCCGCAAGCATTGCGCCTGTCCGCAGTCACGCCTTACAAGACGTGCGTTTGACGGTCGGAAGGCTTTTGTGCGCCGTTTATTTTTCCGCAGGTTCGGGAAAAAGTTCCGCAGCCATCTCGCGCAATTTATATTTCTGGATCTTGGCGCTGCCGGTCATGGGAAATTCCCGCAAGATCGCCACATAGCGAGGAATTTTGTGCCAGGCTATCTTGCCCCGGCAAAATTCGCGCACATCTTCCGCGCTCAGGGACTCGCCGCCTTCCTTGGGGATGATGAACGCCGCCACTTCCTCACCGTATCTGCGGCTCGGCACGCTTACCACCTGCACATCGCGCACACCCTCCATACTCATAAGATATTCTTCTATCTCACGCGGATAAATATTTTCTCCCCCCCGGATGATCATATCCTTGATGCGGCCGGTAATACATAAATATCCGCGCTCATCCATGACGCCCAGATCGCCGGAATGCAGCCAGCCTTCCGGGTTTATGGCTTCCCGCGTGGCTTCGGGCATATTGTAATACCCTTTCATCACATTATAGCCCCTGCAGAGCACCTCGCCCACCGTGCCGTGCGGCAGTTCCTCGCAGGTCAGCGGATCCGCCACGCGCACCTCAACGCCGGGCATGGCCCGTCCTACCGTCCGGCAGCGCACTTCCAGACTGTCGGTAACATCGGATTGCGTCATTCCAGGCGAACTTTCGGTCAGCCCGTAGACAATGGTGATCTCTTTCAGAAACATTTCATCCATAACGCGCCGCATAAGCGGTTCCGGACACACGGACCCCGCCATGATGCCCGTGCGCAGGGTGCTGAAATCAAAGCGCGGGAACAGCTTGTGCTCCAGAACGGCCAAAAACATGGTCGGCACGCCGTACAGCGCGGTGCATTTTTCGGCATCCACGGCTTCCATCACCTGTACCGGGCTAAACCCTTCCAGAATGACCATGGTCGCGCCGTGGTTCACGCAGGCGGACACGCCCAGCACACAGCCGAAACAGTGAAACAGAGGCACCGGCAGGCAGACGCGGTCCGCGCTGCTGAAACGCTGGTGCGCGCCTATCCAGTACCCGTTCAGCCCCACTCCCACATGGGTGAGCATGACCCCCTTGGGAAAACCCGTGGTGCCCGAGGTATACTGCATGTTCACGACATCCCAGGGATCCAGGCTGTCCTGGCGGGCCTTGTATTCCTCCTCCGTCACCATGACGGACATGGCCATAACTTCAGGAATGGAATACATGCCGCGCTGTTTTTCCAGTCCCAGAAAAAACACCCGGCGCAAATGCGGCAAGGTGGCGGTTTTCATATTTTCGCGGGTGCGGGTGCGCAGTTCGGGAGCTACGGCATACAAGGTCTGGATGAAATCGTGGTCACGGAAGCCGTCGATAATGAACAAGTTTTCGCATTCAGACTGCGTCAACAGATAGCGTACCTCGTGTTCACGGTACGAGGTGTTCACCGTGATCAAAATGGCGCCGATCTTGGCGGTGGCGAATTGCACGGCAACCCAGTATGGCACGTTTGTCGCCCAGATGGCGACCTTTTCCCCTTTCCGGATGCCAAGCGCCATCAGTCCTTTGGCGAGATCATCCACGGTCTGGACAAATTCCCGCCAAGTCTGGCGGTAGCCCCGATCAACATACACCATGGCGTCATTATCCGGAAAACGCGCCGCAGTGGCGTCCAATAACTGCCCGAGCGTCTGCTCGCGCAAGACAAAGGGTTCTCCGAAGACGGAAACGGGATTGGCAACGGCAATGTCTTTCATATACAGTCCATAAGGCAAAAAATGCGAGATAATACTAAGGATTATAGAAAACAGCAACTATTTCAGTCGGTTCATCTCCATATGCTCCCACATGGTGGGGCACCACGGAATTGTAATATATTGTGTCGCCTGTTTCCAGAATATGTTCTTCGCGGCCATAGACCACGAGCAGCCTGCCCTTGGTCACGAGGATGAACTCCTCGCCCTGGTGGGAGGAAGGTTTGTGATCCGCGTTTTTTTCATCGGGCATGATCGTGATATAAAAGGGCTCCATATTCCGATCGCTCTTGCCCTTGCCAAGCGAATGGTACACAAACGCTGCCCGGCTGTTGCGCTCCTTGTGCATGGTCAAATCCGCCGTGCGTTCTCCCGCGCGGCTGATGATGGGATCCCGGGTAATCTCGTCGTCCATAAAGGTGCCCAGGCGCACTCCGAAAGCCCGCGCCACTTTTTGCAAAGGGCCAATCGAAGGATACACGTCGTCCTCTTCCAGCGATTCCAGAAATGTTTCTGTGAGTCCGGTAAGTTCAGCGAGCTGGGCGCGGCTGAGTTCGCGTCCTTCACGGTATTTCCGTATCCGTGATCCCAGAGTGTCATTTTTTTTCATGCGAACCTCTCTCTTGCATTTACCATACGTACAAAATAAGTCCCAGCCCTGCAAGCAATAGTCTGAAGCTCTGCCGCCATGTTCCAACTCTGCCTGGGGGCAGTGGCGATGGGCATTCATGAGCTATTGTACGCTCACAGAAAGCATTTATACGAAATTTTGAATTCCTTGCTAAGCCGCTTGGCCATTTTCGTGGAGATTGGCCGTTTGCCGCTTTCCATTTCGGAAATTGCATTCTGGCTGACGTCAAGGCGTACTGCCAACTCGGCCTGGGTAAGGCCTTCTCTGCCGCGCAAACCGCGCAGGGCCATTGCAGGGTTTCCATCAGGAAAGACTTCCTCAGCGCTGACCCATTCTTCGCCATCGTGTACCCGCTTCACCTCATGCCCGGCCAAGGTCAATACGCCACGAATGACCTCCGCGACTTTTACCGTGCTTTTAGCCGGGACAGTAAGCGTAATGACTCCGTGGCCTTCGGCATTGGAATGGATGTTCATTTCAGTCTGCATACTCTTTCTCCGACTATTTGAAACGGCTGTAATCAACCTGTTCATGCGTCCCGACAAATTGAATTTCCAGAACGCGAATTGTGCGATCCACTCTCTGCCAGACCACGACGTAGGTCGGATGCCCTCTGTTAAGGTGGCAATGAAAATGCCTGGATTTGCTCCCGGTAATTTTCCCGAAGTGAGGCCAACTAGGAACAGCGGGGCCTTTGTTTTGAAGGTCTTTCCGCAAAAGATACAAAGTATCGGCAATGTCGGACGGCAGCTTGCTTTTCTGCTTGTCCGCCTTGCGACTGAAGATAACCGTCCAGGGGTTTGCGCCGCCCGAGTCTGTCATGCTTCAAAGGTAGAGGGGGAAATGGTATATCGTCAAGAAAAATATTATATTTTTCCTATAATTCAAGGTGGGGATATGCGCATACATGGCAAGGCGGTTGTGGTGTTAAGCGGGACGCCGAGGGCGGCATCCCCTACGATACGGCGGCTGTAGGGGCGGCCGCCCGCATCTAAAATTCAAGTTACATTTTATATATTATTATACTAAATTTTATGAATTAAATTTCTATAGAAAAATATTATACCCCGCCAAATCGAACACCTCACCTCATATGAATCAAAACCTGAGATTCTTCAAGGCGGCATAATGGCCACGTCGTATGAAAAATAAAACTCCGATCCACAGACTCGCCAACCAAACAACCAACCCTAAATCTCGGATCATTGTGATTTCATTATGCGCCCCCAAAACAAGTTCTAGCCCTAGGAGAGGCAAAAAAAACACACCCACAAAAACCAAACATACCAGCATTCCTAACAGCAGTGGAAGTGGACGAGGCAAACAGGCCACTCGGCGCATTAGCCTACCATAGACTTCAAACGCTACTATTAGCACAACTGTCGAAATCACTAGACAAACTAGTAATTTGAGCCAGATCATACGCAATTCAATGACTGCCTTTAAACTTTTAGAATTTTGGGGACACATTACTAAATTATTTCCTACACCGTATATTGCCGTTGGGCAATCAAGGACAATAATTTAGCAATGTGTCCCCAAAATTCCAAGTAGCTCATGCTCACTGGTATTTTCACCATATTGACATTTCCCCCCCGCTTGCTATGTTTTCAGGTAAGGAGCACAGCATGGCAAGCGCCGCCTTCGATACTCTGGGATATTTTGAGAAGCTCAAGACCGCCGGTGTGCCCGAAATCCAGGCCAAGGCCCACACCGAAGCCATGCGCGAAATTGTGGAGGAACGGCTTGCCACCAAGCAGGATTTGCGGGAGATGGAAGCCAGGCTGACCGTCAACCTCACCAACCGTTTTGGGGTCATGCTGGCCGCCGCCGTGGCCCTGCTCACCGCCTTGATCAAGCTGCTCTGAACGCCGCTCATCGCACAAGACTCCCACCGCCCCGCCCGTACTGCGTCAAATAGGGCGTCAGATCAAGGGCAACCACCCCGCCCTTCGGGCACCCCTCCAAGGGAGGGGAATGGGGGAAATTCCCCACCGCCCTAAATTCCCCTCCTCTGGAGGGGTGCCCCGAAGGGGCGGGGTGGTTGCCCTTGCCCGAAGGGCGGGGTGGTCATTCGTTCACCGTGGCCGCCGGAATCATCATGGGAAAAGATGCCGCAGTCCTGCTGTGCAAGCCGACTGCTTTATGCTAATTTTGCGCATGAACACACAAGAGCGACGCAAATTTGCGCTGGCCGGACAGGTGCAGGGGGTGGGCTTCCGCCCCTTTGTATTCCGTCTTGCGCGGGAACACGGCCTCAGCGGCACGGTCGGCAACAGCCCGGAAGGCGTTGTCATTGAGATTCAGGGTTCCCCGCCGGCTCTGGACGCCTTTGCGCGGGATCTGGACGCCAAACTCCCGCCGCTGGCGAAAATCAGCGCCCGCCGGGAAGAAACGCTCCCGCCGCTTGAAGACGAGGCCGGCTTTCGCATTCTGCACAGCCTGGGGACACAGGCCGCCGGGCACGAGGTGCTGATCAGCCCGGACATGAGCACCTGCGAAGATTGCCTTGCGGATATGCATGACCCCGCAGGCAGCCGCCATGAATACGCGTTCACCAACTGCACCAACTGCGGCCCGCGCTATACCATTACGCGATCCATTCCCTACGACCGCGCCGCAACCTCCATGCAGTGCTTTCCCATGTGCCCGCAGTGCCGGAGCGAATATGACGATCCCCTGGACAGGCGTTTTCACGCCCAACCCAACGCCTGTCCCGTATGCGGCCCGAAGCTGTGGACGGCCCTTCCCGGCGATGCCGCCTGTACGCCGGATGCGCCGGGATACACGGGCCGGACGGATACGCAGGCCGTCATCGCCATAGCCGAGGCGCTGCATGCGGGAAAAATCGCGGCTATGAAAGGTTTGGGCGGATTTCACCTGGCGTGTGACGCCACGAACGCCCGGACGGTTGACGAAATGCGGCGGCGGAAACATCGCCCCCATAAAGCCTTGGCGGTCATGTGCCCGGATGTGGCCGCCGTGCGGAGGATTGTCCGCCTCAGCCCGGAAGAAGAAGCGCTGCTGCTCAGCCCGGAGCGCCCCATCGTGGTATGCGAACAGCCCTATGCCCGCCTTGCTCCCGGCATCGCCCCGGACAGCGCCACGCTGGGCGTCATGTTGCCGTACACGCCGCTGCATCATGTGCTTTTCAGGTATTTCTCCGCCTTGCGTCCCGAGGATGCGCCCATCGCGCTGGTCATGACCTCAGGCAACGCCGGAGGCGAACCGATTTGCCTCGGCAACCGGGAAGCCTTGCGTCGCCTTGCGTATATCGCCGACATCTTTCTGCTCCACAACCGCGACATCCTCATCCGCGTGGATGACTCGGTAGTGCGCCCCTGCGCCGCTTCAGGCAGCCTTGTCTATCGGCGGGCGCGCGGCTATGCGCCGCGGCCTTTGCAGCTTGCTTCCAAAGGTGCCTGTGTGCTGGGCGTCGGCGCGGAACTCAAAGCCACGCTGTGCGTGACGCGCGGGGAATGGGCCTTTCTGGGGCAACATGTGGGGGATTTGCAAGATCCCGCGTGCCTGGGTTTTTACCGCGAACTGGCGGAACATCTGCCCTCGCTGCTCCAGGTGAAACCGGAGGCGGTCATCTGCGATCTCCACCCGGATTACTGGTCCACGCATTTCGCACGGGAGTTCGGCCTTCCCGCGCATGCGCTGCAGCACCATTTCGCGCATGTATGGAGTGTGCTGGCCGAGCACCGGGTCGAAGGCCCGGCGCTCGGCCTGGCTCTGGACGGCACGGGCTACGGCGAAGACGGCGCCGTCTGGGGCGGAGAACTGCTGTTTGTGGACACCCACAGCATGCGGCAGCAGCGCCTGGGCAGGCTGTCGCTTTTTGCGCTGCCCGGCGGCGATGCCGCGATACGTGAACCCTGGCGCATTGCGCAAGGCTTTCTGGAGCAACTCGGTGAAGGCCGGGACTATGCGTGGCCCTGGCTGGACGGCAGCGTTGCGGCGGAACACGCGGCAGCGGCGGTGGCGGAGCTTGCGCGGCGCGGCGTAAACTGCCCGCAAAGCTCCAGTTGCGGACGCCTCTTTGACGCCGTATCGGCCCTGCTTGGGCTCTGCCTGCGCATCAGCTATGAAGGCCAGGCCGCCGTGCGCCTGGAAACAGCCCAAACACGGAATGGACACGAACATGACGCGCCGAAGCTCGATTTTCCCCTCTACGAACGCAACGGACTCTGGGAACTGGATACGCAAGCGCTTATCCGCGCGCTCATCCGGGAGCGCATGCGCGGGCGTGATACGGGCGTACTGGCGCGGGCCTTTCACACAAGCCTGGCACACGGCTTTGCGGATATGGCGCTTGCCGCAGCCCGGCGCACAGGTGTTTGGCGGATAGGGCTTTCCGGCGGTGTGCTGCAAAACGCCACCCTTGCGAAACTGCTGCCCGGCCTGCTGGAAGCGCGCGGGCTCAGGCCTCTGGCGCACAAAGACGCCCCGGCGCATGACGGCGGCATAGCATTAGGACAGGCGGCGTGGGGCAGCAGGCTTTTCAAATGACTTCTTGTGTAGTATGTTATATGAGATTAGAGATAAGAGAAGAGATGCCCGATATAACCCAGTGCAACTCGCTATGAACTCTCCCTATCGTTTCCCCTTGCCGTCCCTCGACTGGACGATCCCGGACAACATGCACACATGGCTGCAATCATTCCTGGAATCCTTTTGGTTAGGCATGCTGATCATAGATGAATCCGGCCAGATACGCGCGGCAAACGCCGCAGCCCATGCCTTGTTTGATGTCCCGTCCTCTGAGCCGCTAGGCGATGTTACGCATTGTTTCTCCTCTGAGGACGCCATGCAATTCAGGGCGAACTGCACACAGGTTCTGCGCGAAGAGCACTTCTCCGGCCATCTCGCGGAGATGTTCCTGCTGACAGGCGGCGCCCGATGCTGGACGCATTGCTCCTTCAGCCTCCTTGCCGGGCAGCAAGACGAACCGAAGCTGGCGCTTGTCACCCTGATAGACCTGAGCGCGGAAAACGCGGTACTGAAGCAGCACACGCTTTTCGCGATGCGGTATCGCGCTCTTTTCGACGCTGCGGCCGATGCCATGATGGTCATTTCTCCTCAAGGCATCTTGCTGGATCTGAACAGAATGACCTGCGAATATATGAACAGGTCGCGGGAAGAGCTGGTGGGCCAACACATACGGGTTATTTTTACCCCGGCCCGGCAACAGTATGTGGCCGACAACCTGGGAGAAATCCTGAACAAAGGCGAGCAACGCACCTTTGAGGCGTTGCTCGCGAACCCTGACAGCCCGATTCCGGTGGAAATCAACGCCCGTCTGACGGAATTTGAGGGACAACCCGCCGTGCTTGGCCTCGCGCGCGATATCACGGAACGTAAACTCCTTCAGGCGCGCCTTGAGTACCAGGCATCCACGGATCCGCTCACCGCGCTCAATAACCGGCGCCATTTCCTGCTCAAGGCGGATCAGGAGTTGCTGCGTTTCCAGCGTTATGGCGCCGGTTTTGCCATGCTGATGCTGGATTTAGACCACTTCAAAAGCGTCAACGACACCTACGGCCACCAGACGGGCGATGCGCTGTTGCGGGAATTCTCCCGCCAGATGCGGGTGGCGTTCCGGCATTCGGATGTTCTCGGGCGCATAGGCGGGGAGGAGTTTTGCGTACTGTTGCTGGAATCCAGCCTGCACCGTGGTATAGAAATCGCTGAGCGTCTGCGCCAGCAGGTGGAAAAAACTCCTTTGCAGTTCAACAACATCACGGTGCCGTATACGGTGAGCATAGGCGTGACCACGACCAGCGTGAACGATTCCGGCCTGGACAGCGTTATGCGCCGGGCGGACGCGGCCCTGTACCGGGCCAAACGCAACGGTCGCAACCAGGTGAATTATGAAAAAGCCCCGGATATCCCGGAGCAGGCCGTCACAGCACGATAAAACACCACATAAGGGCTAAGCGCCGCAGGCGGGCAATCTGCCCAGGCAGGCCAAGGCGGCATACAGCACAATCCCGGCGGCGGTGGACATGTTGAGGCTGCGCGCGCTTTCCCGGATGGGAATATGTACGCGCAGGCCGCATTGTTCCAGCACATGCGCGGGCAGACCGCGCGTTTCCGGTCCGAAGAGCAGGCTGTCGTCCGGGGTGAAGACAGCATGGTGCAGCAACGTGACCTCCCGCGTCCGTCTGGCCGTAGTGGCGACGAGACGCCGACCCCTGCCTGCCCCGTCCAGATACGCGGCAAGGCCGGGCCATACATGCACCTCCACTTCCGGCCAATAATCAAGCCCCGCGCGTTTGAGGCGTTTGTCGTCCAAAGAAAAGCCCAGAGGCTCGATAAGGTGCAGGGGCACGCCCATGGCCGCGCACAGGCGCGCCACATTGCCCGTGTTGGGCGGGATTTCAGGTTCATAAAGCACGAGGTGGGCAGGCATCGGGGATCCGCATCCGGGAGTTGGGTTATAGTCCGGCCTGATAGGCATCGGGGATTGTTTCGACATCTTTATGGAAGTCATCCAGGGGGTCAATGGGCGCGGCGCCGCCCCCTCTGGCGTAGACATACGCGCCGATATTCACGCGGGGGATATGGAAACGCGGGGTGAGCAGGCCCGTGCGGCTGTAGCGGCAGACAGGCAGGCCGGTATAGTTGGCCTCGTTGACGCCCGGAAAGGCAAGTGCCGCGCCTAAAAAGGCCAGATCCGCCAGCGCGCGCAGACCTTCATCGTCCGGGGGCAGGCCGTAGGGATAGGCCAGGATGCGGGGAATACGCTCGAAAACGCCTTGGGTCTTGAAATCTTCCATCTGATCTTCGAGTATCTGCCGCGTCTGCCGGTAGCCCCAGCCCGTCATTTTCGGATGCCCGCGCGTATGGTAACCGCACTCCAGCCCCGGCAGAGGAGCGAACTGATCCAGCACTCCGGCGAGAGCGTGTTTACCGCCGAAATAGCTTTGGCCGCTCAGGAAGAAGGTCGCCCTGGGGACAAGGCCCGCCCGATGGGCGGAATCCGCGAAGATTGCCGCGAAAGAACGGCTGGTCGCGGCCTGCGGGTGTTCTTTACGCGAAAAGATGACGCTGGGATGCGCGTCATCCGCCGTAACGCCCAAGGCTTTGCGGCCCTTGGGCAGCTCGGCGTCAACCCTGCCGAGCAGGATATCGCGCATATTGAGCGGCGCAAAGCCCTGCCGCCAGATATGATCGAACAGCCGCGCCAGTTGTTCGGGGGAGATCTCCTCCGGCCTGCGCGGCGTATCGCAAACCTTGTGGAACATGAGGATGGGGATGGCCCCTTCCGCCGGAGCGGCGTCCGCGCCGGAGCTGCCCAGGCCGCAGGCTGCGAGCGTGGCCGCCAGACCAGCCAGAAAGCGGCGGCGGCTGATGTTTCGTTTCTTCATGGTTCCCATCCGGCAAAGCGTTGTTTCAGGCGGCTGATACGTTCAAAGGACAGCGCGATCCGGGCGGGACTGATGCGGCCCTGCCGCACCAGCCGCAGCAGCGCGGCGTGGACTTCGTCCGCGCTTATATCCGGCATGCGGCTGTTGTTGCTGAACACCAGAATGTCCACTCCGGCCTCCACGGCAAGCAGGATACGGTCTTCAAGGCTGTAGGACTTGGCCACGGCGTCCATTTGCATGTCATCCGAGATGATGACGCCCGCAAACCCCATTTTGCCGCGCAAGAGTCCGTTGAGAATACGGGTGGACAGGCTGGCCGGGTGCAGGGCATCCAGGCCGCGGTGATACAAGTGTCCTGCCATCACGGCGCCGGACCAGCCTTCCAGGATGGCTTTCTGAAACGGGATGAGTTCCGTTGGCTGCCAAGTGGCGGAGATGTCCGGCATGCTGTCATGACTGTCTTCCCTGGCGCTGCCGTGTCCCGGAAAATGCTTCAGGCAGGGGGCCACACCCGCCTGGGTCAAGCCTTCGCCGAAGGCGATCACATGGGCCGCCACCAGATGCGGATGCATGCCGAAACTGCGCTGCATGGCGCCTATGGCGGGATTTAACGGATTGATATTGAGATCCGCTACAGGGGCAAAATTAAGATTGATGCCTACCGCCGCCATTTCCAGGCCCATGCGGCGGGCGGTCCGGCGTGTGGCGTCCGGGCTGCCGTTGCCGAGTACGGCGGCCGCCGGGCCGCCTTCAAAACCGCGTTCGGGTCGTAAGCGTTGCACAGTGCCGCCCTCCTGATCCACGGCGATGCAAAGCGGGCGCGGCGCGGCTTTTTGCAGGCGCGTTATCAAACGGCGCAGTTGGGTTGGAGATTCGATGTTTTTCGGTCCGCCGCGCGCGTCCCGTTCAAAGAGGAGGATGTTGCCCACCCGCCCGGCCTGGATGGCGGCCAAAAGCGGGTTTTTATCCGGCAGTTCGAAGCCGTTCATGCCAACCATGATCATTTGTCCGATCATGTCGGACAGGGCCGGTCTTTTGGCAGGGCTATTCCGGCCGGCGGGATCGGCCTGCAGCGATGTTTTTGCGGTGCTGTTCCGTGTGGGGGCAACGGGGAAGCCCGTAGTGCCGGGCATTGTCGGCGCCGCAACTTGCGGCGCGTGCGGGTTTTTGACGCCTGATCCCGTCATGGGCAGAGCTTTGAAGTCCGGCGGGTCGGCTGCCCGCGCGCCGCCGGACGTAACGATCCACAGCAGGAGCGTGACAAAGACAGGAAGCGCGATACACCGGGCATATGTACTGGGCAGGGCGTATTGCATGGCAATCAGGCTGACGCCCGGCAGGCGATCCCCGGTCTGGCCTGGCAGATGACGCGGATATCCCGCGCCCCTTGGCCGTATGGCCCCAAGGTGGCGAAGAGGGCGGATTCCAGCACGTCCACATCTTGTTCTTCCGGGCTGTATCCGCCGCTTTCCGCAGTCAGTTGTTCCCGCAACAGACGCCGCGCGTCGGCTTCGGCCTGTTCAAGGGTATAGGAACTCGCCACAGGCCATGTTTTTCCCGACACAGGCGCAAAGGCCTGTTTGCGGGCCGTGTCCGCGAACAGTTCCAGGGCCGTGGTGGGCAGGCTGACGGCCGCGCCCACGGCATTGACGATATCCGTATGGGGAGGGCACACTACGGGCAGGTTCAGTTCCTGTTCCACCAAGGGCCGCATCAGCAGGGCGGGGCCGCCTGCCAGGAAGACCCGTTTCGGCGCGAGCCTGCGATCCTCCAGCAGAGCCGCCAGGGTATAGACTGGGCGGCTGTTGATGCGTTTGAGCTGTTCCCGCACGGCCTTGGCGATGGCGGCCAGGGCGTTTTGCACGGCTTCGCGGGCGAGATCCGGCGCCCGGAGACCGTGGGCGGCGGCCAGCGCTTCAAGGCCCGCCCGCGAGGCGCGGGCGTTGCCGCTTGGCGTTTCTTCCAACATGTTCAGGGCGTCAAGCAGGGTGGGAACGCCGCCGCCAAAGGCCAAGGCCGGGCCGTGGCGCAGGGGGCCGACCCGCACCTGTCCTTCCGCGACACGTAAGGCCGAATCGCCGCCCACAGGCAGGGAGGAGGCAGCCAGAGCGCGTACGGGTGTAGCGCGTCCGCGCACGATCATGCCTTCGCGCTCCAGGACCGGCGAGCCGGCGGCGTAGAGGGCGATGTCCGTGGTAGTGCCGCCGATGTCCAGGAGAACGGCGTCCTCGTCGTTGTCCGCAAGGGCCAGAAGGCCCATGACGCTGGCGGCGGGGCCGGAGATGAGCGAATGCACGGGACGCGCGCGTGAGGCGGCAAGGGGGATGGAACCGCCGTCGGCTTTGAGGAAAAAGAGCGGAGCGCGGATGCCCGCCTCTTGCAGGGCGGCGTCGGCGGCATCGGCGAAGGCGTTGTGCAGCCGCCATATGGCTGCGTTGTAATATGCGGCGGCAATACGGCGCGGAAAATTCAGCAGGCCGGACAGGGTATGCCCTTGGCAGACGATGTCGCCGAAGGGGGCGAGAGTTTTGGCCATAGCCTGTTCAAAGGCGGGGTTACGCGGCGAAAATTTGCTGACAGCCGCAAAAGCCCGCACACCTTGGGACTGCCAGCTTTGTGCGGAGGCGCGCAGGCTGTCGAGCCGCTGCGGCGTCACTTCAACCCCTCGGTGGTCAAGGCCGCCGGGAACCACATGGGTATATTCGCCCAGGGCGAAACGGGCCGGGTCAAGACCGGGTCCGCCGCACAAGGCGAGGCCTACGGCGTCCGCCTTGTCTTGCAGCAGGGCATTGACCAACAGCGTGGTGCCGAGGGTGACGCGCGCAAGGTCTTTGCGAAGCTGTGCGGGCAGGGCGGTGAGCGTCTCGCGCAGCGTAGCGACAAGATCCTCGTGCCGCGTGGGGAGCTTGGCCCGCGCCGCGACCGCGCCGTTGCGGATGATCACGGCATCGGTATGTGTGCCGCCGGCATCTATGCCCAGATACATGCGTAGCGCTCCAGTGGTACTGATTCGGTGTTCACGCATCATGCTCTTTGCTGGGCACGTAGCACACCCCGTCATCAAACTCAAGGAAGGCGCAATGTTCTGTATTTTAGGCCACACTTTCAATTTGCTTAAGTTTAGCATATATTACACTGTACGGTTATTTTTCTTGCATGTAGAAAAAAAATAACCGTACAGTGTAATTGCTTGAGCCCTTGCCCAACAATAACTGAACGGTATTATTATGGAAGATA
>Ga0123357_10000707_pt1 | contig 33513 bp, 27 predicted proteins | sample TergutEmb28metaG_FD_89873 | JGI IMG/M metagenome (GOLD analysis project Ga0123357, IMG submission 89873) | Embiratermes neotenicus P4 segment gut microbial communities from Petit-Saut dam, French Guiana - Emb289 P4 | ecosystem: Host-associated > Arthropoda: Insects > Digestive system > Gut ... | reverse complement strand
CTTTCTCAAAGTCCGCACCCTCGTTATAACTCACATAAAAACCGCTGTCATTGGCTATATATACATACCCTTTTGTCGGGTGTACTTTTACAATCGAATCCCAGCCGACTGTTTTATTCACGATTTTCCACGATTTACCGCCATCAACCGATTTATATAAATAAGGGAGTATATCCCTGTTACCCCATGCCTGATAGTTATCTTTATCTACGCCGGGACTCCAATATGCAATCATGCTTCCCCCTTTTTCTGCGTCATAGCTGGACGGGTCGAACGCAATTTGCTCCCTGAAATCGCGGTAGCCGCATATGGCTGCTGGATACGCCTGCGTCCATGTTTCGCCTCTGTCAGTCGATAAGTATATTCCGTTTGAGTCGCTGTAGCCGGAATTCGCGCCAACGGCAAGTACGTTGTTTATATTGTTGGGGTCGATAGCGAAAGTGCAGCATCCTCTGGAGTGCATTCCCGAATTTGCCGGCTCCCACATTTCGCCGCCGTCAACGCTGCGGTAAATTCCGCCCACATCAGTTCCGCAGAATATTAGGCTGCCCTCTACAGGGTCGCAGGCTATCGATACTTCCCATTGGCCGCCCTCGCCTCCGAAATAGCCTTTCTCGCGCAGAGCCGCGCTGATTATAGGCATTTGCGTGAAGTATTCGCCCGTGAGAGCGGGGAGCGCATATGCGGGAGCTGCCTGTTCTTTTGATGGAAATACAGGGTTATGTTCGATTATTTTCGGTGTTTCTTCCATCGTGCTTTTCTCCGTTTCCGACGGCGTTGTTTCCGTCTGTATCGTTGTTGCGATTGATGTAATTTCTGCAGTATTATCAATTTTTACATTCTCTTCGCTTTTGCATGAACTAAAACAAATTAAAATTATCGAAATTGAAATAAAGAAAATTATTCTTTTTATCATGTTTAATGCGCCTTTCATAAAATGGTTATCTGTATTTTGAAACTTTTCTTGAAAAAGTAATGAAATACTACAATAAATATTCCGCGTTGTTTCTCAACTCTGGACTGTTTTTATTATACATTCTTTTTATGAATAATTATACTATTTATTCTTTTCATTCATATGCTGAAGCAATGTTATTAGTACTTAAAATGGATATTTCCTGAAATATTTTAAGCATTGAAGTACCTTGAAATAAAAAATATATTTACCCTCAAAATTATTCCCAAAAATAGAAATTTCGCCCTGAAATTATACTGAAAAAGTAAATTTTCAGAGATTTTTTTATTAAAAAATACTTGGTAAAACCAGACTTTTCCACATTATCATAATGTAAATTACAAATTTTTATGGAAAAATGTCGAAATCTGTTGACATTAAAGGTTCTTTATAGGTTATAATAAAAGCATACAGTGAACCTAAAATAAATGAAAATAATGTGGTGTAAATTATATAAAACGCAAGAGGAGGTTTCACCATGAAATTAATGCACATTATAACTTCAATATTTCTAATAATTTTACTTTTCAAACTTTTCCCCGCGCTGACAGTTTCAGCAGAAGCATCAGAAACTGTGTTCACAAATGGGAAGGCGAAAATAGATTTTACAGATTCCAACACCACCGGAACAGTTAGGATAAATATGGTTTCAGAATCAGACAAGAGGGTCAAAGTAACTATCTCAAAAAATGAAGAAAACAGTCAGACATATGCATATAATCTGCAAAATAACACGACAGCCGAAATATACCCGCTGCAGATGGGCGACGGCGAATACATAGTGAAAATATGGTTTCAGGCGACGGGATCGAGGTACTCACTGGGAATGACAGGCAGATACAGCGTTAAACTTTCCGACGTAAACGCGCCGTTTCTCAATCCCAATCAGTACGTAAATTACAGCGATGAATCAAAGATAACAAAAATAGCGGCAGACCTGACTAAAGATTGTTTAAACGAGCTTGAAAAAGTTGAGGAAATATACAAATTTGTGATACACGGTTTAGAATACGACATGCATAAAGCGGACACAGTGCAGAGCAGCTATCTGCCGTCGGTGGACGCTATAGTGGATATTGGAAAGGGCATATGCTTCGATTACGCGGCGGTATTTGCAGCGATGCTACGCTCCGTTGATGTGCCGGCGAAACTCGTCACGGGTTATGTGAAGCCGGACAACGAATACCACGCATGGAATGAATTCTACCTGAAAGACGAAGGCGGATGGTTCAAAATAAACGAAATGAAATTCGACGGCAGAAAATTCGAACGAATCGATCCGACATTTGATTCAACTTCCAAATCAAGCAGGAAGGTTTTGCAATTTATTGGCGACGGTACGAATTACACGAAATTTCAAGAATATTAATTTGTATATTAAACAAGTGCCGATGTGCCGAATAATTAATAACATAACTATATAACTTAATCCATTTTATGGTCGCTTCATTCAGTCCTACCGTACTTACGTAGTAACCCTCCGCCCAGAAATTCCGGTTTCCGAACTTGTACTTCAGATTTGCATGTTTGTCGAACATCATCTGAACTTGATACACTTAACTTCGGAGGTATGCTCACCAGCATATGTACATGGTCAGCCCTTAGATTGCCCTCGATTATTTCCACTCTCTTGTAACTGCACAACTGTTTGGGTATGTCTCTCAGACTCTCTTTGTATTGAATATATACGATTTTTCGTCTATACTTAGGAGTAAAACACGATATGGCATTTGCACATCCATTTCGTGTGCGCCAGACTGTTTGTTTGGTTTGCCATTGAAAACACCTTTTCCTTTCTATATAGTAGTAGCTTGAACAACTCTATTATATCAGGAAAAGGTGTTTCTTTGTATAACTTTCAATTTGTTTCTGTGTGTTTGGGTTGATATGCTAAACGTATGCCGGCTTCGTCGAACCGGCGCTTGATCTCCGCAAGGCATTCGCAGCGGAGAGTAAAAGCGTCTCCCGCCGATTTGCCGGCGGCGGAAGCCTGTATTCTGATACCGAAAAGCCCCATCTCCACTACCTGCGCCGCTACCAACGGAACTCCTTTCTTCACATCTTCCGGTTTGCGCATATCTACAAGAAGGGGATGCGCTGAGACGACATCGTTGACAATATGCCGTGCAATATTCAAATCCTGATTGAAATCCAAAAACAAATCAATAAACTGCACCGTGCGTGCGTCGACCGCCGAAATATTTTCGAAAATCGTCGTGTTCATAACGCCGTTAGGCACGATAACACGCGCGTTGGTCATTGTTCGTATTAATGTGTGGCGCATAGTGATGTCTTCGATGAACCCTGTTATGTCAGGATTAAGGATATGCACCCGGTCTCCCACAGAAAATGGGTGCGATATTAACAAAAACACCCCGCTGATTACGTTGGAAAACGATGCCTGAGCAGCCAAGCTGATACCGACTGCAACGATACCGGAACCGGCTAACAGCGAAGTCGCCAATGTGCGGAATCCGGGGATATTATAGGCGACGGCCGCGACGGCGAGTACATAAATCACCACATTGCAGCAACGGCGCAGAAACCGGTCCGTCATGATGTGAGTATTCGGCTTGCGTGCCCGCAGGCGAAAGATATGCGTTACAATCATACGTACAATGATTGCCGCGGCGATGACTGCAACCGGTCTTATCACATATCCCATTACCGCGCCGAAATCAATATTTTGCCCAAATAAATAAAAATTATTCAGCATTGATTGTCTCCTTTTTTAACTCTGAAAGGCAACAGACTGTTTGTTTCACGAACATATTCGTCAAACCCCAGCCGTTTCCCCCGGTTGCGTTTGTCTGCCATGGGAATACTCACAATCAAGAACATAAGCGTATTTACCAAAGGTCCGACGCATAAGAACCACAGTCCCGGAGACGAGGAGAGCAGCATAATATATACCCCCCACCACATCAGGATTTCACCGAGGTAGTTCGGGTGTCGTGAGTGTTTCCATAAGCCGTCGCGTATAATCAGATTCTGTCCGGCGTTCCTGCGCCTGAACCGGTGCATCTGAACGTCTGCGATAAGCTGAAGGGTCGTTGCAGCGATACAAACCATAAATCCCAAGACAGTAAGAGCGTTAAGCGCGCTTTCCTCTATGAATACAACCCCCGGCAGCAGGCAGAGATATACGACGAGCGTCGGGAATATGTTGATACCGAAAAAGCTGATAATCTGAAACGCCCGCGGATATTTACGCTTGAATCCGTCATACCGCCAGTCCTGCGTGCTGAGATTTTTGAATGTGTACGCCCAGTTGCAGGTCAGGCGAACGCCCCAATACCACACAGCAAGAAGAATCAGGAATATACCCATATCCATCGCGCCGAAATATAATGTAATCCCCGTATAAATGACTACAGGCGCGACGCTCCAGTATGGGTCATACACCGACGCATTTTGTAATGCCGCTTCAGTCAGGTAAACAAAAATCGTTGCACAAATATCTCCGGCTAAAATCCGCCAGATGATATGTGCTTCAGGCAGCACCCGGAATATAGTTACGCCAATCCATACTGCAATGGCATATATGACTGTGATGACGGCGAATCCTGCTATTCTGCTTTGTTTCATTTTCCCTCTGTAATTTTTTATAAATAAAAATTTTGATTAATTGTACCATAAATATATGAAGAAATAAACTGAACACATAAAAATCGGGGCGCATTTATTTTTGATATGGTATTGCGAAAAATTTAACAGTATGATATAATATTATAGTTTAAATACAATGCCGGAATAATCTATAAAAATTTTTTATAATTCATTAAACCTTTTTTGTATAGACAGGTTCTTTATAATTAGAGACATATGATGAATATATGAAAGGCATAAAAATGAAAAGCAACAATGAACTGGTAATCGAAGCGCAGAGCGGCAATATTAATGCGTTTGAAATTTTGGTTGATAAATTCAGGAATATGGCGATAGGCTACGCTTATTCCGTGTTAAAAGATTATCACTATGCGGAGGATGCGGCGCAGGAAGCGTTCGTTCAGGCATATTTTAAATTGAAAACATTACAGTCCCCTGAAGCGTTTCCCTCATGGTTTCGGAAGATTGTATTTTCGCAGTGCGAGCATTTTTACCGCAAAAGCAGATTGCCGGTCCTTCCATTGGACGATGTCCTTGAAATACAAAGTCAAGATTACAGCCCGTCGGAAATTGCTGAACGCAATGAACTAAAAAGGCAGCTTTTCAATTCGGTCGCGGCATTGCCTGAAAAAGAACGGACGATAACGGTTTTGTTCTACATCAGTGAATACTCCACGGCTGAAATCAGCGACTTTTTGGATTTGCCTATAAGCACAGTTAAAAATCGTTTGTTCTCCGCAAGAAAAAAACTACAAAAGGAGCTGGTCGATAATATGAGTGACACATTCAAAACACAAAAATCGAGTAAAGAATTTACAGAAAGGGTGAAAAATATGATAGTATCAGGCTATAAACATGCTTTATTTATGAAAGAAGACGGAACAGTGATGACTTGGGGCGATAAAACGAGATTCGCGGCTGTTGCAGGTTTGAAAAATGTCAAGTCGTTAGCGGCGGCATCAGGACATAATTATTCGTTCGCACTGCTTGTCGACGGCACGGTTTGGGGTTGGGGCGATAATTGTTTTTCTCAGCTTGGAACCGGCTCACGCGAAAAATATGTTACAATACCGGAACAGGTAAAAAGTCTCAGCGATGTCGTTTCGATTTCTGCGGGGGTGGCTCACGCATTAGCGTTGAAAAAAGACGGGTCAGTATGGTCGTGGGGAAAGAACTGGTATGGGCAGTTGGGAAGCAGCCGGAGAAATGCCGAAAACCGTAAAATAGAGGACAGCGAATTTCCGTCCGAAATACCGGGCTTGAAAAAGATTACACAAATTTCTGCGGGGTATTTTCGTTCACTGGCGTTGGCGGAGGACGGGACAGTGTGGAGATGGGGCGGCTACGGCGATTCAAGGTTCAGCTTCCCGATTGTCTATGAAGCCGATACACCTGTTCAAATAAAAATTACCGGAAAAATCACCGCTATTTCTGCGGGCGGTATGCACGACGTCATGTTATGCGAGGACGGAACTGTGTGGGCGTGCGGATATAATACGCAAAAACAGCTCGGGTCTGTAAATATATGCAACGAAATCTTGGACGTTCCCGTGAAAGTCCGAAACCTGTCGGAAGTCAGCGTTATTTCGGCAGGCGGCAGTTTTACATTGGCGTTGAAAAAAGACGGCACTGTTTGGGCGTGGGGATTAAATGAAAATGGTGAACTCGGCTGCGGATCATACGATGCGAATTCTGAATTTACGCTCGAAGATCATGTAAAAAATGAACCTGTAAAAGTTTGTTTGCCCCAAACTGTCGTTGAAATAACTGCCGGTGGTTCGCACGCTATGGCGGTTACAGGCGACGGCGGCATATGGGCGTGGGGCAGCAACGACGAGGGACAACTTGGCGATTTTTCCGAGAACAAACAATGTGTTCCGCAGAGGATTATGTCATTATGAAATATAATTTTGATGAAATTATAGAACGAAAAAACACAAATTCACTGAAATATGATTTTGCCGCCGAACGCGGCAAACCGGAAGGATTAATTCCCCTATGGGTAGCCGATATGGATTTTAGAACGGCGCCGTGCGTTACAGAAACGCTTATAAAATCTGCTAAACATTCTGTATTCGGATATTCAGAAACAAAAAAAGACGGGGATTATTTTAAAACCGTGCGAAAATGGTTTGCCGAAAAGTTTGACTTCGAAATAAAACCGGAATGGCTGGTAAAAGTTCCGGGAGTAGTCTATGCCATATGCAACACAATTAAAGCGTTTACGGAAACCGGCGACGGAGTTCTGATACAGACTCCCGTATATTACCCGTTTAAGGAATCTATTGAGGCAAACGGGCGGCAGACTGTTACAAATCCGCTGATGTATATTGATGGCAGATATGCTATTGATTTTGGTGATTTTGAAAATAAAATAACTAAAAACAACGTAAGACTGTTTATTTTATGCAGTCCGCATAATCCGGTCGGCAGAGTATGGTCAAAAGAAGAACTTACAAAAATGGGCGATATATGTTTGAAACATAGCGTAATTGTGGTGTCCGACGAAATACATTGCGATTTCGTATACAACGGATATAAACATACTGTATTCGGAGCGATAAGTGAGCAGTTCTTACAAAATTCCATTATATGTACATCGCCGAGTAAAACATTCAACCTTGCCGGACTTCAAATCGCCAATATATTTATTGCGGACAGTAATCTCAGAAAAAAATTCAAAAAGGAAACAGTTAAAACAGGTTATAGCCAACTCAACGCTATGGGGCTTGTTTCATGTCAGGCGGCATATGAAAACGGCGGCGAGTGGGTTGACGAACTAATAAAATACATAGAAAAAAACTATAAATATGTAAAAGATTTTATAAGCGTCAATCTTCCCAAATTACGGATGTCTGAACTTGAGGAAACATACTTGATATGGCTGGACTTGAACGCATACGATTTGTCGGATCCTGAACTCGAACGGGTAATCGTCGATAAAGCCGGAGTATGGGTTGACGAGGGCGCTATGTTCGGAAGCGAGGGCAAAGGTTTTATACGGATAAATATCGCCTGCCCGTTAGTTGTGCTTATAGAGGCGTTCAACCGGTTAAAAAAAGCTCTAAACAGTATAAACACAAACAAAAATCCTAATATTATGAAAGGTTAGAATTATAGCGGCACAGTTCTGCCGGTTTTAATTAATTTTAGACCGTCACAAAGAGATTACACATCACACCTGAATAATTTGATTTTTTCTAACGCCGCCGCCCTGCCCGCCTGCTTCGACGGCGCAAACAGCGACGGCACGCTGTAGTTGAACCCCGGCTGGTTCTGAGTCGCCGTGTACTGTCTGCCGAAAGCCGCAACAAATTCTGTGCAGATGTTGACTTTCGCTATGCCGTTCCGTATGGACTTTTTAATCTGCTCCGCATCGATGCCTGTACCGCCGTGCAGGACGATGGGCATTTTCAGCAGGCTGTATATTTCGCGCAGACGGCGTATGTCAAGCCGCGGCTCTTTCGTGTAGAAGCCGTGCGCTGAGCCGATTGCCACAGCCAGAGCGTCCACGCCGGTCTGCTTCACGTATTCGACAGCTTCTTCCGGAACCGTATAATATTCCTCCACGCCAGTTGGTATATTTGCCTCGCCGCCGGGTATGCGCCCCAGCTCGCCTTCCACCGTCGCGCCGGTCTTTTTTGCCATCTCGACCGTTTTACGCGTCATTTCCACATTTATCTCGAACGGTTTGGACGACGCGTCGATCATCACAGAGGTGAAACCGTTGTCAAGCGCAGCCCGGACCAGTTCCAGCGTGTCGCCGTGGTCAAGGTGCAACGCAGCCGGAACGCTTGCCTTTTCGGCAACCATGCGGGCGATTTTCGCCAGATTTGCTATTCCGGCGTATTCGCATTCCAACGGTCCAGCCTGCAAAATAACGGAGCAGTTAGCTTCCTCCGCAGCCTCTATGACCGCTTGTGCGGAGTCCAGCGACCAGAACTCGAACGCGCCCACCGCGTATTTACCGTTCAGTGCAGGAAGCAACAGCTCCTTCATTTTTACTATTGACATATTATATATTATGTGTATGATATAGTCATAGCTAAATCACACGATTCCTTTCTGAAAAAATTTTGATTTATAATTCTGTTCTATGACACAGACTATTTTATAATTTTATGAACTTCTCTCTGCGCGGCATATTTTTACGGAAATTCGGCATATCTATCGCGCGACCGTTATTCGTGACGGACAACTCCGACAACAGCGCGACAGCCGTCCATTCGCATGCTTTATATATATCAATATCCGGCGGCATATTAGTCTTTATCGCATTTATGAAATCTTCGACTAAGAAAAAGTCCCCGCCGCCGTGACCTGCCTTGTTTTGTTCCTCCGACGCTTTTTTATACCTGTCAGGCAGATAATCGTTGAATTCCGAAAGTCCGCGCCATTTCGCATGATCCGTATTTTCATCCATATGCGACAGCCATATTTTATGGTCGTCTCCGAATCCGCGGGGAGCCTCGTACGCGCCTTTTGTGCCCTGCAGCTGATAGTACGCCATGTTGTGCGGACGCGGCGACAGGCAATCTATGCGTATCTGTGCAAGTTTATTGTTGGTAAGCTGACATAACGTGATACTTGTATCGTCCTGACGGAATTTCGGATTTGCGTGATGTCCCGTGCCAAACGACGAAACGCTTATAATCCGTTCATCGGCGAACCATTGCATGACCGGTCCGATGCTGTGCGTAGGATAAAACGCGCCGCGTTTGCCTAACTGCCAATATGTCCGCCATGAGGTTTTACCGTTGCCGTACGCGGCGATTCCGGAAATTTCATGCAGATATTCGCCTTCGCCGTAATAGACGTCGCCGAACACGCCCTGCCTGACCATATTGCGGACTTGCTGGTTCTGCGGCATATAGCAGTAATTTTCCGCCAGCATATAAATTTTATTGTATTTTTCCACGCATTCGATAAGCCACCATAATTCGTCCATCGTTACGCCTGCCGTCACTTCGGATAGGATATGTTTGCCCGCCTCTAATGCGGCGATCGCCTGCGGCACGTGGCATTGCATAGGTGTTGCGATAACGACGGCGTCAATATCGCTCTCCAGCATATCTTCAAATATTCGGTATGTGTGCGGTATATGGTGAGTCTCCGATACGATTTTCAGCAACTGTTCGTTAAGGTCGCATATCGCCGTAACTTCGACATCCGGAAACGCATTAAACCCCATTAAAGTGGACAACCCGCGACCGCCTGCTATTCCTATTTTTAACATAATTACAACCCCTCTATTTTAAAATTTATTTTGTTTTGCCGGCTAACAATTCGCTGCCTTTCCCGCGATATGTAATCTCCTCAGGTTTCATTCCATATTCGCGCGTCAGGATTGCGGCAATACGCGTCAGGCAAAACCCGCCCTGACATCGTCCCATTGTGGCGCGGGTTCTATATTTTATCCCCGCGAGCGTCCGAACGCCCAACGGATTTTCTATAGCATGAATGATTTCCGCTTTCGTTATATTTTCGCACCGGCAGACTATTTCGCCGTATAACGGGTCTGTTTTTATTTTTTCGTGTTTTTCGCCGTCCGTCAACCGATTAAAAGGCGTTTCTAACATGCGCGTTTTGATTCTACTTTCGCTCTTATGCCGGACGCCGCATTTTTGCACAATCATTCCGACGATATCCTCCGCCAATGGAAGAGAAGAAGTAAGCCCCGGCGACTCGGTTCCGATTAGATTGAACATTCCGGGTACTTTTGCGTCCTCGCCGATGATAAAGTCGCCGAATCCTCCCGAAGAAACCAATTTCGCCCGGATTCCGCTGTAACTGCGTATAATATCTTTTTGGTTGATCGCGGGAAACAGTATTTTTGCCTCGCTTATCAGATTATCCATCACTTCGCGCGTACAGGCGTAATCTTCCGGGTCGTCGATATACTCTGCGCTGGGACCGATGATGATGTTTCCGCCCGTCGTGGGGGTAAGATGCACGCCAAGCCCGCCTATGCCGGGTTTGGGAACGGGATACACAGGTATTGCCAATTTTGCTTTGCTTTTTTTATCTAACACATAATATTCGCCGCGGCACGGGTATATCGGGTAATATGTGCCCCCTGCCATACGCAGAATTTCTCCGCTGAACAGACCGGCGGCGTTTACGATATAACGGGTGCGTATATCATGTCCGCCGGCTTTGATAGCAAACCCGCCGTTTATGTTTGTTATACTACTCACGGGGCTTTCAAAGAAAAACGTAACGCCGTTTACAGCCGCATTTTCCGCCAACGCAATCGCGTATCGAAAAGGGTCGAATATAGCGGTATTTGACGACATCATTGCTCCAACACACGGTATTCCCGGAGCATATTCCGCGGCTTCTCCGGCTGTTATGATTGATAATCCATCAACCCCGTTGTATTCGCCGTCCGCAACTAACTTATACAGACCGTCAATATCAGATTCGTCCATTGCCACGATTAGTTTGCCGGTTTTTTTGAACGGCACGTTAAATCTGCGGCACACGGCTTCAAGCCCTCTGTTGCCGCGGACGCAGTAATGCGCCGCCCGCGAGTCGCGTTTGCTGTTGAATCCGGCGTGGGAAACTGCGCTGTTGCGTCCGCTGGCGCCGGAAGCAACGTCCGCTTCCTTTTCGATTACGCATACGGACATTTCATATTCCGCCAAAGTATATGCCGCTGCGCACCCTACCGCGCCTGCTCCGATAACAGCTACATCATAACTAATCTTCTCCAAATTTATGCTTCCTTATTATTTGATTTTTCCCGTTTATCCGCACTAATGCTTATTATGCCGGGATTATTTCTTTAATAAATTGCTTTAATTTTTTTCTGTTTTTAATAACTATCAATTCAGGATTTTCATATTTTGCAACCTTTTCCACTATATCGGGACGCGACTTCAGCGGAAATTGCCATACCCATTTGAGAAATTCAAAATCTATTTTTTCAGGGCAGCCATCTGTCATATCCGGTCTCGTTTTTCCAATGTTTGTCAGCCACCGCTTAATAACGCTGCGCATACAAACAAACCGGTTAAAGTCAAGAAATATAACAGTATCCGCTTTTTCAAGCCTTATTTCCAAACTGCCCCCAAAATTTCCGTCTGCAATCCACTCGGGTTTTGAAATCAAATTCTTTTGTTTTTCATACCATTCTTCTTTTGGAGTTGCTATCCAGCCGGGCTGCCAAAATTCTTTATCAAGATGTATAACAGGCAGCGCGAGAATTTCTCCGAGCCGGCGCGCAAGTGTGCTTTTGCCGCTTCCGCCGGACCCGATAATCATTATTCTTTTACCCAATGTAAACGACATTTTCTGCCCTCCGAAAAGACAGGGGGAGCGTTTCTGCAGAACGCTTCCCTGATATTAAAATCTTTGGTTTTTACGCTGAAACTTTATTAAATTTTAAAATTTTCATTTCTTTTCGATAAAAACCATTTATACAGCACAGGATTTTCATATGTAGGAGTCCATGAATCATGGTCGAGATCAGGATAAACCGTAAATTTTACATTGCCGTCCGCGTCATTTAAAGCGTTGACTCTTTTGCTTCGAGAGGCATGATAGACACTCCTTTTTTTCTTAATTATAAAAACTTTTTCAGCCGGACTTGATAGAAAAATCTAATAAATCAAAGATTTATCGATTTTTCAACAAGTTCGGCTTTTAATCTATAAAAATATATTTTTTATTTTAGTGAACAATGCTTTTTTCCGTATCTTTGTCAAATATGTGTATTCTCGATATATCAAGCGCAACTTTTATGGTATCGTCGGTTTTCGCGCTCGATCTCGGCGAAACTCTTGCGGTGAGAGCCTGTTCGCCAGTGAGCAAATATAAGAATATTTCGTTGCCCATAAGCTCTGTAACTTCCACTTTTACGTCGATTACCCATTCCGAAAGAGAACTTAAGTACATAGGTTCGTCGTGGATTGTTTCTGGACGCAGACCTGCGACGACTTCTTTTCCGGCATATTCTTTCAAATCATTTTCAGCATATTTTTCCGGAGGAAGCTTGAGGGAATTTTTGCCGAACGTAAAATACAAGTCGTTGCCTTTTTTCTCAATTATGCCGTTTATAAAGTTCATCATAGGAGTGCCGATAAATCCGGCGACGAAAAGATTAACTGGATAGTCGTAGAGGTTTTGCGGCGAATCGACCTGTTGGATAAGCCCTTCTTTCATAACAACAATACGCGAAGCCATCGTCATAGCCTCTACCTGGTCATGCGTGACGTATATAAATGTCGTGCCGACTTTTTGATGCAGTTTTGTAAGCTCGGTTCTCATTGACGCACGCAGTTTTGCGTCCAAGTTTGAGAGAGGCTCGTCTAAAAGGAACACTTTCGGCTCGCGGACAATGGCGCGCCCCAAAGCGACACGCTGTTTCTGACCTCCGGAAAGGGCTTTCGGACGCCTGTCCAGTAAGTGCGATATATCGAGTATTCTTCCGGCTTCTTCAACTCTTCTTTTTATTTCTTCTTTTGTTACTTTCCTGAGTTTTAATCCGAACGCCATATTTTCATAAACGGTCATATGCGGATAGAGAGCGTAGTTCTGGAACACCATTGCTATATCTCTGTCTTTAGGCGCGACGTCGTTTACAAGTTTATCGCCGATAAATAATTCGCCTTCCGTAATTTCCTCAAGTCCCGCAATCATTCTGAGCGTCGTCGACTTCCCGCAGCCGGAGGGTCCGACGAGAATCAAAAATTCTTTGTCTTTTATTTCAAGACAGAAATCCAATACGGCGTTTACTCCCCCGGGATATTTTTTATAAATGTGTTTCAAAGATACACTTGCCATTTTTGTTCAATCCTCCTAAAAAATATATATAACGAACAAGTTCGTTAAAATTAAATAAAAATAATAAATGCAGAATTTTTATTTTTCTTACCTTTATAATAATACCAGATATTTATGAAAATTAATAGTGGCTAATGTTCCAAACTTTTAAGGCATTATTTATGTATTTTGCATAAATAATATTAATTTACTGATAAGATAATGATAAGACTTTGAACACATTTATAACAATTTATAACAAACTGACAGTTAAAAATTATCTGAAAATAATTTCAGCTTCCTTCAATTATACTGTCTATTCTATCGATAAACGTATAAATCTGCGCGACGATTTCAAACAGTTCCGGCGGAATATCACTGCCTAAATCAAGTTTATTGAGATTTTCGGCAAGATTTTTATCGGTGTGAATCAATATATCATTTTCTTTGGCTATATCGAGTATTCTTTCAGCGGTATAACCGCTTCCCTTAGCTATGACTTTAGGCGCGTGATATCCTTTTTGATATTTTAATGCGACCACCTGCCCGCCTTTGAATGCATTATAACTGTATACGCCGTCTTTATTCTCTATAATATCCGTACTGTCTATATTATTTTTATTATCCATAAATACAAATTATACCCCTAATATCTTATATATCCTATATTTTTTTCCTGAACAGATACTTTTTAACTTCCACATGCGGAGTTTCTCTGTTTATAAAATCGTCGATAAAATCAAAGCCTTTTTCTGATGAAGACGCGCTGCTTGTAAAGTTAAATCCCATTTTCGTTATAATATTATCCAATGCAGGCAGATTTTTATTTATTTCATTTACAGATTCTTCTTTGTCTGCAAAAAATTTGGAACGCACATTTTTCCCCGCTATATTGACATATATATCGACTTTGCCCAAATTTTCAAGCTCCAATTTAATAAGGGCGTTCAAATTTTTTGCGCCGTTTCCCGAACTTCTTTCTTTTCTCTTTTTATTTTTAAAAATATATAAATCGCTGTTTACAATTTTATCGGAAAATTTTATAGGAATCTGCAAAAACGGCATTGTTTTATTCAGCTCGTTCATGAGCGACAAGCAGTCTTTTATACTTTTTGCGTCCGACTGGAATTTATACTGAAACGCCGAAGTTCCGGATTTATTGCCGGCAGTTAAGTCTATCAGTTTATTCAGATTTTCATTTAAACTGTTGTAGAATTTCTCTATCTGTCCGCCGCTCAAATTTTTCGGGCTTATAAACAATTTATCTTCTATTGCGGATTTCAGCAGTTTTTGGAACTCTGTGCTTTCAAATAAATTTTTAACTTTTTCAAAAATCTGATGTGAATACTGTTCGTACTCTTTCGGAGTAATAATCCCGGCTGACAATCTTGACGAATTTACATTCTGTATTCTGGCGTTTGCAGCCTGAACAAAATTATTTATAATACCGAATATATCCTGAGCTTTGCTCAGTGAGTCAGCCGAATTTTCGGCATTTCCCAAACTTCCCTCACCTTTAATATTATCGCTGTTTATATGTGCAATCCGGTTTAATACGCTCTCAGACGCTTTTAAATCTTTCAGCATATTTAGAAGATTACTCATTTCATATCTGTTAAACAACGGTTTGCCGTTAGTAATACCATTCTGACTAAGATTAGGTTGCGCAGATTTATTGTTAATATTGCCTACGCTATCAGATTTATCAGAATTGTCTGAAATAACGTTAATAATTTTTGATAACGACGACAAAAGTTCGTCAGTATTTTTATTGTCTGCAAATATTTCGCCCGTCATTTTGTTTATGAGAACTTCTATTTTATCAGACAGTTTCTCCTCCGGTCCAAGTAAATTTTCGAACTGAGCGACATTCTCCTGAGTAACAGGAATCTCAAGCCTCATCATAAGGGCGAGCATATTCAAAGGAGTATCCTTGAACATTTGAGAATTAAGCAGCAAACTCGTTATATTTTTTTCAGTCAGCGGCAGGCTGCCATTTATAAGCGACTTGACGATTTCCATTGTGTACGGCGTAACTTCTATGTCTGCGTCTCTTAAAGCCGTACGCAATATATCCGCCGGAATTGTTTTTAACCCGTTTTTTATTATCGCGCCGCTGTTTAAAGTATTCGAAACGGGATTTATATTGTCGATATTTCCGGCATTTTCGGTATTCTGCGTTTTATTTTCATTCGGATTCTGCGATTCGTCAAAATAAGCCGCAGAACGGTTGTTGTTCCTGTTGCCTTGTTTTTGAGTTACGCTCCCTATATGAATAACCGGATTTGTATTATTTACATTGTTTACGCTGTATGTGCTTACTTCCGCCATCCTGTATTTTCACCTTGCTTTCATCAATTATTTTATCCCTTTTATTGTTAATCCAATCTTTTTTGAAGCCGGGTCAACTGATTTTATCATAACTTTCACTACATCGCCGACGGCTAAAGCCTCGCTTGGGTGCTTTATATACCTGTTTGAAATTTCTGACACATGCACAAGCCCGTCCTGATGCACGCCTATGTCGATAAATGCGCCGAAATCTATGACATTTCTGACAATTCCGGTCAAAACCATTCCAATCTTCAAATCTCCCATATCCATTATATCGTCCCGCAGAACAGGCTCCGGGAAATCGTCGCGTATGTCCCGACCGGGTTTTTCCAGTTCCTTTATTATGTCCTGAAGCGTAGGCACCCCCACATTCAGCATTTCGGCGACGTCGATTATCCCGTCGTTTTTCACTTTGTCCGAAAGCCCCTTTATGTTGCTTTTATTGACATCCCCAAGCGAATAATCATACATCTTTAAAAGCTCTCTCGCCGTTTCGTAAGATTCCGGGTGTATTCCCGTATTGTCGAGTATTTCACCGCCGTGAGGAATCCGCAGGAATCCCGCGCACTGTTCAAACGCTTTCGCTCCGATTCGCGGAGCTTTTTTTATTTCATCGCGAGTTTTAAACTCGCCTTTTTCTTCCCTGTATTTTACTATATTTTTCGCCGACGCGGAGTTTATCCCCGAAACATACGACAATAAACTGTACGAAGCTGTGTTTACATCGACTCCGACAGAGTTGACGCAGTCTTCCACTACTCCTGTGAGTGCTTCGTCGAGCCTCGCCTGCTTCATGTCGTGCTGGTACTGCCCTACCCCGATTGATTTCGGGTCGATTTTAACGAGTTCCGCGAGCGGGTCCTGAAGCCTGCGCGCAATAGAAACCGCGCTTCTTAATGTAACGTCAAATTCGGGAAATTCTTCAGCTCCTAATTTTGACGCCGAATAAACCGACGCTCCCGATTCTGATACCATTATATATTTCGTCCCGCAATTTAATTTCTTTAACAAATTCGCAATAAAAATTTCACTTTCTTTCGACGCTGTGCCGTTTCCTATAGCGATAACGTCAATTCTATGTTTTTTTATTATTTCAGAAACAACTTTTTCGGATTCAACTGTTTTTTCCTGCGGTTTTGTAGGATATATAACACCTGTATCTATAACTTTGCCCGTTTTATCTACAACAGAGAGTTTACAGCCGGTTCTGTAACCGGGGTCAAATCCCAAAACAGTTTTGCCTTTAAGAGGCGGGGTCAGCAATAAATTTTTCAAATTTACTGCAAAAACTTTTATACTCGATTCGCTTGACGCATCGAAAATATCGCCGCGTATTTCGCGTTCTATCGACGGGGAAATAAGCCGATCATACGCGTCTACGACCGATTTCTCGACGAGATGTGTTTTCGCCGAAGTTTCGATTGTTTCGTTGAACAAATAATTTAAAATCATGCTTTTGTCAATATCAACCGAAACTTTTATAAAACCTTCTTTTTCCGCTCTGTTTATCGCAAGTATGCGGTGCGGGGGAACTTTATTCACCGGCTCTGAAAAATCAAAATACATAGAGTATATTCTGCCCTCGTCACTGTCGTTTATTTTTTTGCATGTTATCATGGCGTATTCGAAAGTCAGCGCGCGTATCTGTTTTCTGAACTCTGCGTTGTCCGAAACGTTTTCGGCGATAATATCCAGCGCGCCGTTTATCGCTTCTTCTATTGTATTTACGCCTTTTTCCTCGTTTATATACTGCGCGGCGATTTCGTTAATATCAGCGTCCGATAAGTCCTGTTTATAAATAATATCTGACAGCGGCTCTAATCCTTTTTCTTTTGCGACAGATGCTCTCGTTTTTCTTTTCGGTCTGAAAGGTCTGTATATATCCTCCACTTCGACGAGAGTTTCAGCCGCTTCGATTGCCGCAATTATTTCATCAGTGAGTTTGCCCTGTTCTTCTATTGACGAACGCACTTCGTTTTTTCGCGTTTCTAAATTTCTGAGATAAGTGAGCCGCTCGAATAATTCTCTCAAAACCTGGTCGTCGAGAGAGCCGGTGACTTCTTTTCTGTACCGCGCAATAAACGGGATAGTGCCGCCGTTGTCGAAAAGGGCGATTGTGTCAATCAGCCTTTTTTCATTTATTTTAAATTCATTCGCAAGTCTATTTATTATATCCATAAAAAACCTCAACTTTTTTATTTTCTGTAAATCATATTGTATCATAAATTTTTCTATTTTTTATGAGCGAAAAGAGAAATTTTATGTATTAAATAAAAATAAGCGAAAGATTTTATAACCTATCGCCTATTATAATTATTTATATTATTGCTGGGCTATCTTCTCCAGCGAAACATATTCTATTTCTACGTCGCCTTCTTCAGTCAGATAGTCGAATCTTAATTGTTTTATTATACCGTCCCAAAGGTCGCAGTCAGACGTGTCAAATTCGAGAATTTCCCAATCCTGTCCTTCGTCGTACATATATTCGTTTCTGATTGACTTGTCTTCACTCCATGTAGTATCATCGTTTGTGATAAAAAATAATTGATTGTCATATCCTTCGGCATCATTTTTAATTTTAAATTTTATATAATTTACATCTGACGCGTTTATACCGAGATTCCCGTCTACCGTAAATAAAAATGGGTCGCCGCCCGTAGATGTAACTTTAAGAATTCCATCTGTTACCGTCAGATTTGCAGACTGATTTCCGATTTTAAATACCGGGCTGTCCGCTGTAAAAGTCCATTTTGAAATCTCCTCAGTCTTTATCGAGGGCTTTGTTGTCGGAGGTTCAGTGGGTGCGGGAGTTGTCGCTTCGGTCGTCGTAATATCTTCTATTGTAGTCGCGTTAGTAGTGTCCTGCGCAGTCGTTGCGTCATTTGAACTGTTATTGCTGTTGCACGATTGCAAAACAAGAAAATTGCAAGTCATAGAAATAATCAAAAGAATTACAGCGGCTTTTTTAATAATATTCAATATCATTACAAACATCTTCCTTCCAAAATAAAATATATAAATTCTTCTGGTTTTTACTTATATATATTTTATCTCAAAATATACTGATTGTCAAGGTAATCACAATAATTCTTTTAATTTCTGAAAAATCTTTTTTTCCTCGCGGGATACTTTCACCTGCGTTATCCCTAAGATTTTTGCCGCCTGCTGCTGCGACAGATTCTTAAAATATCTTAAAATAATAAGTTCCCTCTGAGTTTCCGGAAGTGAATTTAATGCTTCTTTCAATGCGATTTTATTTATCGCGATTTCTATTTCATCTTTGTCGCTGCTTATAAAATTCTCGAGCGTGTTGTCGTTATCGCCGCTGTCGCCGCCGTTTCTGTTTATAATGCTGCTGTCTTGCAGTGAATATATCGGCGATATTGCATCTAACGCGTATATAATATCCTCGTTGCTCATGCCTGTAATAACTGCGAGCTCGCTTGTCTGAGGTTCTCTGTTGTATTTCTGCTTGAATTCCTCTTTTATACGCATTATATTTATCCCGCGCTTTTTTGTGTCCCTGCTGACTTTTATCATAGAGTCGTCGCGTAAAAACCGTTTTATCTCGCCGATAATCATCGGGACTGCATAAGTGGAAAACGCCGTGTTAAAAGATTTGTCAAAACTCTTTATGGCTTTTATAATCCCGATAGAACCTATCTGAATCAAATCTTCATATTCGACACCCCTGTCGCGGAATCTTGACGCAATACTTCTGACAAGCCCGATGTTGTTCTCGACAAGTTTTTCCAACGCCGTTTTATCCCCGTTTTTCGACAGTTCAATCAATTCTATATTATTTATGTATTTGTTCTCAGACATTAAACGGCAACCACTCTTTATTTTTGTTTTTATTTTTTTATTTTTTTATCGAATATTACTGTTGTTCCTTTGCCGGGTTTTGATATTACTTTTATTTTATCCATAAAATTCTGCATTATAGAAAATCCCATCCCGGTGCGTTCGCCGCTCTCGTCCGTAGTGTACAACGGCGTCATGGCTTTTTTTATATCCTCTATTCCCCTGCCCTTGTCTTTTATTATTATCCTGACCGTATTGTCGTCGTAATAGCAGACATATAAATTTATTTCTCCTATGCCGTTATTACTGTATCCGTGCACAATACTGTTTGTCACAGCTTCGGATACAGATGTTTTAATATCGGCGAGTTCGTCTATTGTAGGGTCAAGCTGGCATACTATTGAAGAGACAATCATTCTGCTTAAACTTTCGTTTATTGATTTTGCCGGAAAGGACGCTTTTATCTGATTTACAAGCGCGCGTTTTTTCTTTTTCTTATTTACCGCTTTAGCCTTCATTGGCTTTCATCCTTCTTTCTATTTTGATTATTTTTTCCACTCCCGCAAGCTGGAGTATCTGCATTATTCTTCTTGACGGGTTCAATATTTTCATCCTGCCGCCGATATCGTTCTGTTTTTTATATCTGCCTAGGACAAGACCGAGCCCCGATGAATCCATAAAATCAATCGCGGACAAATCAAGGTCCAACTCTACGGGATTTTTTGTCAATATAAGTTCATCAACGGATTCCCTGACACTTCTCGCCGTATGATGGTCTATATCCCCTAATAATTTTACATACAATATTCCGTCTTTCATGCTTGAGATTATTTCCATGTTTATTTAATCGCCCCTATAAAAAATAATATTCTCAAAATAAATCTATATAAATCTATTACAAGAATACTATATTTTAAATAAATATTTTATCAGATTTTGTCGCTGTTTTTATTATATTTGTTATATTCGTCCCATGCTTTTTTCACGTCTCCCGCAAGATAGAGAGAACCAAAACATACGACTGCAACATATTTATTCCACAACGCTTCATCGAGCGCAGATTCCAACGCTTCTGATAAATCATAGCTGTATTCTGCATTTTTGCAGTATTTCGAGGCATATTCGCACAAATTCTCAGGATTTTCAGAGCGCATAGAATTTACGGGAACTGCTATAAACTTTTCAACAAAACTTTCCGAGCAAATATTTTTTATCGCTTCTTCCGGCTTTTTGTCTTTTAACATGCCGCAAATTAAAATTATCTTTTTATAGTATTTATCGATTAAAAGATTTTTTATAGTGTCGCAAAGCGCGTTTACGCCCGATATATTATGCGCTCCGTCAAAAATTAACAGCGGCTTTTTTGAAAGTATTTCGAATCGCGCAGGAAAAAACGTCTTTTCGATACCGTTATATATCGCGTCATATATATTTGTTTTATCTCTAAACAAACGCATAATCGTTTCTATAACTGTAACCGCGTTATAAATCTGATGGCGTCCCGCGAGTTTTATTTTATACGGCTTATTTTTATATTCAAACTGCGTGCAGTCAAGACTTTCTGCAACTATTTTTAAAGAATTTACATCTGGAATTATAAATTCGCAGTTTCTTTCTTTTGCGGTATTTTCAACTATTTTTATAACGCTTTCGCCGTTCAGAGGATATAACACCACAGGACGGTTTTGTTTTATAATCCCGCACTTTTCAACGGCGATTTTTTCGACGGTATCTCCTAATACCTGCATATGGTCAAGACTTATTGACGTTATGACAGAAGCGAGCGGCGACTTTATCACATTAGTCGGGTCGAGCCTGCCGCCCAAACCAGTTTCTATCACGGCAATATCACATTCATGCGCTCTGTAATAAATAAAAGCCAGAAGTGTCACAAACTCGAATTCATTCGGCATAAATTTATCCGGGGCATTATTTTCCGCGAGAGCATTTTGTATTTTTTCAGCGTAAAATACAAGCTCGTCTCTTGAAATATCGCCGCCGTTTATTGATATGCGTTCCGTAAATTCTTCTATGTACGGCGAAATATATCTTCCGGTTTTATACCCAAGCTCCCGCAGTATATTCGCCAGCATTGCCGCAGTCGAACCTTTGCCGTTTGTTCCGGCAATATGAACCGTCATATAACTGTCCTGCGGATTGCCGAAAATATTGCAGAGATATTTCATTTTGCTTAAATCAATATGCGGCGGGTTTGAATACATGCCGAGAGAGTGAATATAATTTAACGTTTTATTATATAAATTTGTTATATCCATAAATTTTTAAACCTTTGTGAATATTGTAAGGGCGGCAGATTGCCGCCCTTATAGAATTTCTCCTATTCTATCCTTTCAGTTTTGCCAATGATTCTACGACGGTTTCTCTGAGTGCGAGATATTTTTTCTCCGCTTCTCGCTTTTCTGCTATGACATCTGTAGGAGCTTTATTAATAAATCCTTCGTTGTTAAGCTGACTTTGAACTCTCGCTATCTCGTTTTCTACATTTGCAAGCTCTTTTTCAAGACGTTTTATTTCTTTTTCTTTATCAATTAAATCGCTTTGCGGAATATAGATTATAGCGTCCGCAGTTATTATCTGAACAGCGTTTTCACTGTCAAATATATCTGTATATTCTATATCTGCCGCTCCCGCAAGCCTTCTGAAGAAATCATTCGACTTTTCGCAAAATACGTCTTTATCTTTGCCAGAAATATGCAGGTTTATCTTTTTCGACGGCGGAACGTTAAGCTCTGCGCGTTTATTTCTGATGGCGCGTATCGCTGTAATTATTTTTGTCAAATTCTCTTCGTCTCTATCGAAAATATATCTTTCGTCATATTTTGGGAATTTTGAAATCATTATAGATTCAACGTCCAAATCAGCTTTTATTTTCGGCATATTCTTCCATATTTCTTCCGTGATAAATGGCATATATGGGTGAAGAAGTTTCAATAAATTCACGAAAACATAAACAATAACATTCTGCGCGGTTTTATTTGATGCTAAAGTTTTATCGTTTAATCTTGTCTTGACAAGCTCTATATACCAGTCGCAGAATATATCCCATATAAATTCGTAAATCTTTGATTGCGCAAGAGAAACGTCAAAATTTTCTATATTGTTCGTAGCTTCGGCGATTAATTTATTCAGAAGCGATATAATCCACTTATCCTCAAGTTCAAGCTCCAATCCCTCGATATCCGCCGTTTCAATGTCTATATTCATCAGAATAAATCTCGCAGCGTTCCAGATTTTATTTGTGAAGTTTCGGGCGGCGTCCATTTTTTCATCAGAATAACGCGTATCACTTCCGGGCGCTATGCCGTTAAGCAATCCAAACCTTAAAACGTCCGCGCCGTATTTTTTTATCACTTTAAGGGTATCTGCGCCGTTATCGAGAGACTTTGATATTTTTCGCCCCAGCTCGTCGCGAACTATACCGTTTATATATATGTGCTCGAACGGTTTTTCATCCATAAATTCAAGCCCTGAGAATATCATTCTCGCAACCCACAACGGGATTATGTCATATGCCGTAACCAAAATATTTGTTGGATAAAAATATGCCAGATCTTCTGTTTTATCAGGCCAGCCAAGAGTTGAGAAAGGCCATAAAGCCGAAGAAAACCATGTGTCGAGAACGTCTTCGTCCTGTTTTAGATTTTTCGACCCGCATTTCGGGCATACTTCAACAGTTTCAGTGTCCTCATTTTCTAAAACCGTCATTTCTCCGCAGTCCTGACAATAAAATATCGGAATTCTATGTCCCCACCACTGCTGACGCGAAATACACCAATCCCTTATATTTTCCATCCAATTAAGATAAGAGTTTTCAAATCTTTCAGTCACGAATTTTATATCGCCGCCGACAACGGCTTTTATTGCTGGTTCTGCAAGCGGCTTCATTTTTACGAACCATTGCAGCGACGCCCATGGTTCGATAACTGTTTTGCAACGATCGCAATGCCCGACATTGTGGATATAATTTTCTGTTTTTTCAAGCAGTCCCAGTTCTTTTAAATCCTCGACTATTTTTTTACGTGCTTCAAACCTGTCGAGTCCCTGATATTTTCCGCCGTGTTCGTTTATTTTTGCAGTTTTGTCAAATATATTTATTTTCGTCAGATTATGACGCTCGCCAATATCAAAATCGTTGGGGTCATGATATGGGGTGACTTTTACGCACCCCGAACCGAAATCCATTTCGACATAATCATCGGCAATCACTTTAATCTCACGGTTTAACAGAGGCAGAATAAGCGTCCTGCCAATATATTTTTTATATCTCTCATCGTTTGGATTAACTGCAACCGCCGTATCTCCGAGCATAGTTTCAGGTCTTGTCGTCGCGATTGTAATAAACTCATCAGAATCCTTAAAATAATATTTTATATGCCACAGATTACCGTTTTGCTCCTGATAATCCACTTCCGCGTCAGAAATAGCCGTTTCGCACAAAGGACACCAGTTTATTATTCTAAGTCCCCTGTAAACCAATCCTTTTTTATAATAATTTATAAAAGCTTTTTTTACGGCTCTGGACAGATTTTCGTCCATAGTAAATCTCTCGCGAGACCAGTCGCAGGACGAGCCGAGTTTTTTCAGCTGATTCGTTATAATACTGCCGTATTTGTTTTTCCAGTCCCAAACCAGTTTTAAAAATTCTTCCCGACCTATATCATGGCGGGATAATCCTCGTTCTTTTTTCAAGTTTTTTTCAACCCTCGCCTGTGTGGCAATACCCGCATGGTCAACGCCTGGAAGCCATAAAGTCGAATATCCCTGCATTCTTTTTACCCGTATAATTGCATCTTGAATAGCATGATTCAACGCGTGTCCCATGTGTAATTGCCCTGTGACGTTGGGGGGAGGTATAACTATGGCAAACGGTTTTTTATTCTTGTCGATTTCGGCGTGAAAATAGTTTTTTTCAAGCCATTCCGTATATATTTTATCTTCAACTTCCGTGTGATTATAATGTTTTTCAAGTTCTCGCATTTCTATTTTTCCTCCGTTATAGTTTTGTTTAAATTATAAGTTAATCTGGGAGGATGACCCCGTTCCACCCCTATATTTTATATTTACAATACGGGCGGACATAATACAAACTATGTTTGTTGGGTCGTCCGCCCTCGCACTATAACGACCACCTTGAATATCATAAATTTTTCTCCTCTATAATTACATATCTTGACTTTTCAGTTTAAATTTCGCGTATGTACCCATTATTTTCTTAGTACCTACTGTGTCGAACGAAACTTCGTACAAAGTGTCCCCTCCCAAATCCGTCAGATTTATTATAAGCCCGTCGCCGAAATTCGGGTGTTCTATCACATCGCCTTTTTTAAATGCCTGAACATATCCCGAATCTTTATCATCCTGCTTAACCGTGTCTTTTTTCGCGCTTGACGCCGTAGTATATGCCGTTGCAAACTCGCTTGTCGGAGAAACTTTCGGCGGATATTTTTTCTGGGAACCGAAACCTATAAGATTTGTGTGGGTGCGTCTCGCATTTTCCGGGATTTTTATAAATTCTATATTTACTTTCGGTATTTCATCGGCAAACCGCGATATTTTATTAAACCCCGCGCGCCCGTAAAGCAGCCTCTCTTTTGCGTATGTTATATATAATCTTTCTTTTGCCCTTGTTACGGCGACATACGCAAGCCGGCGTTCTTCCTCAAGCTGCGACGGCTCGTTTATAGACTGCATGGACGGGAATATGCTCTCTTCCATCCCGGGAATAAAAACCGCCGGAAACTCAAGTCCTTTCGCGCTGTGTATAGTCATTAAAGTGACTGCGTCGGCGTTTTCGTCGTAATTGTCTATATCGGATATCAGCGCGACTTCCTCGAGAAACCCCGTCAGATTCGCGGCTCTGTATCCATTTGCCTCCAATTCTTCCAATTCCCCGAATTCCGCCAGTTCCTGACGTTTTGCCTCAGTATAAGTTATTGCCTGCGATATAAGCTCTCGTATATTGTCAAGGCGTTCCGATTCGTCCACTCCGCTGTCGTATTTATTGTACCTGTCAAACTTGTTGTTTTTATGTTTCACAGATTCTTCCAGCATATTCCTGTACCCGCTGTTATCGAATACTTTCTCGAAAAATTCCGGCAGAGTCGCGGTTTTTTCGATTTCTATAAAACTGTCTATAAGCTCGGCAAATGTCTTTAATTTATTTATATTACGGCTTAAAACGGTATATTTATCGGCATTTTCTATAACTTCAAACATGCTTTTGTTTTCGTTGAACGCTATCTGCTCGATTGCCGTAATCGTCGTTTCCCCTATTCCGCGCTTCGGCTCGTTTATTATGCGTTTTAATCTGATTGAATCAGCCGGATTATTTACCACGCAGAAATACGCTATCATATCTTTTATTTCTTTCCGTTCGTAAAACCTAATGCCTCCGAGAACCCTGTACGGAATCATAGACTTTGCAAACGCTGTTTCGATATTCGCCGACTGCGCGTTCACCCTGTATAAAACCGCAAAATCTTTATAGTTTCTGCCGTTATTTTCTACCAAATCAACTATCTCGTCTATTATAAAACTCGCTTCGTCATTCTGGTCGTTGTTTTCTTTTATAATTATTTTATTGCCGTCATCTTTATCAGTCCAAAGGGATTTCCCCATTCTTCCGGCGTTGTTTTTTATTATTCCGTTTGCCGCGTCCAATATATTTTTGGTCGACCTGTAATTCTGCTCAAGTTTTATCATTTTTGCGTCTTTAAATCTCGACGTAAAACTCAGTATATTTTCTATGGTCGCACCCCTGAATTTATATATGCTCTGGTCGTCGTCGCCGACTACCATGACATTGTTGTACTTCTGCGACAGTAAAGTGATAAGCATATACTGCGCATAATTTGTGTCCTGATATTCGTCCACGAGAATATATTTAAACTTGTTATTATAATATTCCCTGACTTCGGCGTCGCTAATCAAAAGTTTTACAGTCAGCACGATTATGTCGTCAAAATCCACGGCGTTTGAATGTTTCAGACGTTTCTGATATTCTTCGTAAATCTTTTTTATATCCTGTTCCCTGATATTGTCGCCTGCCAAACTTACATCTTCGGGGTATTTTAGATTGTCTTTAAATTCGCTGATAACTCTTGTGACGGCGCGGACAGGCAGATTTTCTATACTGATATTTAAATCCTGCATTATTGCCGTTATCTGTCTTTTGACGTCGTCCATATCATAAATCGTAAAACTGGAATTATATCCCATTCTGTCTATATATTTTCTTAGAATCCGCACGCATACAGAGTGGAATGTCCCCGTCCATATATCTGCGGCTTCTTTGCCGAGGATATTTTTCAATCTGGTTTTCATTTCGTTTGCGGCTTTGTTTGTGAACGTTATAGATAAAATAGAATATGCCGGACACGGATTCACTGCAAACTGCGACAGAATCTCGTCGAGTTCTTCCGGCGAAATCTCGTTTGATTCTCCCGCATATTTTACGATTGATTCAAGAGTTTCAATTTCCGCCTCGCTTATTTCGCCGATATTGTCAACATCGTTAAAATATCCGCTACCGTATTTGATTAAAAAGGCAATACGGTTTACAAGAACCGTAGTTTTACCGCTTCCCGCACCCGCTAAAATAAGCAACGGACCCTCGTTTGTATATACAGCTTCCCTTTGCGGGGGATTTAAATAGCTGTACCGTATATCAAATAACTTCCTTTTTAATCCTATATACTTTTCTTTCAAATCGATTCTATCACTCATTTTATAATATACTCTCTTTTAATTAATTTATATATTTATTTTACAATTATAACTTTTTTTCCAACGCCTCTAAAAACGCATTAACAGCTTCATCTTTTTCTATAACGATTTTCCATGATTCGTCAAGATGAAAATAGTTAGGTCCGTCATAATCTATCTCGTGTTTTAAGTTCAACAAAGCAGGCATAATATTTTCCAAAACGATTGTAGGCTCAAACTTTATTTTCAAGTCCAGGTAATTTTTACACAATATTTCAGACGTAAACAACATGAAAGTCTGAAAGATATATTTAGGTCCGTGATGCGCCAATTTATCCGCGTCCCATAATATTTGCGCTTCCAACGTTTCAAGCGGTCTTTTATCAAACCCGGTATGATTTCTCACGGCATACTCTACCGCTTTTACTTTTTCTTTCGGGAATCCTTTGCTTTCAAGATTTTCAAGAACCCAGTCGGCGGCTTTATTTCCATGGTCGGGTCCGTCAAACTGAGGCTTATACCGGTCGTGAATCCATACGGAAGCAAGGACAATATCTTTATCGCCGCCGTATACTTCAAAAAGTTTCAACGCCTCTGTTTCAACCTGTTTTACATGCTCAAATTTATGATTATAATACGGTTCCGTATATGCGCCGATTGCAGGGAAATACTCATATGCGGCGGTCTTCGTGATTTCCAGCATTTCGCTTTTCAATATTTCTAACCAATCCATTTTGTTCTATCCTCCCTGTAATGCTTATTATTTTAGTGTAGCACTTACATAATAATATTTGGTTTTTCGTTTATTATTTACATCTAAACTGCAATACTCCGTATGCCTGACAAACAAATTGTCAAAATTTGACATCAATTCGATAATATCAGATAAATCTGCGTAAAATAGCGGAGAACCGTCAATATCGGGTCCGTCGCTGTCTTCCCAAAACATTGTGTTATCATCAACTTTCGGACGCACAGCTTCTATAAAATCAGTGGTTTCTTTTGAACTGAACGATAAAAACACTTCACCGTTTGGTTTTAACACCCTCTCGATTTCTTTTATAATTTTTTTGATGCCGGTTGAATCTGAGTGAGATATGACATGGCAGGCAAATAAACAGTCAAACGATTTGTCGGCATATGGCAGCGACATCATATCGCCGACTTTCGCGTCGATTTCTAATTTTTCGTTTTCCGCCCACGACTGTAAATGTTTTATTCCGTATTCAGACATATCTATTGCACTCACTTTTAACCCAGCTTTAGCAAAACAAATAGCATGACGACCAAGACCTGTGCCCAAGTCCAAAACAGTTTCGCGACCCGCATCTTTCCATATATTGGAATAGTAATATCCAAATTCCGTCGGTCTTAAATGTGCCGCATATTCAGGGTTATCTTTTATACTCTCCCAATCCCAGCCTTTAGATTCAACCATAGACTCTCCTGATATATTTATACCTTATTTTCATGTTTAATTTTTAATTCGCGTATTTCTTCAACCGAAAGTTTTGTTTTTTCTGCTATCGTTTCTATGTCAAGAATATTTAATAAGCTTTCTGCTATTTCTTCAGCTTTTTTTTGTTCACCTTCTATTATACCATCTTTTTTCCAAACCCTTTTGGCGTCATCTAAATTAAATTCAAGACTTAACATATTTATCACATCACTCCCATATTTTTCTAAAAAATTTTTTAATATGTCATCTTTTATGCAATCTTTAACCGCTTTCTCCAGCGCCTCTGCCAATTCAAATCCATTGTCTTTATTTTCGTAAACACGTCCTACAAAAACAGAATATTCTTTCAAAGTTTCACTCTGACACATTATTTTTAGGTTGTGTCCTTTGTTCACATTATACACTTTCACTTTCAATTCGCGATTGTCCATGTTACTGTCCCCGAAAGCATCAGATAAATAAAGCGTAGATTTTTCGGGGTATTCGTCTTTACCATTGTATAACATTATAAACTCCGGTGGTAGTATTTTTACTAAATGCGTACTGTACATCGCCCGTTGTCTGCCAGCATTTAGTAATGCCGCGCTATATACAGCAGACATCTCAACGGCATATTCGGATTCACAGTAGATTGATGTTCAATCAGAACGATTAGTCTATCGCCTATTGTGAACGATATATCGTTCACGCGACCTATAAATATTACGTTTTCCAACGTAGTTATAGTTATGTCGTCAGGCGTATATTTTGTACCGTTTATCGCATTGTACAACTCTGCCAGTTTATCCTTTTCGCCGAAAAGCCGCGTAAAAACACTGTCTTTGTATTTTTTGTTTGCGTTTATTTTACTTAAATTATTTTCAATATTCATTTCTTATCCGTTTTATTTTTATTTATTTTAAAATATATCGCGGACATATTCCATATAAGGCACAAATTCGCCTTTTTCAATTATTCTTAAAATTTCGTCTTTTACCGCCCATTTAATATCGCATGTCCCGCCTTTTTCAAGAACTGCGGTTTTTATATCTACATTTTCGTTAAATAACCAAATATCGTGGATGTAGTCTTCGTTAATAAAAGAATATATCAATTCGCCATTTGCAAGATTAAGGATAAATCCAGTTTCCTCTTTAACTTCTCGCAACGCGGCAACAGAACTCTCTTCCCCTGCAAAAATAAAACCGGCAGTACATTCCCACATATTCGGGCAATTTCTCTTTTCGGGACTGCGTTTTGTGATTATAAATTTATTTTCACTGTTTTTTATCCACACATGTACAATACGGTGATATTCGCCGTTTTTCATCGGTTCGCTTCTTTTACGTGTAATTCCGGTTTTATTGCCGTTTTTATCGTATATATCCAGCATTTCAACTGTTTCAGCCATTTTTGCATACCGCTTCCCATAATCCGCCGAGATAAACCGCGCCGAGTGCTCTATCATACAGCCCGTAACCCGGACGTCCTGTTTCGCCCCATATCATGCGCCCGTGATCGGGACGCACATAGCCGTCAAATCCGACGTCGTACATTGCCTTGACTATCTCGTACATATCCAAAGAACCGTATTTCGACGGGTGAGCCGTTTCATTGAATTGGTGTTCGCCGATAACTTTTACATTTCTCGCGTGGATAAACCCTATCTTTTTGTTTTTGCCGAATTTTCTTATCATATCGACGACATTGTTTTTTCCGTCGGAACCCAAAGAACCGGTGCATAAAGTCAATCCGTTTGCTTCGCTGTCATGGATTCTCAAAAACCTTTCGAGATTTTTTTCGTCCCTGATTATTCTCGGCAGGTTAAACACAGACCACGGCGGGTCGTCCGGATGTATCGCCATTCTAACCGAATACTGTTCGCATACGTCCATTATGCCTCTGATAAAGTAAGTTATATTCTCAAATAATTTCTCGTCGTCTATATTTTTATATTCGTCCAAAAGTGAAATCAAACCGTCTTTTGTATAGCTCGAATCCCAACCGGGCAGAGATAAATCGCCTTTTTTCGGGTCCATATTCAATATTTCATCTTCCCTGTATATCAGGGAAGTCGAACCGTCGCTGTTTTCATAAGATAAGTTGGACCTCAGCCAGTCGAACACGGGCATAAAATTATAACATATTACTTTAACTCCGGCAGACGCTAATTTTTTTATATTGTTTCTGTAAACCTGAATATATTCGTCCCGCGCCTTTTTGCCGAGTTTTATATCCTCGTGAACGGGAACGCTTTCCACAACTTCAAAAGACAAATTATGCGCACTTGACTGTGCTTTTATCTCGTTTATAGATTCTTCTTTCCACTCTTTTCCTACGGGGACGTCATAACAAGCCGACACAATGCCGTCCATTAACGGTATCTGCGATATGTTTTTCAACGAAACAGGGTCGTCTTTTCCGTACCAGCGAAATGTCATTTTCATGATTAATCTTTCCTCCGATTTTTATTATATAAATAAAATAAATTTTTATAATTTTTTAAATCTTATATCGTCGCCGATAAACTCTAAAACAGAAAAATTCCCGAATATTCTTGATACAATGCTGTCGTCGTATTTTGTTTTCATTTCTTTCAAACTTAAATTAGTGCTTATAATCATGCTTTTATTTTCGATTAATCTTGTGTTTATTATATTATAAAGCGACGTTACAGACATATTTCCCGAATATTCCGTTCCCAAATCGTCTATGATAAGCAAATCGCAAGTCATGTATCTGTCCAGAATATCAGAGTCAAATGTCCCGGCTTTTGCGAATCTCTGCTTTTCAAAAGAATATAATATACTTTGCGCCGTATCGTATAAAACGTCAAAACCTTTTTTTATAATTTCAGCCGCTATAGCCGACGATAAATGCGTTTTCCCCAACCCTGTCGGACCTATAAACATGAGATTTTTTTCTGATTCCTCAGTATTTTCCGATTCGCCGAAATTTTCCGCAAAATCTTTACTGATTTTCAATACTTCTTCCATTCGTTCGTACGGGACTACTTTCTCTTTTTCTGTCGGCGAGGAATTTGAAGATTTCGCTGAATTTTGGGCTTTCTTTTCATAATAGTCTAATCTGAAATTTTCAAAATTCTGTGTCCTGACTATTTTCCCAAGCCCTGAAATCCTCAGGCTTTCCGCCGCCAAAGACTGTTTCATACAGTCGCACATAACTTCCTCTCTGCCAAAAGCGTCCATTTTCCTGTATCCCGTATCTTCGCATATCCCACATTCGTAAATGGGGTCCGTATAATTTTCAGGATAGCCGTTTTCTTTCAGTAATAATTTTCTCTGCTTTTGCAGATTTTTATTTTTATTTTTAATATTTGCTATTTTTATATCAATATTGTCGCTTTGATTTGAAATAACGTCGATAAGTTCTATATACGTCCCGGTCAATTTTCTGTCGATATTTAAAAGTTCGGGCAACTTCCCGTATATCTCGCTCCGCTTTTTTTCAGCTACCGCAACCGCTATTTTCGATTTGTTCTCAAAATCGTTTATAACTTTATTTATAACTTTACTGTTATAAGCCATAATATTCCTCGAAAAATATTTTATATTTGCACGTTTCTGTGTTTGGCTATCATTCGCGTTTCTGCTATTTCATTGTCTTCATTGATTTTTTAGCTGCCTTTTCGAAAAACTGCTCCAGGTTAAAACTTGACGTCTTTTTACCGTCTGTGCTGAAACCGCCGTTTGGACTGCCGTATTCATTATTTATATCGTCAAGCGTTTTGAAGCCTTTTTCATGCCATTTAATATATATACCGTTTATATAATTTATTGAAGCTTTTTCAAATTTTCCGGACTCTATACATTTTTTATATCCCTCCAATAATACGTCGTCGGGAAAATCAAATTCAAGAACCCATGTTTTTATATGATTTCGCTCTTTTGCCGTAAGTTTTTGGTCTCCTATATTGAACAGTGTCCTTATTTTATCTTCAAATTGCTGCACTTTTCTTGATTCTTCAAAACTCGCTTCATAGTCCCTGAAATTCAGAATTCCGTTAGCCGCTAACCCCAATGCGAATTTTTCTAAATACCTGATGTTATTCTTACCTTCTTCAACGCATATTTCCGCAAGTTTTAATATCAAATCGACCTCGATTTTATTTATTTCATATAAGTTATATAATATTTCAATCTCCGCCGTATTAAACATAGAGCGCATTTTTATCTGAGCGGTTTGATATAAACGCTGAAAATCCTCGCTGGTTTCAAGCGCGTCGCTCAGTTTATCTATCGATACCGAACCGGAAGCAACCGGCTGCGGTCTTACTGCTGTATTTGATTTTTTCTCCGGTTTTGCACTTTTTTCAGAAGTTTCGGGTTCTGTATTGTTTATATCTTTTATGCTGTCTTCAATTTCAAATTCATAATTTTCAGAATTGTCATAATCATCGGTCAAAATTGATATCTCAAATGTTTCTGTTTCTTCTTTTGCATTTTTATATATACTCGCTGTTTCAAATTTGTTTAAATTGTCAGAGTCATCAATTTTATCTGATTTATCCGTCTTTTTTGCATTTTTTAATTTTTCGCAATTTTCGCATTTCCCTGTTTTGTTTATTTTTATGTTTTTGTTTGTTCTGTTAAATCTGTAAATTTCATCAAATTCGTATGAATCGTCCGAATCGTCGTCTTCGCCGGGAGTATTCATAATATTTATATCTTTTTTTATATTACTCAGAATACTTATAATATTGTCCATATTTACGCCTTTACTATTCTGTCCGGCTGAAGCCTCATATTCATAATCTAATATTTCTTGATTTTTCCAGAAATTCAGCGCATTTAAAATCCCATCGTCATTAATCATATCCGCTTTTATTGAAGTTTTAAAAAAATCAAAATCAATCTTTTCT
>Ga0123357_10000706_pt1 | contig 33582 bp, 32 predicted proteins | sample TergutEmb28metaG_FD_89873 | JGI IMG/M metagenome (GOLD analysis project Ga0123357, IMG submission 89873) | Embiratermes neotenicus P4 segment gut microbial communities from Petit-Saut dam, French Guiana - Emb289 P4 | ecosystem: Host-associated > Arthropoda: Insects > Digestive system > Gut ... | reverse complement strand
CTGCGGCGTTGCAAATCCTCGCCATAGCGACGGCTATGGCTGCGGCGTAGTTTGCAAATTCGGCCTTGCATCCCATCCCAATCCGCAGCGCACGCTGTCCGCTCGACTTGTTCAGAGCATCCTATAATTTCATTTTTGAAACTGCCCAACCGATTTTCATATCGCCCCGTATATGCTCAACAAGGACGAACTTCGCGATCTGGCGCTGATCCTGAAATCGCGCTACCCCATCGTTATGATCGAAACACTGGAAGAACAGAATGTCATTCATCTTCTTTCACGCGCATGCAGTCTCGATGATTTTCCATTCTTCGTCTGGAACGCGGTCGAAGGACTGCGCCGCTACAGCCGCCCCGAGGTAATCGCGCAAACCTTCGAACTGGAGGAAGTCCTGCGCCACATTCACCACACGGCGCAGAACGGCGTCTACGCGCTCTTCGACGCGCAACCCTGGATCGACGACAACCCCCTGATGCTGCGCTATATCCGCCAGATTGCGATGAGCTTCAACGAGACTGCGCGGACGCTGGTACTCGTCAGCAACAAGATTTCGCTGCCGGAAGAAATTTCGCGCATGAGCGCAACCTTCCGCCCTGCCCCGCCCTCGCTGGCCGATCTGCGCCTGGTCTTTCGCGAGGAAATTTCGGAATGGACCAGGCATTACGGGACGCCTCCGCGCGGCACCCAGGAAATCGCCGACCTGATGGTTCAGCAAATGCTCGGCATGTACAAGGACGATGCCCGGCGCCTGATTCGCCAATGCCTCGAAGACGACGGGGCAATCACGATGAAGGATGTTGCGCGGGTACTCCAGCACAAGCACGAATCGCTTGCCGACGGCGGCACGATCCAGCTCGAAACCTCGCTGGAACGTTTTGAAAACGTGGGCGGCCAGGCGCATTTGAAACGCTGGCTCGAACTGCGGCGCGAGGTTTTCCTGAAGCCCGAAACCGCCGAAGGCATCGACATGCCGCGCGGCGTGCTGCTCCTTGGCGTACAGGGAAGCGGAAAGAGCCTGGCGGCAAAGGCAGTTGCCGGTTCATGGAATGTGCCGCTCCTGCGCCTCGATTTCGGCGCGCTGTACAACAAATTTCACGGCGAAACCGAACGCAACCTGCGCGAAGCGCTCAAAACCGCAGGACGGATGGAACCCTGCGTGCTCTGGCTCGACGAAATCGAAAAGGGCATCGCCTCCGATGATGGTTCCGGCGACGGCGGCGTCTCGCGCCGGGTGCTCGCCACCTTCCTGACCTGGATGAACGAACGCAAACGGCGCGTCTTTCTCGTCGCCACCGCCAATGACATTTCGCGCCTGCCGCCCGAATTGCTGCGCAAGGGCAGATTCGATGAAATCTTCTTCGTCGATCTGCCCGACGCTCCCACGCGCAGCGAGATTTTCCGCATCCACCTCGCGAAACGTAAATGCGCCCCGGAAAACTTCGACCTCGAATCGCTTTCCAACACCTCGGAAGGCTTCTCCGGCGCAGAAATCGAACAGGTGATCATCGCCGCCCTGTACGAAGCGCGCGCGACGAAAGAGCCGCTATCGACAAATCATCTGGTCGAAGAATTGCGCGCAACGCGCCCCCTCTCGCGCATCCGCGCCGAAGAAGTCCAGGCCCTGCGCCGCTGGGCAAAGGAACGGACGGTGATGGCGAATTGAGGGCGCAATGGCTCGCACCCAGTCCCCTGTCGCATCCTATCCCGATCCGCAGCGCACCCTGCCCGCCAGAAGTTGGGCTATTTTCGGATTTCAGGCTTGAGCCAGACCAGCATCAAGTGCATCGGCTTGTGCCGAGAAGTCTGCGGGACGCCGCTTGCGGAATAACTCCAGATTGGCGAGTTTCCAGCGCAAGGCGGGCAGTTCGGCGGCATGTGGGCATTGCAGCAGCGACCAATCAGGTTCGGCGCGAACCAGACCGCTCAGGAATTGCTTGTGGTTCGCGCTCAGGCGTCGCGGCAACTCCTGCCGTAGCTGGGCACGAGTCTCCAGCAGGATTTCCAGCGAGCAATCCACTTCGGTCATCCCGGAGAAAGCGCGTTCGTACTCCGGGGCAATCTCCTTGTCCTTACCGAACAGTACTTCATGCGGTGGACGGTTATGCCCGGCCAGGTAGAGCACGAAGCACTCAATCATGCCGTCGCTGAGGCAGTCCGATAATCCGCCCGATTCGTAGAGCCGCCATACGTCGAACAAGTCGCGCGGGTGCTGTCGATCCAGGGCCGCCACCAGTTTTCCTGCATAAAGCTCGTCACGCGCCAGGATCGGCGCCTCGAACTCGACACCGAAGAGATCACAGGCCCTGGCGCTCAGTGCTTTACGTTCGACGGGCAGTACCGTTCCGCGAAAGACCGTGTTAACTTCGATCTTGACCTGGCTGCTGTTGTTTTCGACGATCAACCTGGTGTCGTCAAGTTCCCTGCTGCGGACGAGGCGTGTCCGCACGCCGAGCGGCGCAACCCGCTGCGCAATGGCGGCCAGTTCGCCGTTGATCGCGCTCAAAGCTTCCTCGCGCTGCGCTTTCCAGGGGCGGTAGACCACGTCGATGTCCACCGACAGGCGGGGCATCTCCTGCACGAACAGGTTGATTGCCGTGCCGCCCTTCATCGCAAAAATCTCATTGGCAAAGACTTCGGGCGCGACGCTCAAAAGCAGGCGGACGGTATCGGCGTAGCTTTTATCCATGCGGCCTCAGAGTCAGCAGGGTACCGTCGGCAAGCCGGCTCATCCAGCGTTTTTCGCTTCCAGTGCGCAAGGAATGCCGCGCCAGAAGCTCATCGGCATCCGCCACTCCGGTTTCGCGTGCCCAACCGAGAAACAGGCGCACGGTCTTTACGCTTGTGCAGCAGGAGAGCAGTTGCCCCAACAGTTCCTTGCGCGGCGAGCGCAAGCCATCGAAGAGGTTGCGCGCTTCTTCCAGACTTTGTCTGGTGCCTGCTTCGTACAACAATTCCAGCACGGCGCGTTCGGAAACCGACACGCGCAGGCCATCGGGCAGGTCTGGAGGCGTAAACAGGGTCTTGCTGGACAGCGTGGCATCCGTCCAGCCGAACAGGTTTGCATGGACGTAACGCGCCGGAAAGCGGGAGGTGAACCAGGCTGGCAGAACGAAACGGGGTTCGCCCCACAGAACCAGTGATTCGCGGCTGCCCAGATTGTGCCGTACCCCCTGCAAAGCCAGGGCGCTCTTGCCGCCGACGTGCAGGCCGGACACGCGCTGTTGCAGGAACTTCAGCGCCCCGTACAGCCCGAAATCGTCATTGGGAAAGGCGTAGACGCCTTGGGCCAGACGCACGAGCCAGCCACCCTCGGCATAGTGCGCAGCAAGCTGGGGCGACACTCCAAGCGAGGCCAGGGTGGACAGATCAAACGGCGCCCCACGGGGAAGGGTCGTTTGGAGTCGTTTGATTAATTTGTGTCTGGAATTTTTATCCATGCTTTAAAAATAGCGCACAATTCAATCATGCACAACCCTACTACCGGATTTTCAAGATACAGGCTGGACTTTGATCGCGGCGTCCCCTGCGAAGCACAATTTTCTAAATTAGACTAAAGAATTCATTATTGAATGTTACTACTGTAGCGGACTATTATTTAAGTAATTTAGAAAATTCAAAGCTGCCCGAAGACTCCGGGGCTTTTGGAAATCACTCTGGCTTGTGACGCAGCGCGCGAAGCATGGCTTCGCGCAGGATCGCGTTGATGCGGGTTTGGTAGCCCTTGCCCTGGCTTTTGAGCCAGGCCAGCACGTCCGAGTCCACGCGCACTGTGGTAGAGGTTTTGGTAGGTTTGTAAAAGGGATTGCGGACGGCGTTCTTCCAGAAATTCTCGTCCAGCGGCGGAATGTCGCTGAAGTCGATTTCGCTGTCCGGCATTTCCGCCAATGACTTGAGTTCGGCCTTCTGCTCTTCGGTCAGGGGGGGCGGGTTGTTCCAGTCCACTTCATAAACAACGTCCTTGCTCATAACGTTTCCTTTCTTTTGGTTCGGCGCGACGTGCCGAAATGATGCGGATGGTCTCCGTGCCGTCCTCGTCGTTCCGGACGGTGTGCGCTACCAGCAGCAAGAGGTAGTCATCTGCGATTCCCAGGGTTTGCCAGCGTTGCTCTCCGTTCTCAATACAGACTTCTTCGACCAATGCGAACGGATCGAAGAAAACATTCCTGGCGGTCTCAAAGCGCACGCGGCGCTTCCTGAAATTGCTCTCCGCCTTCACTGGATCCCATACAAACTTTGTTTTCATACTTTATATGTTACTACATTTTTGTTGCTACTCCCCAAAGAAACTCTCCTGAAAATGCCTACAGGTTTTTCTAAATTAGGCTAAAGAATTCATTATTGAACGTCACTACTGTAGCGGACTATTATTTAAGTAATTTAGAAAACAAGATTCTTCGCCGCGCAGCTCGCTCATCCTGGACAGCTTGAAAATCAATCCTTGATTGCCGGGTGGGTATTGCAACCTGCCCCCTGCGGAACATTCCCGGTTGTCATGCAATGCTTGCGGTCATCGTAATAAGCTCTTGGTACATGTCGTTAACTTCGCCTAATTCTTCCTTGAGCTTGATGATGGTCTCGTTTTGTTCGTTGGACAGGGTTGTGGTGTCCTGGATGGCTTTCGTGATTTGTTTTGCCGAGGATTGTATGGATTTCAATTTGATCTCGATCTGGCTGGCCAGTTCATCCGTCTCGGAAGACATTTTACGGACTTCATCGGCGACCACCGCAAAGCCCCTGCCCGCATCGCCCGCGCGGGCGGCTTCGATCGAGGCATTCAGGCTCAGGATGTTGCTCTGGCCAGCGACCTTTTGAATGGTGGAAATGATCGATGTTGTCTCGACCGCGTTCTTTTCGGCTTCCACGGAAATATTCAGGTTTTCCGTCTGGGCGGTGGCAATTCCGTTCATCACGCTCAACATCGTTTCGATTCGCTGGGTCATGTTCTTGATCCCCTGCGAAAATTTTTCTATATGCGTTCCCAGTTTGTCCTTGTTGAGCCTTTTGGAAACATCCTCGACGGAACCAACGACCCTGAGCGGCATTCCATCCTTGTCGCGCAAGGTTGCCCCATCCGCCTTGAGCCAGATGTACTCGCCCGATTTCTGCTTTACCCTGTATTCGATGTTATAAGGCGTTTTTCCTGTTTTATCCATCAGATGCGCGGCAAAGGCAGATAATGTTTTCTCCTTGTCTTCGGGATGCAGGCGTTCGCTCCAACTGCTCAATACATTCGGGAATTCCTGTTCGGTGGAAAATCCGAGCAGTTGCCTGAATTCGGCGGACCACCAGAATTCATTTTGTCCGCCAACCGGATCCTTTGGATCCACCTGCATGTCCCACAAAGCAATATGAATGCTCTTTTGCAACAGATTCAGGCGTTCCGAAACCGTTTCCCTTTCGAGCGCGGCCTGCCTTCTTTCCGTGACGTCCTCTACAGCCCCCGCAACCCTGATCGCGTATCCCTGTTCATCCCGGATGGTGGCGCCGAAAGCATGAAACCAGGAATATTCCCTGTTTTTCTTCAATAGCCGGTATTGAAGATCGTAGGGCGTTTTTCCGGTACGGTCGAGCAGGTGTTTGGCAAAGGCATTCAAGGTATTTTTCTTGTCTTCCGGATGCAGTTTATCGCTCCAACTGCTCAGAATATTGGGAAAATCCTTTTCATTGGAATAACCCAGCATACGCCTGAATTCATCGGACCATGTGAAGGTATTGTTTGGATTAACCGGATCTCCCTTGATAACCTGCATATCCCACAAGCCGATTTTGGATGCCTCCATGACCAGGCCCAATTTGGTTAGCTGATATTGATTATGCTCATTAATTTCCGAAATGATTTCACGAACCGCTGCCATGACGCGGCTTTCGTCGGAGGGCAATCCGGACGGGTCGGCGGCTGTTTTCGGGTCTGTACCGGATTTGATGGCGTCCAGCGTTCCGTTTAATGCTGACAGGATATTGTGGACTCTCATCATTTGCTCCTTTGGACGGTTTGGCATGCGAAGCCTGCCAAGGCCGCCAAGCCCGTCAGGATCGACAGAAAAATGCTGGGGGGAAAAAACCCGACTGCGGCCATGCGCTGGGTCACCATGCCATGTGATTAGAAATCCGCTTGTCCCAAGGCATATACAGAACAGTATATGTAATCGACGCAGGGGTTGTATTGCGCTTTTGTAATTTGGGCCGCGCCCCGCCCCATGGCCCGAAACCGGGGGTTTGCTAGGCGCTCTCCAGCACCATTTCCCTCAAGCGCAGCACTGCTTCCTCCACACGGTCTACGGCGACGATTTCGATACCGGCGTTGCTGGAATGGGGCTGCTTCGGCAGATTCGCGCGGGGAATCAGCGCATGGGTGAAGCCGAGCTTTGCCGCTTCTTTCAGGCGTTCCTGACCGCGTGGCGCGGGACGGATTTCGCCGGCCAGGCCGATCTCGCCAAATACGATAAGTTTATGTGGCAACGGCTTGTTTTTTAAGGAAGAAACAATAGCCAGCAGGACGGCAAGGTCGGCTGCCGGTTCGGTGATCTTGACGCCGCCGACGGCATTGACGAAGACATCCTGATCGGCGCAGGAAATCCCGGCATGGCGGTGCAGGACCGCGAGCAGCATTGCCAGCCGCTGCGCGTCCAGGCCGACGGTGAGGCGGCGCGGGTTGCCCCAGGCGGAATCGACCAGGGCCTGGATTTCGACGAGCAGCGGGCGGGTGCCTTCCTGGGTCACCAGCACGCAGGAACCGGCAACTTCCTGGCCGTGCCGCGACAAAAAGAGGGCTGAAGGATTGTTGACGCCTTTCAGGCCACGGTCGGTCATCGCGAAAACGCCGATTTCGTTGACCGCGCCGAAACGGTTCTTGAAGGCGCGAATCAGGCGGAAGCTGGAATGGGTGTCGCCTTCAAAATACAGAACCGTGTCGACGATATGTTCCAGCACGCGCGGTCCGGCGAGCGCGCCTTCCTTGGTGACGTGGCCGACGAGGATCACCGTGATTCCGAGGGTTTTCGCCAGCCGCGTGAGCTGCGCCGCGCATTCGCGCACCTGCGCCACCGATCCCGGCGCCGAACTCAGCGCTTCCGACCACAGGGTCTGGATCGAGTCGATGACCGCTACCTGCGGGCGTTCGTCGCGCAGGGTGGCGAGGATTTTTTCCAGATTGATTTCGGCAAAGAGGGTCAGACGCGCCATCCGGTCCCCGGAAAGCGCCAGGCGGCGCGCGCGCAGCGCCACCTGTTCGCCCGATTCCTCACCGCTCACATAGAGCGCTTGGCAGGAGGCCGCCAGTTCCGCCAATGCCTGCAACAGCAGGGTGCTTTTGCCGATGCCGGGGTCGCCGCCGATCAGCACGACGCCGCCAGCGACCAGTCCGCCGCCCAGGGCGCGGTCGAATTCGGCGATGCCGGTAGGAATCCGGTGTTCTTCGCGGGCCTCGATTTCGGCGAGGATCCTCGGCTTCGCCGCCGGAGCCAGCGCGGAAAAACGCGCCTGGCGCGATTGCGCGGCGACGGAAGATGCCTCGATCGGCGTTTCTTCAAGGGTGTTCCATACGCCGCAGCCGGGGCATTGCCCTTGCCAGCGCGGCGCGGCGGCGCCGCAGTCGGCGCAGACGAACTGGGTTTTTGCCTTCGCCATGAGCGACTACACCGGCGTGGAAGAGAGAGGAATTTCCGCCACCGGCACGCGCGGCGCCAGGGCACAGAAAAGCTCGTAAGTAATGGTGCCCGCAGCGGCGGCGACTTCCTCGGCGGGCATCCCCTCACCCCACAATACGACGGGGCTGCCGGGGCCGGCTTCGGGAATGTCAGTGACATCGCAGGCAATCATGTCCATCGAAACGCGCCCGATGGTGCGCGTGCGCTTGCCGCAAACGAGGATCGGGGTTCCGCGCTCGTTGTCGCCCGGCGCGTGGCGCGGGTAGCCGTCGGCGTAGCCGCAGGCGACGATGCCGATACGCATCGGCTTGGCTGCGGTATAGATGCCGCCGTACCCTACCCGTTCGCCTTTTTCGATCCGTTGCACCGCGAGCAGTTCCGAACTGAAATTCATCGCCGGACGCAGATCGAGCCTCGCCGCACTTCGCCTTGCGAAGGGGCTTGATCCGTACAGCATGATCCCTGGCCGCGCCCAACCCCGGCGCGTTTGCGGAAAACGCAGCAGCGCGGCGGAATTGGCGAGCGAAATGGAAGTTCGCCCCGTCTTCCAGCTCTCCGCCATGCGTTTGAAAAGCTCCAATTGCTCGCCGAGCCCCCCTTCTCCATCGGCATCGGCGAAATGCGTCATCAGCGTAACGCTGCTGATCGAGTCGATCTTCTCGATTTCCTGTTGCAGACGAGGCAAATCCTCGATCCGGAATCCGAGGCGATTCATCCCGGTATTGAATTTGACGTAAATCGGAATGCGCACCGGCAAGGTGATATCGGCGAAAAAGCGCAACTGCTCGAAGCAATGGATCGTGACCGTCAGGCCCAATTCGGCCGCTCGACGGAATTCGCCCCACTCGAAAACGCCTTCGAGGAGCAGGATCGGCTGCCGGATCCCGGATTCGCGCAACAAGGCGGCTTCCTCGATATCGAGCAACGCAAAACCATCGGCGCGGCCGCGCAGCGCATCGACGACACGCATGAGGCCGTGGCCGTAGGCATTGGCCTTGACGACAGCCCAGAGGCGCGTCCTCTTTCCGATATTCTTGGCGACGCTGTAGTTATGGAGCAACGCGGACTGGTCGATCCGGGCGATGATGGGGCGCGGCATTGGCGGAAAACCTCCTTCGGTGTGGACGAACGCGCAAAAGGGCAACATCGGGACAACATCGGGACAACATCGAATCCGCTATTCAAACACATCCGGGGCGCCGATTCCATGCAAAAATCTGTCTGCGAAATCCATGAGAAAACAATCTGTAGGCTCGAAAAGGAATATGGTATAACTCGCGGCAATCAGGATTCCTTCTTCCAATGCCTCTAGGTTTCTACACCATCATGGCAGCGCAATTCTTCTCTGCGCTCGCCGACAACGCCCTCCTCATCGCTGCAATCGCCGCGCTCCGCGACATGAATGCGCCGCCGGAGTACGAGCCGCTTCTGAAAACCTTCTTCGCTTTTTTCTACGTCGCGATGGCCGCCTTCGTCGGGGCCTTTGCCGATTCGATGCCGAAGGGGCGCGTGATGTTCATCAGCAACACGATCAAGATCGCCGGTTGCGCGATGATGTTCTTTTCGATCCACCCTCTCCTTGCCTACGCCGTCGTCGGTTTTGGCGCGGCGGCCTACTCGCCGGCCAAATACGGCATTCTCACCGAATACCTCCCGCATCGCCTGCTGATCGCGGCCAACGGCTGGATCGAAGGGCTGACCGTCGCGGCCATCGTGCTCGGCGTCGTGCTTGGCGGCTTCCTGATCCGCCCCGAAATCGCCCAGACCGTCGCCCGGCTCGACTTGCCGCTGATCGGCAAGCGCCTGGGCGAAAGCAACGAAACGGCGCTCCTGATCATCGCCCTTCTTTACCTCATCGCGGCGCTGTTCAACCTTTACGTCCCGCGAACCAATGTCGACCACAAGCCGCTCAAGAAAAATCCCCTCTACCTGATGCACGAATTCGGACACTGCCTCGGGCTGCTCTGGCGCGACCGCCTGGGGCAGATTTCGCTGGGCGTCACCACCCTGTTCTGGGGCGCGGGCGCCACCCTGCAATTCATCATCATCCAATGGGCCGACGAAGCCCTGGGACTTGGACTTTCCCAATCCTCGATGCTCCAGGGCGTCGTCGCCATCGGCGTTGCAGCGGGCGCCATCGTCGCGGCCAAATACGTGAAATTGAAGGATTCGCTCAAGGTCATTCCACTGGGCATCATGATGGGCTTCGTCGTTTGCGCCCTGCTCCTGCCGCATGTCCTGTGGAGCGCGATCGGGCTCCTGCTCTTCGTCGGTATTCTTTCCGGCCTGTTCGTCGTGCCGATGAACGCCCTGCTGCAACATCGCGGCCACATCCTGATGGGCGCCGGGCACTCCATCGCAGTGCAGAATTTCAACGAAAACCTTTCCATCCTGATCATGACCGTCCTTTATTACGGAATGATCAAGATCCATGTGCCGATCAATTTCGTCATTGTCCTTTTCGGCGCCCTTGTCGCGGGGATCATGTATCTGCTCAAGTTGCGCCACGAAGCCCATCAGCGCAGGCACGACGATCTCCGCTACCTCGACACCCAGGACAACTTCCACTCTTCCTCGCACTCCTGACCCCATGATCGGCAAATTCATCGCCAGGTTTTTCGGGCAGGCTCCGAAAAAGGCGGAAATCTCCGGCGATCTCTGGCAGAAAACCCTGGAACTCCCCTTTCTCGCTGCCCTTTGCGATGAAGAAAAGGAACGCCTGCATGCGCTGCTCATCCAATTCCTCTCCGAAAAGGAATTCACTGCCGCCGGCGGCCTCGAACTCGATGACGAAATCTGCCTTTCGATTGCCGCGCAAGGCTGCCTGCCGATCCTCAACCTGGGGCTCGAATGGTATCGCGGCTGGGTCGGCATCATCGTCTACCCCGATGAATTCGTGATCCCGCGCACCGTCGAGGACGAAGACGGCATCGTGCATGAATACACCGAAGTCGCCTCCGGCGAAGCCTGGGATGGCGGCCCGCTGCTCATCTCCTGGCAGGACGCGCAAATGGCCGGCAGCGGATACAACGTTGTCATCCACGAATTCGCACACAAGATCGATATGTTGAGTGGCGCTGCGAACGGCATGCCGCCGCTGCATGGCAACATGTCGCGCGCCCTGTGGCGCTCGGTGTTCGAGGCGGCCTACCAGGATTTCTGCCGCCGTGTCGATGACGAGGAGGAAGTCGACATCGACCCTTACGCTTCGGAGCATCCCAGCGAATTCTTCGCCGTCATCTCCGAAAGCTTCTTCGAGGATCCCGAACTCGTCGCCCGCGAATACCCGGCGCTATATGAACAACTCGCCGCCTTCTACCGCCAGGATCCCCTCGCCCGCTTCCAGAAATCGGAAGCCGCGCACGCCTGAGCGCCCTCCCCTCATCTCCGTCCATTGATCCGGCCCATCAATACCCCAATTATGCAGGATGGGTAGCGCATAGGTTGGGGTGAGCGAAGCGAAGCCCAACGGAACCGCCTTTGCTCGTGTGTTGGGCTTCGCTTCACTCCCCCAGCCTATGCTCACTAAATTTTCTAAATTAGTAGAATAATTCGTGAATGAACAACACTACAGTAGCCAAACATTATTTAACCAAATTTAGAATTTCACACTTCCAAAACCAATGCCTTCCGCCAGATTTCGAGTTTTTGCGCGCGGGACATGCCTGCGTGGGCCGGGCTGGTCGAGGGGAGGCGCAGCAGGCGCCGTTCCCTCCACGAAGGCAAGGCTAGCAGCGCGGGCAGCGCGTGGCGGCGGAAGCAGTTTTCGGCCATTCTCCCATTGAAGCAAATCGTTTCGATGCCGGGATGTTCGGTGAAGAAAGCGGCGAAATCGTTGACCCGTATTGATTTCGCGTCGATTCGCGTGTCCAGGCTGCCTTCGCGCGTGCAGGAATGGAGCACGTCCCACAACGCGATGTTTGCCGCGCGCAGGCGTTCCAGCCGCGCCGGATAGGGGAGGTCTGGAGCCGCGCCTGCGATTTCGCCCATGAAGGGCCAGAAGAGGTTGCGCGGGTGGGCGTAATACCGGGCGGCGGAGAGCGAGGCGAGGCCGGGCATGCTGCCGAGAATCAGGATGCGCGCGTGGCGGTCGGCAACGGGGGGGAAGCTGAAGATGCGTGGGGGGTTGGAATTCTTTTTGTCTGCTTGCGGAGGGGAGGTTTCACCCCTCTCCCCCGGCCTCTCTCCCTCAAGGGGAGAGGTGAACTCCCACCGGCGCTTCGCGCCATCTCCCTCTGAGAGGGAGGCTTGAGAAGTTAGCCTCTCGGAAAGGAATTTCACCCCCGCCTCCAGCTCGTTCCCTGCGGGGTGTCTTCGAGGACGATGTTTTTTTCGGACAATTCGGCGCGAATCCGGTCGGCGCGGGCGAAGTCCCTGTTTTTCTTTGCGGCGGCGCGTTCGGCGATTTGCGCGGCGATCCATTCTTCCAAAGCCTGATCCGGGTTTTCGGTCTCCATCGCCGGTCTGCCCTGAAGAAAATCCTGCGGGTCGCGCTGCAATAATCCCAAGGCGCCCGCGAGCGCCCGCAGTTGCCGCGCCGTTTGCGGCGACTTTTCGCGGTTGAGCGCGCCGGCCAGATCGAAGAGGACGGCAATGGCTTCGGGGGTGTTGAAATCGTCGTTCATCGTCGCGGCAAAGCGCTGCCCATGCGCTTCTTCCCAGTCGGGCGCGGCAGATTCCGCAGCCTCGAAGGGCACGGCCTTGAGCGCCGTATAGAGTCTGGTCAGGGCGTTTTTCGCGTCGTCCAGATGCGCGTCGGAATAGTTGAGCGGGCTGCGGTAGTGCGCGCGCAGGATGAAGAAACGCAGCACTTCGGGGTCGTAGCGTTTCAGGACTTCGCGGATCGTGAAAAAGTTGCCGAGCGATTTCGACATTTTTTCGTCGTCGACGCGCACGAATCCGTTGTGCATCCAAACATTGACATGACGGCAGCCATGCGCGCCCTCGCTCTGCGCGATTTCGTTTTCATGGTGGGGAAACTGCAAATCCTGTCCGCCGCCGTGGATGTCGAAATGGACGCCGAGTTCCTTCCAGCTCATCGCCGAGCATTCGATGTGCCAGCCCGGACGCCCCGGCCCCCAAGGCGAATCCCAGGCCGGTTCGCCTTCCCTGGCGCGTTTCCAGAGCGCGAAATCGAGCGGGTCGCGCTTGGCGGAATCCACTTCCACGCGCTCTCCGGCACGCAGGTCGTCGAGGGATTTTCCGGACAGGCGTCCATAGTCGGGGAAGCGGCGCACGGCGTAATTGACATCGCCGTTTTCCGCCTGGTACGCAAGCCCCTTGGCGATCAGCGCGTCGATCATTTCGAGCATCGGGCCGATGTATTCGGTCGCGCGCGGCTCGAAATCGGGGCGTTCCACGCCGAGCAGCGCCGCATCCTCGTTCATGCAGTCGATGAAGCGCTTGGTCAGCGCCCCGATCGTTTCGCCGTTTTCCGCCGCGCGGCGGATGATCTTGTCGTCGATGTCGGTAATGTTCCGGACGTAGGTCGCTTCATACCCGCGCGCCCGGAACCAGCGCCATACCATGTCGAAAACGACCATGACCCGCGCGTGTCCCAGATGACAGTAATCGTAAACCGTCATTCCGCAGACATACATGCGCACTTTCCCCGCTTCGATCGGGACGAATTCTTCTTTTTCGCGCGAGAGCGAATTGTAGATTTTCAGCATGAATGGTGACTTTTATCGGATTCGGTGAATAAAACAAAAAAAGCGGTGCGCCGCCGGTGGTTTGGTTTCGCTCCGCTTCTTGCTAAAATAACGCGCTTTTTGAACACCTGTCGAGCGCAATCCCCGCCATTCATGGCGGGGGCAGCGAGACATGGCGCAGCAGGCGCCGAAGGCGCCCCGCATTGTGTAGGGGCGGGTTTCAAACCCGCCCCTACAGAAGGATCAGAATTATCCGAAAAACATTTCCGGTGTTCCGATCTCCCCGTTTCGACCCGCCTTTCCGCCGCCTTGCGGCGCAACGGCCAACAGCGAAAAAAGTATAACATAGCAATGTTTTACCCCTTCCCGACAGACACTACAGATTCCGGCGCGCGCGCCATGCCAGACAGATCATTCCACTTCGTCTCCATCGCCCGCCTTGCCTCGCGGCGATGGATTCTGCTTCTGCTCCTGTCTGCCGCCACGGCCTTGCCCGCCCTTGCCGCCGAAGTCACGCTGCCCGAAGTGCAGGATCTGGTGCGGCAGAAGAAATTCGATCAGGCGCTGGAAAAAATCGACGCTTACCTTGCGCCGCGCCCCAGGGACGCCCAGGGGCGCTTTGCCAAGGGGTTGGTTCTGGCCGAGCTCAACCGTACCGACGAGGCCGTTTCCGTTTTCACCCAACTGACGCGGGATTACCCGACCTTGCCGGAACCCTACAACAACCTCGCCGTGCTGTACGCGCAGCAGAAACAGTATGACAAGGCCCGTGTCGCGCTGGAGATGGCGATCAAAACCCATCCTTCCTACGCCACCGCGCACGAAAATCTCGGCGACGTCTATGCAAAACTCGCAAGCCAGGCCTATAACAAGGCCCTGCAACTCGATGCCGGAAACACCACCGCGCAAAGCAAGCTCGCGCTGATCCACGATCTGGTGGATACCTCCAGCAAGACCGGGAGCGAAAGCAGCGGCGTGATCAGGAATGCTCCGCCGGTCGTCGTCGCTTCCGCCCCGCAGCCCGCGCCTCCCGCGCCTCCCGCGCCTCCCGCGCCTCCTGCTCCTCCCGTCAAGGAGACGCTTCCCCCGGTTTCCAATCCTGCTCCCCCTCCGGCACACCCAAAAACGCCGGAAAATCCTGCGCCGACGCCGCCCACGCCCGCAACTCCGCCGCCATCGACGCAAAACCAGGCCGAAACGGATCTGCTTCAGGCAACCCGGCGCTGGGCCAGCGCCTGGTCGAACAAGGATGTCAAAACCTATCTTTCCGCCTACGCCCCGGATTTCGCTACTCCCAAGGGAACGACGCGCAAGGAGTGGGAAACCGAACGCACCCAGCGAATCAGCAAGCCGGGTAAAATCGAAGTCACCCTCAGCGATATCCAGGTTTCGCTCGATGGCAATAAAGCGCGCGTCAAATTCCGCCAGCGCTACAAATCGGCCACGCTTGCTTCCACCACAGGCAAGACACTGATCTTCATCCGCAACGGCAACCAATGGCTGATTCAAGAGGAACGCGTCAACTGATCCTGCGCACCGGCATCGCCCTGACGGTCGGGCTGTTGCTGCTGCTCTTCCTTTCTTCGCTGTTGACGAAGGAAGTCCGCTCGTCGCCGGACGTTTCGATACCGCTCTCTCCAGTACAGATTCCGGACGCCGCTACAGGGCCGGCAGCGCGCCTGCCCGTCGATGACGCATCTTCCGCGCCCGCCCCGATGGATGGACCCGAACCGCAGCTCATCAAAATCTTCGCGGCCATCGAAAACAACCGCATCGACACGGCGCTTGAGGAAACCGACGCGCTGCTCGAACGTTATCCGAATTTCCGCCTCGGCTACCTGATCCGTGGCGACCTGCTGCTGGCCCGCGCCCGCCCGCTGACGACGCTCGGCAATATCAGCGATGCGCCGCCGGAAAAACTGGCCGATCTGCGCGAGGAAGCCATTGCCCGCCTGCGCGCCTACCGGCAGAAACCGCCAGCCGATGTCGTGCCGCGTTATCTGATGCAAATGCCATCGAACCAGAAATACGCAGTGGTGGTCGACATCGAAAAGGCGCGTCTTTATCTTTATGCCAACGAGGGCGGTACGCCCCGGTTTGCCGCCGACTATTACATCTCGCACGGCAAACTCGGCGCCAACAAGGCGCGCGAGGGCGACAAGAAAACGCCGGTCGGCGTCTATTACGTCACTTCCCGGCTGCCGCGCGAAAAACTCACCGATTTCTACGGCAGCGGCGCGTTCCCGATCAATTACCCGAACGAGTGGGATAAACGTCTGGGACGCAACGGCTTCGGCATCTGGCTGCACGGCACCCCCACCAACACTTTCTCGCGCCCGCCCAAGGCTTCCGACGGTTGCGTCGTCCTCGCCAACCAGGATTTCGATGCGCTGACCCGCAATATCCAGCCGGGCCTCACCCCGGTCATCATCAGCAGCACCGTCGAGTGGACGCCACTCAAGGAATGGAACCGGGAACGCGAGACTTTCGACAACAAACTGGAAGAATGGCGGCTCGACTGGGAAAGCCGCGACACGGATCGCTTGCTGCGCCACTATGCAAAAAACTTCCGCGCCGGAGACCAGGATCTATCCGTTTTTGCAAAACAGAAAAAACAGGTCAACGCGGGCAAGAAATGGATCAAGGTCGAGTTGTCCGATCTCTCACTCTTCCGATATCCTGTCGATTCCGCAAGCCTCGGGCATTCCGGCGGCAAGGAAATGGTCGTTGCCACCTTCCTGCAGAATTACCAGAGCAACAATCTCAGCAACCAGATGAAAAAACGCCAGTACTGGATCCGAGAGGACAATGACTGGAAAATCATTTATGAAGGAGCCGTTTGACATGAACACATCCCGCAGTCTTTCTTTCCGTTCCCTTGCCGCCGCCGCCACGCTGGCGCTGGCTTTCGCCACCGGCACGGCATACGCCGGCCCAACGGTCGAAATCGACACTTCGCTGGGCAAGATCGTCGCCGAACTCGACAGCGAAAAGGCGCCCATTACCGTCAAGAATTTCATCAGCTACGTCGAAAGCGGCTTTTACAACGGCACGATTTTCCACCGCGTGATCCCCGGCTTCATGATCCAGGGCGGCGGTTTCACGCCGAACATGGCGCAGAAGGAAACCCACGCGCCCATCGCCAACGAAGCCAAGAACGGTTTGTCCAACAAGCGCGGCACCTTGGCAATGGCCCGCACCGATAATCCCGACTCTGCCACAGCGCAGTTCTTCATCAACCTCGTCGACAATGCCCCTCTTGACTACAACTCGCCGCATGCGCGCGGCGCAGGCTATGCCGTCTTCGGCAAGGTCGTCTCCGGCATGGATGTCGTAGACAAGATCGCCCAGGTGCAAACCGGCAACAAGGGAATGCACCAGAACGTGCCGCTGACGCCGGTCACGATCCGCGCGATCAGCGTCGCCAGCGCGAAAACCGAGGCGGCGGACGCGAAGAAACCCGACGCGAAATAAGGGAAATTCCATGATCAAACTGCATACGAATCACGGCGTCATCGCGCTCGAACTCGACGCCGAAAAAGCGCCGAAAACCGTCGAAAACTTTCTCGGCTACGTGCAAGCCGGTCACTATGACAACACGATCTTTCATCGCGTCATCGACGGCTTCATGATCCAGGGCGGCGGCTTCACGCCGGACATGGAACAGAAGCCGGCGCAGGATCCGATCAAGAACGAAGCCGCCAACGGCCTCAAGAACAAGCGCGGCAGCATCGCGATGGCGCGCACCAACGACCCGCACTCGGCCACCGCGCAGTTCTTCATCAACGTCGCCGACAACGCCTTTCTCGATTTCACCGCACCTTCGGGCAACGGTTGGGGATACTGCGTTTTCGGGCAGGTCGTCGATGGTCTCGATGTCGTCGAAGCGATCAAGGGAGTGAAAACCGGCAACAAGGGCTTTCACCAGAATGTGCCGCTCGAAGCGGTCATCATCGAACGCGCCGAAATTGTCTGAGCACGGAAAAGAGGCGGTCTGAAATGGCAACGCCCCCGGTATTGTTCATTTCCGACCTGCATTTGAGTCCCGTGACACCGGGACTCAACAACCTCTTTTTTGAATTTCTGGGCCGCGAGGCCCGTGGCGCTGCGGCGCTCTATATCCTCGGCGACCTCTTCGACGCCTGGATCGGCGACGATCTCCTGGCCGACGAAGAAGGACACGGCACCCGCATCGCCACCGCGCTCAACGCGCTTTCCGTCGAGGGCACGGAAATCTTCCTGCTGCACGGCAACCGCGATTTCCTGCTCGGCGAAGCCTTCGCCGCCGCCGCTGGCGCGCGTCTTTTGCCCGATCCAGTGATTCTGTCGCTGCCCTCCTGGCAATTCGCGCTCTCCCACGGCGACGCGCTCTGCACCGGCGACCGTGAATATCAGGCTTTCCGCGCCCAGGTGCGCGATCCGCGCTGGCAGCGGGAATTTCTCGCCTGCCCCCTCGCCGAACGCCTGGCGCTCGCCGCGCAGGTGCGGCAGCAAAGCGAAGTTGGAAAAACGGAAAAGGACGCCGGGATCATGGATCTCGATCCCGCCGCCACCGACGATTTCCTGCGTGCGAACGGCTACGCCACCTTCATCCACGGCCATACCCACCGCCCGGCGCGGCACGATCACCTCGTCGACGGCATCCATGTCGAACGCTGGGTGCTCTCCGACTGGACGGAAGAAAGCGGCGCGGAACTCCCCGCCGCCAGAGGCGAATACCTGCTGTGGAACGGCGAAACACTGGAACGCCGTCCGTTGGCGTGAATCCTCCCCCTCCCCTTCCCCCTGCAATCCTGTTGCTCGGCCCGACCGCCAGCGGAAAAACCGCTGTGGCGCTTCATCTGGCCGAGCGTCTTCCGGTCGATTTGATCAGCGTCGACTCCGCGCTGGTCTACCGCGACATGAACATCGGCACCGCCAAGCCCGACGCGGCGACCCTGCTGCGCCATCCTCATGCGCTGGTCGACCTGATTTCGCCGGAAGAACATTATTCCGCAGCCCGTTTCCGGAACGACGCGCTCGCCGCAATGGAAAAAAGCCGCGCGCGCGGACGCATTCCGCTCCTCGTCGGCGGCACGATGCTCTACGTCAAGGCGCTGTTGCATGGCTTGTCCAACCTGCCGCAAGCGGACCCTCTGCTGCGCGCCGAAATCGACGCCCGCGCGGCAATCCTCGGCTGGCCGGCGCTGCACGCGGAACTGGCGCGCATCGACCCCGAAACCGCCGCGCGTCTCGCGCCCGGAGACGCGCAACGCATCCAGCGCGCGCTCGAAATCTTCCACCTCAGCGGACGCCCGATGTCGGCGCTCCTGAACGAAACGCAAGAACCTCCCAACCAAGCTCCCAACTCGCCGCCCTGGAATTTCCTCTCGCTGGCACTCCTGCCGCAGGAACGCGCCACGCTGCACGCGCGCATCGCCGAACGCTTCACGCGGATGCTCGAACAGGGGCTCGTCGCCGAAGTGGAGGCGCTGCGCGCCAAATACCGTCTCCATGGCGCGCTGCCCTCGATGCGCTGCGTCGGCTACCGGCAGGTCTGGGAAATGCAGGAAGGCCGCATCCCTCCGGCGGAATTGCGCGATCGCGGCATTTTCGCCACCCGCCAACTGGCCAAGCGCCAGATCACCTGGCTCTCCAACACCCTGCCAGCCGAACCGATCGACTGCCTGAAGGAAAGGCTGGCGACAGAAGTACAGGAACGGATTGAACTTTTCCTCGCCGGATTTCCTCGTGATTTTTCTGGCTGATCCGCTCCCGGAAGATTCCAAAGCGCCCGCGCTCCTGCTAGAATTCCGCCTTTCGCGCTTTTTGCCTCCCTCCTTCGGTGACAAAAGGCCACGCCGGAGTAGCTCAGTCGGTAGAGCAGCTCATTCGTAATGAGAAGGTCGGGGGTTCGATTCCTCTCTCCGGCACCAAAACAAAAGCAGCCTGAAATATAATTTCAGGCTGCTTTTTTTTATGGGAATTATCCGCTTGACTCCCCCGGAGGTTTCGTAGGGGCGACCTGTGGTCGCCCGTGGTGCCGCCTCCATCCATTGTTATTCACCCGGCAATTAAGGGCGTTGCGGGCGACCACAGGTCGCCCCTACAGAGCATCTTGCGCCATTCCCGTTTCCAGGGAGTTAAATGAATAATTCCCTTTTTTATTGGCTTCTCCCGATTCGATCCCGCCATGAAACATCAAGCCTCCCACACCTTCCCCTTTCCGCTCGATGCCGAAATCGAACGCAACGTCGCTGCGGCGCTTGCCGAGGATATCGGCCCCGGCGATCTCACCGCTGCGCTGATTGCCTCCGGGCAACAGGGCAAGGCGCGCGTCATTTGCCGCGAAGAAGCGGTGTTGTGCGGGCGGCGCTGGTTCGAGTCTTCCTTTCATGCGCTCGATCCGGCGCTCGCCCTCGCCTGGCAGGCCGACGACGGCGAAGCGCTCCGCGCAGGACAAACGGTCTGCGAAATTTCCGGCACCGCGCGTTCGATCCTTTCCGGCGAACGTTGCGCGCTCAACTTTATCCAGTTGCTCTCGGGCGTCGCCACGCAAACGCGCCGTCATGTCGAGGCGGTTGCCGGCACGCGGGCAACGATCGTCGACACGCGCAAGACCCTGCCCGGCTTGCGCCTGGCGCAGAAATACGCGGTTCATGCCGGCGGCGGCGGCAATCATCGCCTGGCGCTGTGGGACGCGATCCTGATCAAGGAAAACCACATCGCCGCAGCGGGTGGCATCGGGCGTGCGCTGGAAGCGGCGGCGCAAATCGCGGCACAATCCGGAGGACGCTGCCGCTTCGTCCAGATCGAGGTGGAAACGCTGGCAGAACTTGCGGAAGCCCTGGACGCGGGCGCGAAAATGATATTGCTGGACAATTTCAACATCGACGAATTGCGCGCCGCCGTCGCGGAAACCGGAGGACGCGCCATCCTTGAAGCTTCCGGCGGCATCTCGCTGGAACAACTGCGCGCAGTCGCCGAAACCGGCGTCGACCGCATCTCGGTCGGCGCATTGACCAAGGACGTCCGCGCGACGGATTTTTCACTGCGTTTCGAGTGAAGAGGGAGCGATTTCCTGAAGGACTTCACCCGGATATTTCGCCCAAATTCACCCCCCCGTTTCCTGCGCTTCCGTGACGAGTTCTGCAGACTCCACCGCCCCGATCGCCCCGTCTGCGCCTTTTGACGCCGAGGGGATCAAAACTTTCCTGCGCACCCTGCCCGATCTTCCGGGCGTATACCGCATGATCGGCGAAAACGAGTCCGTGCTCTACGTCGGCAAGGCGAAGTCGCTGAAAAAACGGGTTTCCTCGTATTTCCGCGCCCACCATCCCAGCCCCCGGACTGCGTTGATGGTGGCGCAGATCCGGCGCGTGGACATCACGGTGACGGATTCCGAGGCGCACGCCCTGCTGCTCGAAAACAATCTGATCAAGGAACTGGGGCCGCGCTACAACATTCTCTTCCGCGACGACAAATCCTACCCCTACATCGCCATCACGCGCGACACCTATCCGCGCCTGGCCTTCTACCGTGGCCGCCCGGACAAGCGCGCCGATTATTTCGGCCCCTTTCCGTCCTCCTTCGCGGTGCGCGAGAGCATCCAGTTGCTGCAAAAAACCTTCCGCCTGCGCACCTGCGAAAACCCGGTGTTCGCCCATCGCTCGCGTCCCTGCCTGCTCTACCAGATCAAGCGCTGTTCCGCTCCCTGCGTTGAGTTGGTTTCCCCGGAGGCTTACGCCGCCGACGCGCGGCTGGCAACGCTTTTCCTGAATGGCCGGCACGACGAAGTGTTGAGAAAACTCGGCGCCGCCATGGAAGAGGCGGCGCAGGAGCTGGCGTTTGAGCAGGCGGCGCTGCTGCGCGACCAGATTTATTCGCTCCACCATGTGCGCGAAAAATACTACGTCGACAGCGGCAGCGGCGAAGACATCGACATCATCGCCGCCATCGCCGACGAGGAGATGCTCTGCGTCAATCTCGCGATGGTGCGCGGTGGCCGTCACCTCGGCGACCGCCCGCAGTTTCCGTCATCATCGGCAAGCGCGCGCGGCGCGTCCGCCGCCGTGGAAAAGGAAGGCGCGCTGCCGCCCGCCGCAACTGCCACTCCTCCTGCCACTCCTCCTGCCACTCCTCCTGCCACTCCTCCTGCCACTCCTCCCGCCACTCCTCCCGCCGCCTCGCCCGCCAGCGCGGCGGAGGCGCTGGCCGCCTTCCTGCACCAGCACTATCTCACGCATTCGCCGCCGCCGCTGATTCTCGTCAACATCATTCCCGCCGACGACGAAATCGCCAGCGCCCTGAGCGCGCTCGCGGGACACTCCGTTTCCATCGGCATTCCACGACAGGGCGCGCGCCGCGCCTGGGTTGAGCGCAGCGCCGAAAACGCGCGTCTGGCGATTGCCGCCCGCCGCGCCGCGTTCTCGCTTCAGGGGCAACGCCTGGCAGCGCTTGCTGCCGCGCTGGCGCTGGAATCCCTGCAACGCATCGAATGCTTCGACATCAGCCACACCCAGGGCGAGGCCACGGTCGCCGCCTGCGTCGTCTATCAGGGCGACGGAATGCGGCGCTCCGAATACCGCCGCTTCAACATCCGCGACATCACCGCCGGCGACGATCCCGCCGCCATCCGCCAGGCAGTGCATCGGCGCTATGAAAAAATTATCGAAGGCTCTTCCGATGGAAAAGGCGTCGCCCCGGACCTGATCCTGATCGACGGCGGCCCCACCCAGACCGCCGCTGCCCGCGCGGCGCTGGAAGAACTGGGACTCGCCCACCTGCCGCTGTTGGGCGTAGCCAAGGGCGAAGGCCGCAAACCGGGGCTGGAGACGCTGGTTTTCCCCGACGAGCGCGAGGCATTGCGCTTGCCGCCGGAGCATCCGGCGCTGCACCTGATTCAGGAAATCCGCGACGAAGCGCACCGCTTCGCCATTTCCGGGCACCGCGCGCGACGCGACAAGGCGCGGCGCGTCTCCCGGCTCGAAGGCATCGAAGGCGTCGGCCCGAAGCGGCGCAGGGCGCTGTTGAGCCACTTCGGCGGCATGCAGGAAATCGCCGCCGCCACCATCGAACAACTCGCCGCCGTGCCGGGGATCAGCCATGCGCTTGCGGAAAGCATCCATGCCGCGTTGCGCTAAAAAGAACGACTTCTCCACCTTTCTTCCGTCATTCCTTTTCTTCATCGCCGTAAAATGTTGCGATAATAAATGTTGCGATAATTTCACCCCCGACACGCGCTTCCTGTCCGATGCCCTACTACAACCTGCCCACCCTTCTCACCTGGCTGCGCATCCTTGCGATTCCGCTCCTGATTTCCGTCTACTACATGCCGGAACACTGGACACTGTGGCATTTCACGCGCGATTTCGTCGCCACCCTGCTTTTCTGCGCCGCCGCCGTGACCGACTGGCTCGACGGCTATCTCGCGCGCAAGCTGAACCAGACCTCGGCCTTCGGCGCCTTTCTCGATCCGGTCGCGGACAAGTTGATGGTCGCCGCAGCGCTGATCATGCTCGTGCAACTCGCGCGCGTCGACGCGATCATCGCCGCGATCATCATCGGACGCGAAATCACGATCTCGGCGCTGCGCGAATGGATGGCGCAAATCGGCGCGCACAAGAGCGTCGCCGTCTCGATGGTCGGCAAGATCAAAACCGTGGCGCAGATGATCGCGATTCCGCTGCTCCTCTACCACACCCCCTTTCTCGGCTTGCCGATCCAGAAAATCGGCACCTGGCTGATCTATATCGCTGCCGTGCTCACGTTGTGGTCGATGGGCTACTACATGAAAGTCGCCTGGCCGCGCATCGCCGCGCGGGATCGCAAGCGAAACAAAAAATCAGGCGCCGGAAGTTGACAGCGCCCCGATAAGCCTTAGAATCACGCCTCACGCCCGCAGTGCGGGCAACGCGGGAATAGCTCAGTTGGTAGAGCGCAACCTTGCCAAGGTTGAGGTCGCGAGTTCGAGACTCGTTTCCCGCTCCAGACAAAACGGGGAGCTTTCCGGCTCCCCGTTTTTTTATGCGTCCACCGTATAATTTCCGCGCGCTTTCCTTTCATACAAGACACCCTGCCCGGGTGGTGAAACAGGTAGACACAAGAGACTTAAAATCTCTCGGCAGCAATGCCATACCGGTTCGATTCCGGTCCCGGGCACCAACAACCAATCTAAAGCAATCCGATACAATCCAGAAAGGCCATAATCTACAAGGGTTCTGGCCTTTTTCTTGTCCAAAGCAGTCCGGTAAGATACCGTTGAATCCGGGGGCACTTGGGGCATGATCGGGGGCATGCGCCCGATCCGCAGGGGACGTTTGCCAATCGTCCCGCGCCCCTTCCGGCGCGAAGCGCCGTTTCAGGATGAAGCTTCAAATCTCGCCCAATTTTCTAAATTTACTTAAATAATGTTTCACTACTATAGTGATTTTTAGATAAGAATTATTTAAACAAATTTAGAAAATTTCCCCTTTCAGCGCAGCGATTCCCAGGTCTTTTGCAGCCGTTTCACCGATACCGGCATCGGGGTTTTGAGTTCCTGGGCGTAGAGGGCGACGCGGAGTTCTTCGAGTTGCCAGCGGAATTGTTCCAGTTGCGGGTCGAGGATGCCCTGTTTGGCGAGTTGGGCGCGGCGGCGCTCGAAATTTACTGCCAGCGGGGCGAATTCGCTCATCAGGCGGGCGTCGCGGGCGGGATCGTTTTTCAGTTTGTCGAGGCGTAGCGCGGCGGCCTGGAGGTAGCGCGGGAAATGGCGCAGGCGGTCGAACGGGGTTTCGATGACGAAGCGCTTGTGGATCAGCCGCGCGCCTTGCGCTTCGATGTCGGCGAGCGCTGCCGGATGCGCGCGCGCCAGCGGGAGTTTTTTGCGCACGCCTTGCCAGGCGCCCAGGATCGTTTCGACGAGGCGGCAGAATTCCTGCGCGATCAGGGAAAGCCGGGGGCGCGCTTCTTCGCTGCGTGCCCTGAATTCGTCGGCGTCGCGCGGCCAGGGTTCGACGAGACAGGCGCGGGCGAAGACGCATTCGAGGAGTTGCGCCTTCAGTTCGTCCTGCGTGCCCAGGCCCATGAATTGCAGGCTCATCGCGGTGAGATTGGGCAGGTTCTTTTCCAGGTATTTTTCCTGTTCGCGCAATTGCAGGCGAAAGAGCCGCAGCAGTCCCCTTTCATGCACGGCGCGCGCTTCTTCCGGCGCATCGCGCACGCTCAGGGAAACGCTGCTTCCTTCGTCCTTCAGGCAGGGGTAGCCGATCACGTTCGCGCCTTCGGGCAGGCGCACTTCCATGAGTTCCGGCAGGGCGCCGAAGTTCCAGCTTGTGATGCCGCTATGTTCCGAGGGGGTTTCGTGCAGGCCGGAAAATTCCTCCTTCGCCGCGCCACCCCATTCGGCGCGCAGTTCGGCAAGTTTGCGGCTCATTCCGAGTTGCCGTCCGTGTTCGTCGATGAGCTTGAAATTCATGAAAAGGTGCGGCGGCAGGTCGGCGGGGCGGAAGGCGTCCGGCGTCAGCATCCAGCCGCGCGCGTTCAGGCCGCGCGTTTCATGGATGTAGTCGATCAGCGCCGCGATCAGGCTTTTGTCGGAAGGCAACACGCGCTCGGCGAATTCCTGCGCGAAGGCCGGCACCGGCACAAGCCGGGCGCGGATTTTCTGCGCCAGCGTTTTCACCAGTTGCTGCACCTTTTCTTTCAGCAGCCCCGGCACCAGCCATTCGCAGCGGAGCATCGGCACCTGGTTCAACTGCGCCAGCGGCACGACCAGGGTCACACCGTCCTTCGGGCTGCCCGGCTCGAAATGATAGGAGAGCGCGTAGTCGGCCCCGCCCAGGCGCAGGCGCGGCGGAAAGGCGTCGCTGGTCACGCCCGCCGCTTCGTGCCGCATCAGGTCTTCGCGCTTCAGGAAGAGGAGTTTCGGATTTTCCTTTTCCGCCGTTTTGCGCCAGTGATCGAAGTCGATGCCGCCGACGATGGATTCCGGCAGCAGGTGATCGTAAAAGGCGTGAATCAGGGTTTCGTCGACAAGAATGTCCTGCCGCCGCTGCTTGGCTTCGATGCCTTCGATGTCGCGGACCAGTTTCGCGTTGTGCTGGAAAAAGGGCCAGCGCCGGATATAGGCTTCGTCCACCTCGCCTGCGACCAACGCCTCGCGGATGAAGAGTTCGCGTGCCGCCAAGGGGTTGAGGACGCCGTAATTGACGCGCCGCTTCGCTTCGATGACCAGCCCGTAAAGCAGCGAGCGTTCGTAGGCAATCGCCTGCATCGCCTTTTTTTCCCAATGCGGCTCGAATACGGTTTTCTTGAGCAGATGCGCGCCTGCGGCGAGGATCCATTCCGGCTCGATTTTCGCCACGCAGCGCGCGTAAAGGCGCGTCGTCTCGGTAATCTCCGCCGCCATGAGCCACTTGCCGGTTTTTTTCGCCAGGCTCGATCCGGGATGCACCAGGAAACGAATGGCGCGCGCGCCGAGGTAGAAGCCGGATTCGTCCGACTTGCAGCCGATGTTGCCCAACAGTCCGGAGAGGAGCGCGCGGTGGATTTGCTCGTAGGTGGCCGGCGCCTCGTTTTCGCGCCAGCCCATTTCGGCGGCGAGCGTGTGCAGTTGCGTGTGCGTGTCGCGCCATTCGCGCAAGCGCAGATAGGAGAGGAAATGGCGGTGGCAGGCTTCCACCAGCTTCTTGTTCGATTCCTTGTGCTTCACCGCCTCGGCGAACCATTCCCACAGTTTCACCCAGAAGAGGAATTCGGATTGCTTGTCCGCAAAACGGCGGTGCGCCTCGTCCGCCGCCTGCTGGCGCTCCAGCGGGCGTTCGCGCGGGTCCTGCACCGACAGCGCGGCGGCGATGACCAGCACTTCCTTCAGGCAGGAGGCATCGCGCGCGGCGACGATCATCCGCGCGATGCGCGGATCGAGCGGCAGCTTCGCCAGTTCCCCGCCGGTAGCGGTGAGTTCGTTGCCTTCGTCGAGCGCGTTGAGTTCCTGCAACAGCGCAGTGGCGTCGCCCACCGCCTTTTGCGGCGGCGGCTCGATGAACGGAAAGGATTCCACATCGCCGAACTTCAGCGTTTTCATCCGCAGGATCACGCCGGCCAGCGAGGAGCGCAGGATTTCCGGATCGGTGAATTCAGGCCGCGCGTTGAAATCCGCTTCGTCGTAAAGGCGGACGCAAACGCCCGCCGCGACGCGCCCGCAGCGTCCGGCGCGTTGCTGCGCCGCTGCCCGCGAGATTTTTTCCACGCGCAACTGCTCGACCTTGTTGCGATACGAATAGCGTTTCACCCGCGCCAGCCCCGTATCGACAACGTAGCGGATGCCGGGCACCGTGAGCGAGGTTTCCGCGACATTGGTCGCCAGCACGATGCGCCAGCCGCCGTGCGTCCTGAACACGCGATCCTGTTCGGCGGCGGAAAGGCGCGAAAAAAGCGGCAGGATTTCCGGTTGCGGGCCACGGAAATGGTGCTTGCGCAAAGCCTCCGCGCCCTCGCGTATCTCGCGCTCGCCGGGCAGGAAGACCAGCACATCCCCCGGCGCGGCGCGGATCAGATCGTCGATCGCAGCCACAATGGCGTCGAACAGATCGTGCTCGTCGTCGTCCTCTTCCAGCGGCCTGACCGGGCGGTAACGCAGTTCCACCGGGTACAGGCGTCCCGACACCTCTATCACCGGAGCGCCGCCGAAATGGCGCGAAAAGCGTTCGGCGTCGATTGTCGCCGAAGTCACGATCACTTTCAGATCGGGGCGCTTCGGCAACAACTGCTTCAGGAAGCCGAGCAGAAAATCGATATTCAGGCTGCGCTCGTGCGCCTCGTCGATGATGATCGTGTCGTAGGCGCTCAACAGGGAATCGGTCTGCGTCTCGGCCAGCAGGATGCCATCGGTCATCAGCTTGATGCAGGAATCGGGCGACACCCGATCGTGGAAGCGAATCTTCACGCCCACCGCGCCGCCCACGGAAACCTGCAACTCCTGCGCCAGCCGCGAAGCCACCGAACGCGCCGCCAGCCGGCGCGGCTGCGTATGCCCGATCAATCCCCGCGCCCCGCGTCCGAGCGAAAGGCAAATCTGCGGCAACTGCGTCGTCTTGCCCGACCCGGTTTCCCCGCAGACGATCAGCACCTGATGCTTTTCGATCAGCGCCGCGATTTCCGCGCGCCGCTCGTTGACCGGCAACATCGCCGCGCTTCCCGAAACCCGGACTTCCGGCATCCGGGCGCGTCGCGCGGCAAGCGCCTGACGCGAACGCTCGCGCAATTCGGAAAGGTTTTTTTCCGCGCTGCCCTTCCCTTTCTCCTTCCCCTTGCGCTGGCGCAGCTCGCGCGCCAACGCGAAGAGCCGGGGCACATCGCGGGTCAGGCAATCGGAGAAATCGGAAGGAGATTCAGGAGGAATACGGGACATGCGCGACAGCTTGCCGGTGAAAAAAAGATTTATACTGGAATATACCTTGTTATAACTTTTGGAGAAAGCCATGCCTGCCAGCACGGCAAAACCTGTCCCCGTCAAGCTCGAAGAGGAAATGCGCAATCGCATCAAGAGCCTTGCCGATGCGCGCGATCGTACAACGCATTGGTTGATGCGCGAAGCCATCCAGCAATATGTCGAACGGGAAGAAAAACGGGAAGCTTTCCGGCAGGAAGGCATTCGCGCATGGAACGAGTATCAGGCGACGGGCCTGCATCTGACATCCGGGGAAGCGGATGCCTGGCTCGGGCAACTGGAATCGGGTCAGGACGCGGAGCCGCCCGAATGCCACGTCTGATCTGGTCGCCGCACGCGCTCCTGGACGTTCAGCGTCTTTATCGCTTTCTTGCCTCAAGGAATATCCCCGCAGCCAAACGCGCAGTGAGCACTCTTCGTGAAGGGGTGAAAATCATTTCCGTTCATCCGGAAATCGGCCGGCCTGTCGAAGACATGGAACCGGAGTACCGGGAATGGCGGATCGACTTCGGCGACAGCGGCTATGTCGTCCTGTACCGCTACGACGGAAAAACCGCCGTGATCCTGGCGGTCCGACATCGGAAGGAATTTGAATACAAAGGGCTTTATTGACCTGCCCCACAGCAGGAGTTTTTGATCCATCACACACGGCCTGGAGCGCGCCCGTGAAGCTCAAACCCTGCGGCCTACTCCAGCATCGACGTGCAGTGCGGGCAACGGGTGGCCGCCGGGGAAACCTGGCTGCAACAATACGGGCAATCCCTGGTAGTCGCGGCGGGAGCGGCTTCTTCCGCAGTTTCTTCCGCAGTTTTTTCCTTCTGGGCGCGCAATTTGTTGATGCTCTTCACCAGAAGAAACACCGCAAAGGCAACGATGAAAAAACTGATCAGGATATTGATGAACGATCCCGCATTCAGGGTCACCGCCCCGGCCTGTTTGGCCAGCGCCAGGCTGGGGTAAGGGCCCGGCGTCTTGCCCTCGGCCAGCACCAGGAACAGATTGGAAAAATCCACCTTGCCCAGCAGGAGCCCCAGGGGCGGCATCATGATGTCCGCAACAAGGGAATCGACGATTTTCCCGAACGCCGCGCCAATCACAACACCGACCGCCATATCGACGGCGTTGCCTTTGACGGCGAATTCCTTGAATTCCTTCCACATGGCAGCCTCCAGACAGAACAGAAAATACAACCGATTTTATAGCGATTCCCGAAAACCCCCGGATTCCCCAGAATAGACGGTTAATAATAGCGCCTGCAAAACTGGAGAAAAAAGACCACCTGAGGCTGGAGAGGATCTGAAACTCTTGCCCAGGATTTTTCCAAAAAACTCATGGGATGAAGGCAAAATGGAAAAACTGGATTTGAATGCAGTGGCTGAAAAATTTGAAGAAATCGCCACCGGAATGCATTTGTTTTACAACACGGAAACTGGCGAATTCGATTTCTACAGCGATTTTATGGAAGAGGAAGAGGAAGAGGTCGATCGAGAAAAGTTCGAGGATGATTCCTGGGTTGCCGCACCGAGCCAGTGGGAGATCAATGAATACGACATAATGACTGACTATACCGAAACGATATCCGACTCACATAAAAACAGATGTCTCTGTATCGCCCTGGACGGCAAGGGCGCGTTTCGGCGATTCAAGGATATGCTTCATCACCTGGATTTGATCGATGAATGGTACATTTTCAAGCGCAAGGCCTATATCGAAATTGCAAGGGAATGGTGCGAGGAAAACGGTATTGAATACCTGGACAATGCGAAAAAATGAAAAATCAGGAAAAGGCAGGCCAGGCGGCGACGGGAGCGGAAGCTCACCCGGACAAGGGAAAAGACGGATTGATTCGCCTTCGGAATGCCGTGCGCTATTCATGCGATGGCCTGAAGGCCGCGTACCGCCATGAGCAGGCATTCCGCCAGGAAACCTGGCTGGCACTGCTGATGATCCCCTGCGCCTGCGTGTTGCCCGTACCCCTGCCGCATCGCGCGCTCCTGATCGGCAGCGTGTTGCTGGTGCTGATTGCCGAACTCATCAACTCGGCGCTCGAAGCGGTCGTGGATCGCATCTCGCACGAGCGGCACGAGCTTTCCAAACGCGCCAAGGACGCCGGCAGCGCCGCAGTGTTTCTGGCGCTGATCAATGCGCTGGTGGTTTGGGGCTGCATTCTCTTTCCGCTGCTCTCGGATTTGATTTTCTAAATTACTTAAAGAATTATTCCTTATAAAATACTACTGTAGCTGAACATTATTTAAGTAAATTTAGAAAAATCCAGAAATACTTGGCAAATAATGGGGTGATCCGTATAATCCCCCTCCTTGCAGCGCCCGTAGCTCAGTTGGATAGAGCACTTGGCTACGAACCAAGGGGTCGTGGGTTCGAATCCTGCCGGGCGCGCCAGAGTCCATGCGGCTTTGAGGGAAATTCCCTCAAGGCCGCTTTCTTTTTTGCGTAACTTTTTGCGTAAGTTTGCGTGACTTTTCCGGCGTCATGATTTGTCTCACTCGCCGACGACTCGCAGCAGGGTGCGGGTGCCGCCCCTGTTGAGTACCCGGTTTGAGAGTTCGATCAAGCGGCCGACATCGGCGCTGGCGTAGTGCTCGGGGATCGACGCGCTTTTATGACCCATCAAGGCGTTTCGATCCTCTTGCGCCACCCCGGCGAGCCGAAGGCGGCTGGCGTAGGTGTGCCGCAGGTCGTGGATCCGCACATCGCGCAGACCGGCGCGCTCGCGCGCCTTGCGCCAGGCCGAGTTATGCAGCCGCGCCATCCTGTGCCCCCGGAACGAAAACACATAGACGGGGTGGCGCCCTCTCATCGACTGCACGATGCTCCATGCAGCGTCGTTCAGGATCAGCACATGCGCCACGCCGGTTTTGTAGTCGGCTGGCGGAATCACAAAAACGCTGCGCCCCGCTTCCGGAACCTGTTGCTCCCAAGCCCAGCGAAGCCCGACGATGTTCTCGTCTCGCGCGCCGGAATTGACGGCAAACAGCACCAGCTCCTGCAAATGTCGCGGAAGCTCCTCCATCAAGCGATCCTGTTCCTCCCATGACAGCGGGTGCGGTGGCTTCCGCCGCTCTGGCAGCATCGTGATCAATGGCGGCTGTTGCTCCAGCCATGGACGGCCATCATCGTCGCGCCAGACGCGCGCACAGCGCATAAGCACGGTGCGCACGACTTCGAGCGAGCGGTTGACGGTCGTAGGAGAGACCCCCTCCGAAAGACGATCCTCCACGAACATCTCAAGCGTGCCGTCGTGGATTTTTTCAAGCGGAAGGGTGCCGATGTAAGGCAGCAGGATCCGAACGTGGAAAGCGCAGGTTTCCGCCGAGCGTAGAGCGCTGGACGCCGTCAGGTAGCGCGCCGCGCCATCCGCAAACACTCGCCGAGCACCTCGTCGACGATCGCCGTTGTTCGCGCTGGATCGTCTTTCGATTTCGCTGGTGAGCCACCGTTCCGCGTCCTCTTGCGAGACGGCGCCGAGCCGGGCGAAGATTCGCTCTCCCCGCCATGCCTTGTCGATGATCCTTTCTCCGTTTTTGTCGAGGAAAATTCCTCGTGTACGGGTAGTTCCCATTTTTTGCACACGTCCTTTCCAGGACGCCCGTTGCGGTTCTTATCTTGTTCCGCCCAGGCGTCGAGGTCAAGCCGGTCGAACGCGATGCCGCGCGCGCCGACCGGGATCTCGGTTAAAGAGGGCCGCACATCGCGGTCGAACACGGTGCGGGACATTGCCAGATAGGCCGGGGCGTCAGCCAGGCGGATCCGGCGGGCTGAAAACTTCATTGCAGACATCCCCTCACGAATTCCGCAGCCGCTTGCGGGACGATCGCGTTTCCGTAGGCGCGCAGGCGTCCCACTCTGGCGGGAACCCCATCAGCCAGCGGGAATGTGCCGGGTTCAACTGGCCGCCACCTTCCATCCCGGAACAAGAGCCAGTCAGCAGCTTGCCAGTGGCCGTCCATCGCGCGGGCGTGTCCTTCCCGATCGATCCGACCATCTGCGAGAGAGGGATGCCTGTGTCCCATACTCTCGGCGGCTTGACGCCCCGCCGCGCATCCGCAGCCGTAGGCGTTGGCCAGCCGGCGAGATTCGCCGTGCCGCCCGTGCCATTTCCATTCTTCTCTCTGGTTGTTCCACTCTGGCTGCGGATTCATCATGCGCCGCGTCTGAATTTTCGACCCATCGAGAATTGCCCGGATCAATGGCGCGGAAAAGAGTATTGGGGTCTCTTTCATTTCCCACCTCCAATCAATTCACACTGATCCACCGCTCGCCAGCCGTCGATCAGCCCCTGCGCGTGCAAATCCTTCACGAAGGGTTCCAGTTCCGGCGTGTGGCGCCGGACGAATTCCCGGTTGGCTGCGACCTGTTGCCGCTCGGCCTCGGTCAGGGTTCGGGGTTCGTGGCGGCGGAAGGGGGGTGGCGCGGGCGGCGCGGATCCGGAGACGCGGCCTTTCTGCTGCGCGTAGCTCATGCGGCCTCCATCCGGTCGATGAATTCGATTTCGCGGATCAGCGTTTCCAGATGCGGGGCGGCGGCGCCGTTCCGGGCGTACTCACAAACCATTTCGAGCGCCGCCTCGTGATGCTCTTTCGGGATCCGCGCGTGCAGCGGGTGCAGCGTCACCTCGCCGTGCTGGTAGTACAGGGACCGCACCAACGAGCGGAAAAACTCCCCGGTAAAGCCGTTGCTCAATACCAGGCTGCGATGCCGCGCGAAGGGACTGGCCTGGCAGGACAATTTCGGGATGTCGCGCCGGGCGGCATCCACGGCGGCGGTCAGCGCCTCGAAGGCAGCGATCGTTCTTTCCAGCGGCGCGCCGGCGTCGAAAAAGAGGTCGCCGGATTCCAGGGATTGCAAGACGAGGTCGGCGGAAGCGAGCAGGCGGAGCAGGGTTGGGGAAATGGGCTTTGCTTTGTACATGGTCACTCTTTCAGAAAAAGACTTACCTCTGGAAAATCCAGGCTTTGACCGTTGTGGGTTTTTCCGGATAACTTGGGTCGCTCTTTGCGTTGTATGCCGAATTGATAACACTATTGACGGCCCTCACCCCAACAAATTTATGCAACCGGCTTGTTTTCAAAAGCCGCTTCAGATCCGAAACCGGGGGAATCTGCTGCTTCCGGTCGGCGGCAACCTGCACGAAATGCGGGAGGCTGATCGCGATCAGGTTTTCATCGCGCGAATGGTTCAGGCGCGGGTCGGAATCGAGTCCGTTCAAATATTCGTAGACCTCCCAGAATTCCTGCACCACCGGATGGTCGGCGTTGATCGACCCCTGCCGCTCGACGGCCATTCCGACGACGAATTTCTGGGTGGAATCGCGCAACGTGGGGCCGATTTCGATAACGCCGTCGAGCGCGTCGAGCAAAGCCATAATTTGCGCGTGGTTTTTACAAATCCGCTTGCTGCGGATTTCGGGATGCGCCAGCAATTGAGCCTCATAGACCGGCGTTTTTTCCCGGATCGTTTTCATCACCGAGCCTTCTGCCCGGATCGCCTTCAGCAGGAAACCGGACACGCTTTCAATCGGCGTCCGTTCGAGCTTCTCAGCGGCGACGCGGGTTTCCTGCGAATGCTCCGACACCGTGAAATTCAGGTGGCAAATCCGCTGCAAGATCGCGTCGGAGGCGGAAACTTCCGCGTTTTGCGAAATCACGACAACCCCCCGGAACGGCGGCTCATACGTTTCGTTCCCCCCGTTTTTCACCCCGCGAGAACGGACGCTGCGCCCGTTGTACGCCGTTTTATTAACCCGGCAATCAAATACAAGAATTAAGCGGCATACTGCACCGGGGTATGTTTGAAGTAATCCCTAATCCGCTCGGGGGTATTGAGGAGGAAGTTCATGAAGGTTGTGGCTTTGTCG
>Ga0123357_10000705_pt1 | contig 33588 bp, 26 predicted proteins | sample TergutEmb28metaG_FD_89873 | JGI IMG/M metagenome (GOLD analysis project Ga0123357, IMG submission 89873) | Embiratermes neotenicus P4 segment gut microbial communities from Petit-Saut dam, French Guiana - Emb289 P4 | ecosystem: Host-associated > Arthropoda: Insects > Digestive system > Gut ... | reverse complement strand
TGTAGGAGAGAATTTTAACCAACAATTATATGTTTTTAAAATATTATATGTGAATTACTATATGTGATATATTAAAAAAATATAATAAAAAGTGCAATTAGTTGGCCTTTTATATATACATACATACTTTTGCACGGAAAAATGAAAATAAAAAAAAAAAAACCTTAAGGTTATTGGAAATATCTTTAAAGGAAGAATTTACATTAATATATGAAGGAGAATTAAAATTAAAATCAGGATAAAAATTAGTAATGGGGTTGCCATTCAGATAACGAATGTTACTGTCCTCTAAGACTTAAGATGTCTTTCATCATAAAAAATCATTTTGTCTTGTGACAGGTGGCCTATTTGTCCTAGATGATGTTCTACAGGTGACTGTATCAGGCTGTGTTTTTTGGATGATCAAGTGCTATGGTTCTGGGGATTACTGTTTCCTTATTAGCTAGATGTGTATTGGCAGTTTCAATTAGTTCCATTTTCCATTTTAGAAAAATAGGTTCCACAGTTTTCTTACCACTTAGTTTATAAATTGAAGAAGCTATTTGTTTAGCTAAGGGCCCTTTTCCAAATCCATTCAGATGCAAACCACGTTAAATGAAACGGTTTCTATTAGGAGTGAATTCCAAAACTGTAACATAATTAAATAATTCTGCAATTTTCTTCAGTTTTGAATCAAATGTCTTGATTTCCTTATTCACATTTTTCACATGGAGTTATTTGACAAGTTATATCTATGCAGAATATCTAGCATTAATATGTTTGTGCTATTGTCCTGTAAAACTTCACAATCTGCAATATCACCTGTTTTGAGTTATTGTTATAGACATCATTAACACCACCACTGAACACAAGCACATCATTTTTTGTTAGTGTGAATGAGTCTATTACTGTCTTTCCCAAAATATTTTCCAAGCCAGCACCAGGTTTGATGAGTCCACAAACCTCAAATTTTGCACTTAAATAATTACCAATTCTCAGAACACTTCCCTTAAAGTGGTTGTTGCCTATAATAACCACCTTGCTTTTGTTGTTTGTATGGTTTTTCCACTGCACACATTCGCAGTATGTTTCTTGTATCCTCCCTGGAAGCCTATTCTTGGATTTGTGACTCTTCTTACTTTCTCTCTTGATATTTGTCAATTTATTATCATTGGAATGGAATAAGTCTCATTATCTTTCTTAGCACACTGTTTCAGTTGGGTCTTCTTTTTATTTTGTAGGTTATGTTGAGTTACAATCTTCTTTTGTGGTTCTTCTACTGGGTCCTTTTTAGATGTACAATACCTCACTGGTTTATGCTTGTTATCCTTTTGGTTACTGTAAATATCGCTTATTTTAGTCTCAGATACTGTATTTGTTTTCATATTATTTCTAATTATATCACTGTCAACTTCACACACTACACTGGGATTCTTCAAGATCGGAGTTTGTTCGATTGTACACTCAGATACTTTCTCCATATTTTTATTTTCATCTCCTATTTTAACTTCAGGGTGTCTTGGCATCACCAAAATCCATTCATCATACTCTTCCAGATCAGTTCGTAACTGCTGAGATATAGTCGTATCCATGCTATCTTATGTTCCTTGTTAAATAAGTCAATGATCAATTGGGCAGAACTTAATTCATTTAGAGCTGATGAAGCTGTTGTTCTAAATCAGCACATTTTCTACTGTCTGGTAGTGTAACAGATTTTTCATTTTCAGTCAAACTTTTAAAGTCGCACTCAGTTCACGCAAACGACTCCATCATCTCAGTCACTGAAAGAGGTCCTTCATTTAATAGGGTTGTGACTAACGAAGCATCAAAGACAGCATAGAATGTCTGTTTCAACTTTGACTTCATACACAGAAAGTTAACTTTCATATATGTCCTGTTCTTCTTCCAGAACCATTGCCATTTTATGTGGGTAAACAGAGGGACGTCCCCACATCCCTTCTGTCTACTCAGTCTTTCCTTTTTGATTTCGTCCATTTGTCCTCTCTTCTTAGTGTCTTCCAGTAGTTGACTAAACCATCTTGTCTGAGGCATTTTCACCAGCCTCTTTCCTTTAACTATTAATTGTAATGCTCTTCTTGGTATCCTTATTTGATGACAAATTTCTGCTACCAAAATTTCATTTCCAATTTTACACATAACAGTCTTTCCCTTCCCTCAATACTTACTCCAAAATGTCCTTGACACTTAGTGTATTACTGGCTCAGGAGTAGCAGTTGTTAAATTTTGACTCTGTGGTCTGCCAGGTTGATAACAACAGTCACATGGTTCAGTAGATGCCTCGGGAATAACAGCTGTTAAATGTTCAAACCGTGGTCTGAGAGATTGATAATATGTAGTCATGTGGTCCAGTACACTGTCTCAAACATACCATCTCTGTCTCCAGGGTAGGAGGGTACACCAGCAAAAACTGATACTCAGCTACCACACCAAATGATGCCATAACCCAAATAACAATAAAAATCTTCATAGTCATATTGACTACACTAAAGTAATAGTAAAGCTTTAGACTTGTATTTGGGAGGTTCTGGTTCAAATCATTCCCAGGACACCAAATATCCAAAGCAAATTGCCATAATTTTCCTCATATTGGTGAAAAATTTCTTATTCCCACATTCTTTCTAATTCACTACTAATTTTTAACATCCTACCATCCAATACTACATACTCATGATATAACATACTGACAACAACCTTACACAAGTGCAAATAAACAGTGTGTTTGTACCTGGATTAATCATTTCAAAACACACAATTACCTCTTTTAGTTTTTCCATATCTTGTAAATAAAAAGCAATGTAGAAGAGAGACAGGAAGGAATTCACAAACTGGAACTGAAACAGATACACAAACTTAGCAAAAACACCTGACAGCTGACAGTGTGGACTGGACATACTAAGTTTGAAAATTAGATGAGTGTAGTAAGCATAAAATAGCTGCAAGTAGGAATATTACAAGGGTAAATCAAAAAGTAAGGAGAATATTTGACTAATCCAAACAAAATAAGTCACAAAAATTGTATTATTACATTTCAGTATAGTTCCCTTGCTTCTCCTAACACTCTTCACACCATTCCACAAGCTACTTTGTGCCACCTAAAAGAAATGTTTTTGGTTGTTTGTGTAGCCAATTGTGCAACAGATCTTTACTTTATGCATCATTTTAATCAATAACCATGTCATGCTTCTTCTGTGCACTGAACATGTGATAGTGAAATTCAGTAAAATCTGGACTGTGCAATAGATGAAGGAGAAGTTTAAAGTAAAGTTTGCAAATCATTTTAAAGGCCTCATTGGCTGAATGAGGTTGAGCTTTGTCCTACTGCAGTACTACACCTTTAGACAGTAGACCACTGCATTTACTGCAAACAGCAGATTTAAGTTTCTCCCCCCACCTGGCATAATATTTTTCATGACTGAAGCTCTTTCCATATTCCTGACAATGATCGAGAAACTGACCATTCAAATCATAGAACATCATCAACACAACTCTATCAAAGAAAAGACACTTCTGAGTTTTCTGCATTGTGGGCATGATATGTGTTTCCACTCATGCTTTGTTGCTTGCTTACAGGTTTGTAGTGATGCACCCACGTTTTATCTATCTGAACTAGCCATCATATATACACACCCCTCATTCACTGATACCACTTGCAGAATTCACACTGCACAGACTTTGCAATATTTGAGGGCATCAGACAGGACCAAACATACAGTCCAGTAGCAGATGTCTAGCCTTTCAGCAGTAGTAGGGACAACATTAACTTTATGAAAACAGTTGACCACTGCTAAAGGTTGTTGGAAGGCGAGCATGATCATCATCAACCACACTTGTTCTACCATTTACAAAAATTTTCACCTTACACTAACACACTTTTCTCCTCATTATGCTGAAATACTTCTGTGAATTTGAGAGGGTTTGACCCCTTATGTGTACAGAAACCTGATTACTGTAAATTATTCATTAATGGTACAGCTGCAAAGTGGAGCTGACAATTCAGACCAAGTACAAGCTAAAGCTACTGGCAAGACACTTCAAGACTTACTTAACAATACTGTTGGTATGATAAACTTTGGAGAATGTTCTGACAAGAAGAGTTACTTCTGCTAACAAATTACCTTTACTTTTTGATTTACCCTTGCAGATTAAGAAAATATGAAGTGCTGGATGGACATGGAGCATGGATTAAGACGTACTCTGAACAATAGCTTACATAGTACTCAGCTGGTTAGTATTTAAAACTTCTTACTTATGATTCAATATGGTTCAATATTAAGGTCATGATTTTCTGAGACATGTCATCATGTAGTCACCATTCTGATACTGCCACACAACATTAACATTCAGGGCCATCAGAACCTGAAATCTTATGTGGTTCAAAGTATAAATTGAAATTTAGGTAATCTAAGTACACCACACACACATATTTACCAGAACAGAGAGTTGGCTGCTCCACAAGTTTACATTTTCAGGATATTACCTGTAGAGAACATGTTCAACTTTGTGTATGAATGTAAGGCCAACCTCCTTTTTCAGATAATAAATTAAGAAAAAAAGTCTTATATTTGGATGAAAGGTAAAGCTGTCCCTGTGCATACCACACAGGCATACAGGGACTGGAGGTACAGGTCTACCAGTTCTTGGCCTTGGGTCTAGATCGAATGAGTGATTAGGTTCATGTCCCAGTCACTTTACCCCTGGATGGAGACACCCTGGTACCCATTCACTAGGCGTCTTGATGAATCCCAGAACCAGTCGGAATGGTTTGGAAAATAAATAAATCTTTTAGCCTGCCAGGAATCAAACAATGATTTCTATGACATCCAGTCCATAGCCAGTCACCACACCAACTGCTATATCCTGGATAATTACAGGGATTTAATTTGACTTATTTCAGTGAGAAGCCCCAGTATTATATTTCTCAGACTGAAAAATGAATGAAACTGCATGAGAAGAACAAAGTGACATCCCTTGTAACAAACTTAAAATATTACCTTTTGAGCATCATCTCAATTTTTTAAGTAGCCAACTTATGACAGGTCTGTCCCATGAACATTTACTTGACTTGATCATAATCATGCTACATGCCCAACACTTCACGTGGCAATCATAACTAGTTTATATCACTCACAAATGTCACTAATCTCTCTCTACACCCAAGATGTTCCTTCAAACAAAATTTTGCAGCACTTTAAATAATCTACAACAGCACCAAAAAATGGCTGCCACTAGACATTCTATATGTAACAAGCCGCAATTCTCATGCCTTAACTGTACCTTACATGCAAAAAACAAATACTGCATTGCACTCAGAATAGGAAATACAGTGAACCCTCTTGGTTCACAAGGGTTACATTTATGAAAATCCCATGGTGAGAAAACCGCAATGTTCAAAGAGCTTAGGGGAAACAAAGACACACAAAACATCAAAACTATGTTAGTTACTGATTAGTGAACATGAAAATATTTTTGTTGGTAATTACTGGATAGGTTTTATCACAGTTGTAGAAATAATTATAACAGAAGAGTAGGATAATATTGGACACTCAAACCAAATACCTTTACATTCTTGGATGTGAATGTACACTGGTATTTTCTTCCAACATAGGCCCATCTCATCAGCATTAAAGCTCTGCTGTGGTGAATGGGCCTCACCTCAATTACCTTCCTAAAATGTTCTTCCTACTGAGTGCAGGCCATGCTATCAGCAGACCCTGGTCTTCCCTATCTCTTCACAATACCTAGTGTCATCTGCATCTTAAAATGTCCACACCACCCTCTGCTGAACTGGAATTTGCCCTTCTCTTCAATTCCAGAATCGTATGTAGTGGTTGTGTAACATTGCCTTCTCCCTCACCACAGCACCACTGACAATCCTTTCTATGCCTCATCTTCCAGCCATTAACACAAAAACCTTTCCATCTTTCTGGGGAAGAAGTCACTATGAATTACACAAGAACTGTTTGCTCTTGGTGAAGAACTGGCCTCAAGGTTTCCCATATTAATTTTAGATGACAAATTAACATTAATTTGTTTACACCAGAAGGTGTTGCACCACAGCAATTCTCATTCCCCTGTCCAACTGGCCCAGTAACACCACTGTCTCTAACAGAAATATTATTATTTTATCCTTAGGCTTTCTGTGAGCACATTCAGTATTGCATAACTAGGCAGCTAATGAGACAGACATGCAGCCTTTATAGTATTACTACTTTGCAAGCACAACTATGAATAAGCAACAACACTAAATCACAATGGACAGGGGTTACAATTCTTCTGTGAATAGGAAAACCACAATGTGTAAACCCATGAATAAGGTCAGCAGCAGACTCACAGTGACTACAACTAAGGAAAACAGACAACTGTTCAAACCAAGGGAAAAAAAAAAAAAAAAAAAAGTACAACACACAATGCATTTACAATCACCAGCAGCTGACTTTTGGTCATTACTGCACACTGCTGTCTTCATTGGGCTCTATATCCACTGATGTACTGCTATAACTGCACACTTCTATCATTATTTGGATCCACTATCTCAGCTGGTGTACTGCCATCACTGCACACTGTGATCTCAAACTGGATTTACTTTCAGCTTCTGTACTACCTACCATTACTGGACATTACTATCCACTGTCAGCTGGTGTACTGCAAATACTGTACACTTGTTATCCTCTTTGGATCCACTATCAGCGGGTGTACTACCATCACTGCACATTGCAATCGTCACTGCAATTCACTTATCAGCTGCTCTACTGACATTATGGCACACTGTTAGCCTCACATGGATTCACTATTAGTTGGTGTAATGCCATTACTGCACAATTCTATCATCACTTAGACCCACTGTTATCACTGCACACTATTATCTTCAGCTGGATTCACTATCAGCTGGTGCACTGCCATTACTGCACAACAGGATTCTCATCTGGAATTTCTGGTGGTGTTAAAACCCAATAATGTCACATTGTTTAATAGAAACGTATATACAAACACACACACACACACACACACACACACATATACATTCTCTCTCTCAACAGACTTCTAATACACACAAAATTTTACATGCATAACACAGGTCACTCTAATAGCAGATTCACAAGGCATTTCAGGTGCACACATTTACAGCACATGCATATGTTTTCAATCCACGATACAAATACGTAAGAATTGAAAAGGTGCTCCTTACATTCTAAACACTCTCACGTAATTAGCTTTGCCATCATATAGACAAATGCCAGTGTTTCGGAAACGAGTCTCCAAAGTATTAGCATTTAGCCCAACCAAAATAAAGCCAATCACCTGAGAAAATTTCAGCACCTTTATTCACCAAAGAATCATTTAATATCACAACTTACAATAATCATCATGCATGATATGGCCATTAACTAAAATATACTGTACATACATATCCTGGATTCAGAAATTCTTCTCCATAAGAAGCAGAAAATTACAGTCATCCCATTTTCCAGAAGTTAGTTATCTTCAACAAAGTTTCACTTTAGAGCAGACTATCACACTGAGTAACATTTTTCTAATGAGGAGAGGTACTATTACTACACTGAGGTAACTGAAAGAACTCTCATGGATTGGCCACCTCAAATATCCGTAATGGAGTTATTCTGCCCAGTACTTTCCACTCAAGCTGCATAGCCCCCAGTTCACACAAATGTTGATGGTAATATCACACAATAGGCTGCAAGTACTTTAATCTCGCTGAAAGAGGTAAGGAGTTGGACAGGAACCCTCAGGCATTGCAATGCCCAACATCCATGGAAACTCTTCCTATGGCCTCAATATTTACACTGAATGAAAATCAGTGAATTAACTGGCTATGTTCTGACTACATCTGGGGCCCATCCAGCCTTGTATTCAATGAGTTCTGGGTATAGAGCAACCACTCACAAACCCAGTATATGTGCTGTCCTTTATCTTACTGCCCTTTCAATCCAATGCACAATATGACAAGATTTTAGGCACAAAACAAGGCATTAAAAATGAAGGGTATGTATCCACAGTGTAACACTCCTGGTATATTAACTCTGTTTCGGCCAAGTAACTTCTCTTCAAAAAATTTTCCACTCCAATAAATATTTATCAAGTCACGTGCATGGTGTGCACATAGAGTACATGTAGGCCTTCACATTAACTAAAATTTTAACACAAACACAAATTGTAGTAACACTCAGCATGAAATTATGCCCCCATTTCTTGCACTGTTGCATGTGAGCATACAGACACAGCAAAGCCAATAGGTACATGTTTGCAAAATTTTTGTTCTGGACACACCAGAAATGATAAATACCTTTTAATTTCAATTACAAAAGTATTGACAACACCACAGTAATAATGAAACACGTGTGAACACAATTACAACTTCCAGCAGCTGTCCACATTTTTCAGAGTTAACACTCTCAAAAGACACACAATTGATGAGCATTCTCTTTTCCCTCAACACCATGTCCAGCTATTTCCTAGGGTAAAGGAGATCAAAACATGAAACTGATCAGTCATATTTGTGAGGTAAGAATATGTGAAGCCTTACCATTAGTTACAGCTATATCTTGCACAACATTTTTCACATCAAATAACATCTGGCTAATTAAAAGACCTTTATCTGAACTTCTGGTACCTTCCCAGTATTCTAATGATAGCCACATTGACAGTTACTCCCCTACCCATGTACAGCCAACATGTATTAGATGCAGTATGGTACAAGAGCATTATAAAATGTTAAAAAATAAGTCAAAAGTTGTTCATGTGGATTAAAGGCAACATCACGACGTGGTATAATTGGGTATGAAGGTATGGCTCCATGCACTGTGAACCCTGGCACAAGGTGGAGGAAGTAATAATTTTCACGCACTGGTCACTTCATCCAACTGACAGGTGGTTGGGCCTAAGAGCAGGTTTGGGCTTGACTGATCTTGATGTAATGGTGAAGATAAACATCTCTTTCCTCCTATTAACTACATCCTGGTCATCCAGCCTGCAGCTATTAATTTTGTCTTCTTAGTGCCCTTAACAATCAGTCAGAATGCACTACTATTGTGCACCATACTACATGCAGTTCACAACAGCAGGAAAACTTTAAGTGCCTTTTATACCTTTTAAATTTGTTTATCCTCTGCTCCTGCCTGTGATGAGGCCTACTATACCAGCTTTCAAAACAGATGTCACTATTAATATGATATAACAAACTGTTAAACGACATCGCATATGAGATGTGACTTGTTCCATCTCCTGCTGTCTTTGTGACACACTTAAGGATCCATGGAATGTATGTATGTATGTACGTACATATGTATGTATGTACGTATGTATGTATGTATGTATGTATGTAGGTAAGCTTCTCTGCCCAAATAGCCATATGCCTTAAGCTCATGCTTTATGGTGTTGTTGTATCTTCTTCTTACCATCAGATGGCAGACTTAACCTCTTCTGTGGTCTTTGTTGACCAAAGTAGGCCTATGCATTTTACTTATGAATATAGAAAAAATAAGATAACTGCAACAGTATCAAGTTCTCCCATTTAAATGTGATTGCAAGGGCATGCAGGGTGCCATGTAAAGTATTCATGGATGGTAAACTACAAGCTTAAAAAAATGACATGAAGCAAAATGCACTCTCCTGATGCTGTAACAGCCATGCCACATGGCACTTCACTAATGCAACAGAGTCACAATTTACAGGTAAACAAGCGAGCTATTTAGATACAAACCAATGCTACTTTGACGATTAGATGATTTTCATACTTGGTCTCAAGCCTGTAGTTTTCTGGTTGAAGAAAAAGAGAACCCATTGTAATGTCACAAGTCAAGACAGGATAATGAAACATACACAGTCATTTGTAAAGTCTCACAGATGTAACTATCTTGTACATGGGTCTTAATTATTGAGAACAAAAGTTAACTGCTGGTTTCAGAATTTAAGGTTCACACAGCAATGCTGCTGCAGAGTCCAGTCTATCTTGGATGGGACAATGTGTCACTGGGTGGGCAGTTCCCAATGTTCTGTCTTTCAGACTGCTTGTCCCCAAAGATTAGCAATGTAATCCTAAGAAATGTTGGGATATAACTGCCCAATGACACAGTGTCTCATCCCTGAGGACTGGAATCCTTGCTGTGGGTTGCTGACAGTGTGGAAGTGTTGAACATACAGGTCTGACAACTGAGAACAGGTTAGGTGTGGTTTGCTGACAACACGAATAAATGTCTTCGATATGTGGGTCTGACTCTTGAAAATAAGCATAGTTGTGGGTTGTGTTTGGTTTCTAACTGTTCTGTGTGCATGGGTCTGACAGTTGAGAACAGGCCACACAGCTGTGGTTTGGCAGCAGCATGAAAGTGTTGTGTGTGTGTGGGTCTGAAAACTGAGAACAGTTTCGCTACAGGTTTCTTTTGGTTTTGAACTGTTGTGTGTGTGTGTGTGTGTGTGTATGACTACTCAGAACAGAAGCAGCTGTATGCTGCTGACAGTACCAAACCTCAGTTCAATGACTAGTGAAAATAAAAAATTCTTACTCAAAACAAATCAATGTATTGTTAACTGAAAGAAATGACTGAGTGTCAGAGACTATACACTTGTACATGACAGGGCAATGTATAATTGGTACTAAAGTCGAGAGCTTTGAATGTTAGCATCATAGCATTTTGAATGTGATGCCACGTCCTCTGGTAGATGGTTACCAGTGTTTCACAAGAACCTCTTGCCTCTGTCTTTACAACCCCTAAGGTTTAGGTTCCTCTAAAATATTGGACATCAACTAACAAATTACATGGCATCACAGCCCAGATGACTGTAGCCTTAATACTTACAGCCCTGATAACCTCAAACCTTGCAGAGCATGAACATAAGCACCAGTGTGGTTGTGACAAAAACACTGGTTCTTAGTGTGCTTTGGAGCAAGCAGCTGGTCAACCCAGCATTCGAGACTGTAATGATGCATCTGAAAAATCTTACACAGAACAATTCCAACATTTACTCTGACATTAACACTTTCTGTGGAACAAGCAAATAATCAACAGTAAATCGGCGGAAACAATTGGAAGTGACATAAAAGCCAACACAAACTTGCAGCTACATGAAGCTGACTCTAACCTCCATCTAGCACTGAAGTTAAGAAATTATTGATGCAGTTTCTCAACCTCCATTGCACAAGCACGTGCTCAATAGGCTAAAACATACTGTAAGAAGATAAATGGACCATGAGCTCTAAGCAGCATGGCAAAAGAGATCTATCGCTATATAGACTTCAATCGCTTCTCATGCCACGTCTTATTTTAGGTCTGAATGCTTCACGCAGTTTAGAAGTTCTGAATAAAGTACCAATGCAGAAAAACAGAAACTGGAACATAAGTCAGCACGCTAAAATTCCGAATGACTTCAAAAGCCTTCTTGAGTGTGTGTCACAAAGAACACTGAAGATAAAGTGGGGTCAGACTCAGTCCCTTGGTACTGTAGACTACTGTACCAAATCATGCCAGCAAGAGTACAAGTACTTATGGAATTATTTGTAGAGGGAAAACTGAAGTTCTCAATGTCACTTTGTGCACCACATTTCCGATGTGGAGCAGCCCAGGGTCGAACCTCAGCCTCCATGTGAAACTGGCATATTACTGCCTGAGCTACAGCACAGCCACTGAAGAACCTAACAATGTGACAGAAACATACAGTATTTGAAAAACAATGCAAAAGTGGAAACTGCAGCATGGAGAAGCATGGGAGATGGTACTGTTCATAGCAGACAGAAATGCAAGTAAACCTCATTAACTATAAAATCACTGACTTCAGGGATGTTGAGTGCTAATAAAAATAAATCTGACAAGACAAATGAAAACTATGACTGACTGTGGAAAGTGAGAACATTCCACAAGCTCAATTATTCATATGCTAAATAATACAGCTCAATTTAACACTTGCAAACTGATTAAATTATGGTGATCTTCAAAGTTAAGAGTCATTTTCACAAAATGTATACTAAAGAAATACAAATGGTGAAGAACAAAAATTTACAAGCTGGGTGAATCTAAGGGATATATGTGCAAATGACTGCATATTAAGACAATGACAAGAGATGTGGGACTCCTTCACTCACAGCTACTCATGCAACTGTATCAAGACTCACTACATGGACTGAAAATATGGGACAAAAATTATAAATGAACAATATCTCATTTTCAGTGTTATTTGATGATCTACATACTTCAGCAAAAAACTGCTGTGGCAATGTTTGGCCAAATGGAAAAGAGATGCCTAAGAGTCTTGTACAGACAATGGGATTAAAGCTGGTGATATAAAGACTACTGTGAGGGGTAATTTTACTGCCATGGCACAAAAAGATGAACAAAATGTAAACATACTATTGAATATGCACCATTTGGCAGTAGATGGTAATTTATGCGATGACCATGGAAATACCCTGAAACTGGACAGAATACAAAACTACAACAGAAACATGGGGTATGTCAAGAAATCTCACCGAATGACGAACTCTTATCCCATCAGCAGAGGGACCTTCAAATGGACAAAGAAACTGTTTTTCCAATTCCTGTACCTCACCACTCTCAACAGTTCCATCATTCTCACACATTTCTTTCTTTCTTCCTTTCTTAGTCTGACCTCTTCAACCTACTCTGTGTAGGTGCAGAGGGTTATTGTTGCACCTGACCACACTCAACAGGACTCCCTTCTCCAGGGAATCCTGTTGAGTATGTCAGGTGCAACAACAACCCTCTACCTGCACAACACAACATTCACAAAAAACAAACATCCATACCCTCAAGTGGGATATAAATCTGCTATCCAAACAAGCAGCTGCAGACCTACGCCTAACACCACGCGGCCAAAGGGAGCAGCGTCATTCTCACACCTTATAGTTCAAAATTATCACACTGGCCATTCAGATTTATGTTGGTCAGGGACTTAAAACAAGAGGCAGGAAGGGCACCTACAAATCAGACCATAAAGCAAGGAAGATAAGTCCCATCCATTAGAAAAAAAAAAAGCAGGCTTGACATAAGACAAAGATGCAATAAAAAATGGCCTTTGGACAGGAAAAGAATTTGGTGCTGTGCATGTTCTGCTAAAAAACAAAGAAACATGAACAAAATTCAGGTGTCCAGAATAAAATGTGGGGTTGTGTTCTAGCCCATGTTTTAAGACATATCTCATCCAAACTGAATTACTGACAACACACTGCCATTAAAACCCATGACAAATACATCCCTGTCACCACAAAATGGTGCATCCTTAGGGTGTAGATGGAGGAATGGCCTCCAATATGCATGGTAGGTGCCAATATATTCAATAAGCAGTCAGGGGCAGCCAACAAGGGGTGGCCTCCAGACTGGGGGTTGAAAGAGGTGCTAGCAACTCCTCACCACAAAAAATTACCATGGTACAAATATATATGTGAAAGACAGAAGGCTGGAACTCACCTTGGGCTGCGATGCAAACTCCCATCATAAGGTATGGGGCAGCACCAACACCAACTCAAGAGGAGAAAGCCTACTAAGACTTCAAATGGGCACTGAGCTACACATCCTAACTAGAGGAACAGAACCTACCTTCCTGGGCTCAAAAAGGCAGATATTACCATCTGCACACAAGGTGTGATGAACATGGTGAGAGAATGGAGGGTTTCTAGTAAATCCGCAGGATCAGATAAGAGAGAGATTCACTGTGTCTTACATCAGATAGCATTAAAAGAGAAATGGGGTCACAATCCCAGAAAAACAGACTGGATGGACTATATGGCCGATTAACAAAGCCAACTAAGGCCCCATACAGATTTCATGCAAAGGAAGACCTGGAAGTGGCATTGCAATGTATAAGCGATGCCATCAGAGATACCTATGAGATGAACTGCCCTATTAGGTTGAAAAACATCTCAATTCTTGTACCATGATGGAATAGAGAGTTATCTAAAATCAGGTCTGGGGTGAGGAAACAATTTAATAAGGCTAGGAAAACAGGCATAGGTGACTGGGAGAGGTGTAAGGAATCCCAGCACACCTACAAAAAGGTGACTGTTGTTGCAAAGAGAAATAGGTGGAAAACATTTTGTGAAAGCACTGTTGGTGCTCCAGAGGCATCCAAGCTTCACAGAATTCTCAGACAAGAAACCAACATCCACCTAGGCTGCCTTAAGATCTCTTCAGACCTCGGAGGAACAACAAAGGCCCAGGGAGAGATATAAGCTCAGGGCTTAGGGGATTAGCAGCAAAAGTGGTTTATCATGGAGGGGTGGAATGGGCAATTAAGTCACTCAAACCCTACAAGGCTCCTGGAACAGATGGGATATATCCCATTCTAATACAGAAGGGGCTTGACATATTGCTCAGCCCCTTGACCAAAGCCTTCAGGGCAAGTATTGCTCTAAAATATGTTCCACAGGCTTGGGGGGCTACTAAGGTACTCTTTATACCCAAACCTGGTAGAATGGCCATATCAAGGCCAGAGACTTCAGACCTATCAGCCTTACGTCTTTCCTACTAAAAACTCTGCAGACATTGGTTGATAGGTTTCTAAAGAATGGACCATCCACTGGCTGCCTCACAGTATGCCTACAGGGAAGGCAGATCTACTGAGCCTGCCTTACATCACCTTGTGAGCAAGGTGGAGGAATAGCTAGAAACCAAAGGACATGCCACTAACAGTTTTCTAGATATCACTGGGGCTTATGATAGCTCATGTACAGGGTAGAGGACATGTCAGCAGACAGGAACTTGACCGTCAATCATGGAGACAGAAACACAGAAGGCAAACCTCATAAAGACTGTCCAGAGAGAGGGGTTTATTTCCACTTTTGTGGTACCTTTTGGTATACAATGTCTTAAAGGAATTACAAATGGATGGTTTTCTGGTTTATGGCTATGCAGATGACATACCCATCTCAATGATGGGGAACTTCCTTAACACTCTCAGGGATTTTATGATTAACGCTCCGAAAATTGTACACAGATGGTGTGAGACCAAAGGTTTACCAGTAAATCCACTGACGACTAACATTATGGTCTTCACCAGGAAATACAAACCAGAACCAACAGAGCCTATGAGGCTTGAGGAGAAAAAAAATAGCCTTCACCTATTCAGTGAAATATTTAAGTCTTACTAGACCCTTAATTAAGTTGGAAGCAACACCTCACAGAAAGAAGGAAGAAATTTTACTCCTCTATGTGGGTGCATAGAAGAGCCATGGGCAAGACTTGGGGAATTAGCCTCTAAGTAGACCTATGGATGTACAAGGCAGTTCTGCTGCCAAAAATACTGCATGCGTCAGTGGTCTGGTGGCCTGTGGTGAGTAGGGTGGCAGCAATGAACCTACTGCAAAGCCATCCTGGAAGTTACTAAAGGGCTGCTGTTGGGTATATAAAAACTACACCTACAGATGTGCTGGGAAGTGGCCCTCTGTTTAACTCCCCTGGGTCCTGCTGTCATTGTAGCAGCTAGATTCACTTCATATAGACTGAGATGTGAAGGCAAATGGAGGAATACAGGGTTAGGACATACGAAAATTGAATTCCTTCAGAAATACCCTTTCCCATTAAAACAGAATAGGATCCTCAAAATGTATCAGTTGGTAAAACAATTTAAAGTACTGATACTGACTAGAGACAATTGGTGTATGCCACGCATAATTGCTGAACCTAACGACCTTTGCTTATAGATGGGTCAGGAATTAAGAACCACTTTGTTTCAGGTGTTTTATGGACCAGCAGATAATCATAGGGTACGTATTCCTATGGGCAGCCTTTCTACAGTGTTTCTAGCTGAGGTGATGGCAATCCTGAGGTACATGAAACTCCTAATGTCTAAGATTGTGACAAGGAGAATAATACAAGGTACTACCCACAAGTCCCTGAAATTTGTATGCTGCGAGAAAATCACTCGTAGCGCAGTTGTATGCCACTACATATTGCGAGCTGTACCCTTTGTTAACCAGTCTGCCAAGTGGTGTTTTGCTGTGTGGTCATGTGTGCTGTTTCTGTGCATTTTTCTTGACGTCATGTTACTGCTGATTTGTGATTGTACCGACCTGCTAAAATGACTGATGTGAAGGAGCAACAGATTTGCATCACATTTTGCTTCACACTCTGCAAGATGGCAGCCGAAACATACAAAATGCTTAAAGACGCATTTGGTGATAATGCCCTAGGCCAAACGCAAAACCTATAAATGGTTTAAGCATTTCAAGAACGGACGGATGTCAGTTGATGACGAGTGTTCTGGATGACCTTCAACCAGAGCCAAAACCAAAACTGTGGCAAAAGTGCGAGAGGCTATCCTGGAAGACCAAAGATGAGCAATTCACAACATTTGCAACAATGTTGGACTGTCGTATGGAACGTGCCAGTGAATTTTGTTGGATGACCTCAACATGCAGCACTATGCAGCAAAATTTGTGCCAAGGCTGCTGAACAGTGACCAAAAGGAATACCGTATTGTTGTCTGCACTGAGCTCAAGGAACAGGCCAAAAATGACCCCAACTTCATCTCTAATATCATTACTGATGACGAATTTGGGTGTTCAGGTACGAGCCTAAGACGAAGCAGCAGTCGTCTTAGTGGAAGACTCCCCTTCACCACAAAAGAACAAAGCACGACTGTTCAGAGCAATGGCAAATCGATGTTGGTTTGTTTTTTCGACAATGAAGGCACTGTGCATAAAGCACAAACTTCCAGACAGTGGTGTAACAACTCCTGCTCCCCGTATCATGACAACGTTCTGGTTCATGCATCACTTGTGTGGTAGTTTTTGGTTTCTATGAACATGACAGTCATCCCCCAACCCTCCCTACACATCCGACCTTGCCACCTGTGACTTTTTCCTACTCCCAAAGATGAAACTGAAGCTCAAGGGGCAACGTTTTGAAAGCACTGAAAAGATCCAGACCAAATCATGGGACGTTACGAAGACGCTGACATGAATTTACTTCCAACAGTGCCTCTGAGCACGGAAATCCCGCTGGGACCACTGTATCAATGCGGAAGGGGATTACTTCAAAGGGGATGGAGGCGAATAGAAATTTTGGTAAGTAGTTAAGCTGTGGTAGAAGAATTTCGGGAACCTTTGGGTAGCACCTTGTTCATATCTGCTCTGATAGCAGGGCAGCAATAGCAGCACTTGCAAAAACCACCACTGAATCAGCTATGGTATGGGAATGTTTGCAAGTGCTAGGAAAAACTAACTGGATCTAATACAGTCATTTTAGTATGGATACCTGAGCATCATGGAATACCAGGAAATGATGAAGCTGATAAACTGGCCAAGGAAGGGACCAAAGTCTCTTCTGATCAAACTGTTTGGCATTCCCTTTGCTGTGGGCAAAGAAGTCAAATTGAGTCACTTGAGACCGGAGCACCTGAACAAGTGGAAGACTTGTGCAGGTTGCTACCAACCCAAGATGCTCATGAGCGAACATGTGCAAAGAAGAGCAAAAGAGCTTCAGGCAATGCTTAGGTCGCAGCTTAGAGTGGCTGTGGGACTATTAACAGGCCACACAACCCTTAGAGCTCATATGTTTAGACTTGGACTCACACAGTGGAAGGACTGTCAACTATGCATATATGGAAAAGAAGATAGTGTGCGTATTGTATGTCTGGCACTGGCATGCAAAAGATACACAACCTAGGGTCGTTATGTTCTTGAAGCCCAAGAACCTAGAAAATGTGAGGGTGAACGGCCTTATAAGCCTAATCGCTAATACAAGGCTTGGCATAGTACCTTAGCCCCATTCAAAACAGCAAGGAGAAACTATGGAACTACTAAGATTTATGTGTTGTTAGGGTCCGTAACATAACCACTCGCCATTTCCTACTACTACTACTACTATTTAAGAGAGACTGCATAAAGTATATATTACTGTGGGGACTGTGATGTCACTCAGTAGGTGGTTGTGCATTTCAAGGCCTACCATATAAAGAATCACTACTGAGGTACTGCCAACATGTATATGTATTGCATAGTCTATAGAGTACTACCATTCCCTATTCAATTCATACAAAGCAACAAACACAGAAGTCATTTCAGATCAAAATCTAAGCAATTTGCTACTTGTTTGAGTAAAATCTAAATATTCTTAAATACTCATCCCGCATCATTGTATATCCTGGGGTTAAATCCCATCACACTGCGAGGGTTAATATACAGCAACACATGGATTTTATGTTTCTGAAAGGGCAACTTAAACTGACTGTAAAATGAAGGAAAATGCAAAAGCAAGAAAATTAAAATTTATGTATTTAATGAAATTACACACACAAAATTAATACCCTGTTATACTAAAAACATAATCTAGCACACTGTATTTCATTAAAATGTAATACAGTCAAATCATGCCACATGTCTACATCAGCGACTTCTTTGCTTTCTGCTGAACCCTGTACACTTCATTCTTAGTACTACTAAAGACTAACATTATATTTGCATCCAACTGTGTGAAGTACATAGGATATTTGGAAAGTAAGTACCGTCTGCGCATATCTCTCATGCATCCTCGAGACTGTCACTTTGCGCGTGTGTACTGACTTCCTCTACCAATTGAGAAGCCACAGGCACCATTTTGTGAAATTCGTTTTATGTTTATGTTTGTTCCTGTGCATTAAACATGTTGAAGACAATTGAAGGGGCCGCTGACTGTGAAATACGGTTTGTAATTCGTTTTTTGAATGCTAGGAATGTGCTACCAAGTGAGATTCATCACCAGATCTGTCAAGTGTATGGTGACAATGTGATGAGTGATGGCATGGTTAGGAAATGGGTTCAGATGTTCAATGATGGATGAGAGAATGTGCACAATGAGGCGCAAAGTGGGCGTCCATCTTTGGTGAATGATGATTTGGTGTGTAAGGTCAACAAAAGAGTGCGTAACAACAGACGTTTTACAATTTCTGATCTGTTATCGGAAAGTGTGTGCACAATGGGTGCCCAAGATGCTCACAGAGGAGCACAAAAAACAGCGTGTTGCATGTGCTTTGATATTTCTGATGGCCTATCACAAGGTAAGAGACGGCATGTTGAGCCATATTGTGACAGGAGACAAGACATGGGTGTCCCATATCACACCTGAATCAAAACAGCAGTCCTTGCACTGGAAGCATACAGGCTCGCTGAAAAGGAAAAAGTTCAAGCAGACGTTTTCAACAAGGAAGATCACGTGCACCGTATTCTGGGACAGACAAGGTGTTCTCTCGGTAGAATTTTTGCCCCAAGGCACAACAATAAACTCTGCTCTTTTTGTGAAACACTGAAGAAGCTGAGGTGTGCAATTCAAAACAAAAGGTGCAGAATGCTGAGCATCACCATTCTTTTGCTTCACGATAACGCTTGGCCGCACTCTGCTGTTCAGACTCAAGACCTCATCACCTCATTTAAGTGGGAACAAATGGACCACCCGCTGTACAGCCCTGATTTGGCGCCAAGTGATTATCACCTCTTCCCACACCTAAAGAAGTTCCTGGGCGGCAAGCAATTTGACGACGACGATGACCTGAAATACGCTGTGCAGAAGAGGCTAACATCGCAGGCGGACGCATTCTATGAGAAGGGTATACAAAAACTTGTGCCCTGCTATGATAAGTGCCTCAATAATGGCGGCAAATATGTGGAAAAATAGTGTTTGAAGAATGTAGAATCTGATAACAATAAAATTTTATATGAAACCTTATTCGATTTTTTTTACAGAGAAACGGTACTTACTTTCTGAGTAAGCCTTGTACTTCCTCACAGTGCCGACACCCTCAAGTGCTGATAAAAATCTTCCTTGAGGTTCAGTAAAATTAAGCTACCCAATGAGGAGACAACCTGGTCACAAACTTCACTTTTCTGGGACGTCATGCAGCATGCATTTCGGGATTATCTATCAGTCCCATCTTCAAGGGTCAAGCAGACCAGTCTTTTTGAAAGACTGGTCTGCTTGACCCTTGAAGACGAACCCCATCCCAAAATGCTGGAAACTAACTACCAGTCTACACTGTCAAACATCCCAGAAGAGCAAAGATCTCATTTCCACCAACGTAAAGGTAAAGCAATCCAATTACAGGCCAGGACAGGCCCTGAGGGTTCCAAGAGGTTAGTGCTCCCAGATTTCAAGACAATCGGCACATGAAAGTGGTAAGGTTGTCAGCCCTATGCACCAGCCACCTTTAACCCCCAGGAAATGTTCCTGCTACTCATTTTTGTTAGAGGCTGAATCAAGCCCAGGGCCATAGTGTGACTGGAAGGATTATGTCAATGAAAAATTCCATGACACCATTGGGAATCAAACCCGTGACCTTCCGGTTTGTAGCACAGTGCCTCAACCAACCGCGCCACCACATACCCCATTTCCACCATGGTGAAAGCCTGAAACCGGGTCCTCCAAACCTTACATTCACACCAATCCCTGCCAGCCTGGCACTGAGGCCGCATTTGTGACTTGGCACGTTTCTGTGCCTTATCTCTCAAAACTACTCAGCCCTGTCTTCCCTTTTAAGTAAACAAACCAAATTATTTCTGGTTCTGCTTCCTACAAATGACCATACTTGGGCCCAATAAAACATTTTTGGGTGTTTTTCACATTTTATCAACTTCTCCCATTGTTGCCTCCACTATTGGACAGAAGCTTCTGAAATTCTGCACCCAATGCTGCAATGTAATCCTTTCCTTTGCACAGCAAATCAGCAGTTACTCTAAAGTTTTTATCAAACTTGATCTGATCTCATTTGGAATTTTTTATTGACATAATGAACATAATATAATTGCTACAGATGCGCTGTTCTCTCTTTAGGCCACACCCATGACAATTCTGTAATGCACAACTTGGTTTGGATCAATAAGGTCCAACTCAGAGCTTTGTATGTGAATTCAAGAATTACTCCATGTATTTAAATGCTGCCATCTTGCATTCTGGTAAATATGGCACTTAAAATGACAGCCACAAGCAATTTCATGTTCAATTTCAGCGTATAATCGAGTAAATGGGTAGCAAGCACAAACATATATTTGAGAAAATGTAACATTCTTCTTATGTAAGTTTTGACAGGGCAAATAAAATGTGCAAATCAAGGGAAATGTAAAATCCAAGTTCCACTGTATATAAAAACATAACTGTTCCGTTTCCTACTGCACACCTAAGGAAGAACATCCAAACATATGAAATTTACTATTTACTTTTACCAATACATGTGACAGCCATGACTGTTAACATGATGTGCAAGTACTGCAGTTGAATTTCTGGATGCAATTTGAGTAATTTAATTACACAAGTGAAATTTACTTACGCTATATTGACATGGCTGTTTGCCCGAAAACATTTCATTGAATTCTGTTGCTGTGAAAGCTTCAAGATTTACGTTCATGTTCCATATAAGCAACAATGACAGTCTCAAATCAGTTTATTTACCCTACTTTCACTCTGTAATAAAGTATGAAAAATGTTTTCTGGTAATTCATTTAACACTGAAAGGCATTTACTTTACCAAAAAGTCTGGAATATGGTTGGTGAAAAACCTTGAAGTTCACACAGAAATCCTATTACAAAACAATAAATTTTACCTGTTCCATGCCAATATACATTTGCATTAATGAAATTAAATGTAAATGACCAAGAAAATTTTTGAACAAATTCAAACGCACACAGTATTATTGTAAGGAATAAGCATCATGTTCACAGATCAAATGCCAACCTTTCGTGTTTTCAAAAAAGTACATTTTTTGCTGTCATCAAAATTTTCAAGTTTACCACATAGTGTCACAAGTCTTAAGAATGAACTTTTGGTGTTTAAGCCTTTACAGCCAAATGACCCACATACGGGTCCCGCAGTGAGCTCTTCCAAACTGCTGAAAAACCCATAAAGGGGTCGCAAATGATGCGTCAACTTTGGAGGCACTTTTGTCAGGTCTTCTTTATGGAGTCAGAATGACCCCTCTCGAACCCCTGCCCACTCCAGCAACCCTGATATACATGTCAACATATTGCAACTGACCCATTATCTCAGCTGACTGACACAGTTCCACACACATAGCATGCTTCAAAATTTACAAACTGTATGATGAATCAAGGTATACTCGTACATATGACAAGACAGGGTACTTGGGTAAAGACTCATGCTCTGCCACTGATGACACGACTGCAACACACAACTGTTATACATGGGACTTGCAAAGTTGAAGGCTTAGGACATAAAATATATATGGACAACTTCATTTTCATCAGCAAGACTTTCTGATGACTTACAGAAACATTAAATAAATTCATGTGGGACAGTAGGGTCCAACAGCCAAGGTATGCCTCCTGAATTTGGACTAAAAAAACTGAATATGAAAAGGGAAGACATAAGGTTGAAGACTACTAGATGTTTGACTATATTAGTTTGGAACAAAAGACAATAAATTTACATGCTGGCTAATATGGAGCCAACATCAGCAGAAGGAAATTTTTGTGACAACAGTAATCACCACATGAAACCTCACATTGTGGAACAGTATAACTGGCAAATGAGTTATATCAACAATCCTGATCATATGGCCAACATGTATTTGATGTAATTACAAGTGGATAGGAATGTTTCTCCATCTTCTGGATCTAACAGTACTCAACTTTTGGATTCTGTTACCTTCATGTGGGCCTAAATACACCCAATGAGATTTCAGAATTTCCCTTGTGAGGAATTTGATCGAAGAAGCTGGAAGAAGCCAAGATCGACCCACTCCCATATTGGTTGGAAGGCCAAGTGAGACCACAACAAATGTTATGCTGCTCAACAGCTGCCATAACAAGCACTGACCAGCAAAATCCAGCAAACTCTGCTGCCATTTTTGTTCAGCTCACAGCCAGAGCAAGGGCATGGTTTATAACCATGCCAAATGTGACTTGTGCCTGTGAGTGGTGCCTTGTTTCATGGCATATCACACAATAGCAAACTGGTAAACCACCAGAACTGTAAATAGTCTGTGTAGTGATTAAATAGTGATCCAAGGACTCATGGATATTCTGCACCACCCAGAATTAAGTAAGTAATAAAATACACTATATTTTATATAATGCATGCAATTGACAAGCCTACATTTATTATAAAAATAGGTAAGCATTTTTTTCCAAATTAATCAATTCATAAACAGACTGCCAAACTTTATTTCCTTAAATGTGAAGGAAAGTTTATGAGATATGCTTTTTTCCTAAGAGTAAAAGTGATCCCATTACAAGCCCGTTGTGGCTTAGAGGGTGGGTAGAGGTATAGCTCTACTCTTCCATGACTGTGGAACTAGAAGGGGGTGAGTGGTCAGCAGCACGCCTCAGCTGCACTTCCACAGGAAGGACCCGGTACCCATTTTACAGGAGGCTGGGTGGGCCCTAGGGCCCATCTGGATGGGCAGAAAATCTTGTCCCCACTGGGATTCGATCCCGGACAATCCAGCCCGTAGTCAGTCGCTATACTGACTGAGCTACCCGGCCCACTTTTTCCTAAAAGTAGGCATTAAGAATTAAAATCCCCAGTTAAAAATCTTGACAGGTTGCCATTGCATGGAGGGACTTAATTTCAGCATTAAAGGGTTAAGAATGAGTCACAATGATGCATACAAATTGCCGGTATTATTTTGTACTGTACCAATTCTGAATATGTTGATATTTTGTATCTGAGACCTACTCCAAATCCTACTGTCACTTTGGCATGTGTGATGGATGGAGAGATATATATGCATGCACAAACATAGTACTCTTGCAACCTAATTACATTATTTATCTTTTCCTTCACCACTCACGTACCACCAGATGATGAACGCCCATCACTGTTGTGACTGTAACCCATCGTCACTCCTGACATGTGCTGCAAAGCTTATGCAGCACCTAGAAAAAGCACGTGGGCTGTCTTGTTAAGCTACCTTCACAACAAATGCCTGTGAGTGTGCCACGATCTGCAAACATGTTAGTACGAAGGCTGTCTGGAAACTTCCCGCACTTTTAAAATAGCGCACCAACACGACTGTGCAGCTATGTCTGGCAAGTGACACATCCTGGCAGTGCCCTTCCTGAGTCACCTGACACCAGTCACGTCACTCTGTCTTCTTTAGTTTACGTGATCTGCCTGCTAGCGTAAACAAGTGTTTGGTATGTTGGTAATTTTTCTGTTGTTAAAAAAAGTCTGATTTTCATGAGCAGCATGTGTGTGTGTGTGTGTGTGTGTGTGTGTGTCAAATTTTAATGTAGGGAAGACTTTTTCAGAGGCATCTGCAATGTTAACAAAAGCATTTGGTAATGAATCCATAAGCCAAACTCAAACTCATGATTGTACAAATGGCTTAAAGAGATGAAGATGACCCATGTTCTGGTCGACCTTCCATGTCAAAAGATTACCAACATGTGAAAAGAGTTCATGAAGTCATCCGTTCAAATTGGCGTTTTGACGGTGCAAGAAGTAGCCAATGAAGTTGGCATTTCAAAAATGTGTCACGAGATTTTGACTAAAAATTTGGGTACACAGCCTGTTGCAGCCAAATCTGCGCCACATCTGCTGACTGACGAGCAAACACAGAGGTGTCTCGAAGTCAGTCAAGGCATTTTTGACCATGCAAACAAAGACAAGAACTTTTTAAAAACATCACTGTGGGTGATGACACGTGGGTTTTCAGTTATGATGTCGAAACAAAAGCCCAGCCTCCACAGCGGGTCTCAAAAACGTCACCCAGACCCAAATAAGCATGGCAAGTTCAGTCAAATGTGAAAGTGATGTTGAGTGTTTCTTTGTTTTGAAGGTGCTGTTCCTCATAAATTTTTACCTCAAGGGCAGACTGTCGAAAGAGAGTACTATCTTGAAGTAATCAAATGTCTGTGAGAGGCAGGGAAGAAAAAGGCCTGTTTTTTTTAAGGGAGAAAAAATGGATGCTCCAACACAATGCTCCTGCACATTCCACACTGCTTATTCATGACTTTCTTGCAAAGCCTGAGACCATCATCATGCCACTACCACTGTAATCGTCAGATCTCATTCCAACAGACTTCTTTTTGTTCCTGAAGCTGAAATTCACATCAAAAGGTTGGCATTTTGAGCCTGTTGTGAACATCCAAGAAAATTCACTGGCAAAGCTGCGTGCTATTCCACAAAAAGCATTCCAGAAATGCTTCCAAAACTGGAAAAAGTGCTGGGAGCAGTGTATAGGAGTGGAGGAAACTACTTCGAAGGTGACAAGGCTGAATACCTCCTAGGTAAATGAAACAGTTTTACTGGAGAATTTAGGGAATTTTCCAGACAGCCCTCATGTCTTATTCATGCACTAGAGTGAGACAAACACCGTCACCAGCCCTGGATGAAGTATGACATGATGGAGCACTTGAAGAATGGCAAACAGCAGACAAAACCAGTGCTAGGAGAAAGGCTACACCAGCATCACTTAGTCCACCACAATTACACACAGACTACTGTGGGACTGAACCCAGGCTCTGCAGTGAGAAGCCAGTAATTAACTATCACCCCTGCCACAAACACATACAATGTGCACCACACAATGTGACAGAAATTCTTTTCTTAGATCCTCCAGACATAGTGCTGTGGGTTCCAACTGCCCTGGGTAAGCTAATTCACTTCATTTTGGCATAGTAAAGATAAAGATGACTGTGATAATATCTTCCCAGGCTACCACTAGTGTCCATTCAAACAGCAGCAGCTATTCATTACTGAAACAGCCGGTAGCCTCCGGGGATTTTATCACCTTTAACCACTGTGGAAGTCTCGAGGCATTTCTGAAGATACAATGGACCTGTAGTATTACATGAGCACCTGCTTTTCTCCATCTGTTTACACCTTTTTCCACCAGACTCCCCTGTCCAACTGTGTCCTACTTTACTCAACATAAACTCACCCTTATCGTTCAGCCAGCATGCCACTTTGTAGTAGGCTTCATCCAGCAATGTAATGACAACTGCTAGCAGGATCTTAGGCAAGTAACTGAGACAAAAGAGGTACCCCCGATCTGTAATTCGTTGGTCCCACCATTCCTGTCAAAAGAACATTTAAGGAAATATTCAAGCAACATAATTCTGAGCTTAACAAAACGGTCTTCCAGGATGTGATGCCATGTAATGTGGTATATTAAGAACCAATACTGTGGAACAGACCATATCATCATGGTAGAAGGTTCTTCTGAAATGGAATCTACCGAGGTACAGGGTACCACATCCCAGAAACCTCATTACTGTGAGAGCCCCAAATCTCACCACATACAGCAGCAACAAGCAACTGACACACAAACCTGTAACTGCAGTGTGAAGATCATGACAATGAACACCAGCAGGAGGCAGAGGATAATGATGGGGACACTAACCAAATAGCGAAACACAATCCTTTTCCAGGCAGGGTATGTCGGTTCCAGTCGGCCTGTCACTGGGCTTACCTCCAGCGTGCCCTGCAACCAGTAACGCATTGCAAGGTTTACTACTAGCAAGACCTACCACACAGACTAACTAGTTAATGCTGTTCATAAAATAATCAGTTTATTATGAGAATCATATGAAACATATAATCACACAGCACAGTACAATGCAGATGATCTAAATACTGAAGCGGGTGGAATACACAGTAACCAACATGGTTTAAATGCTCCATATCAATACACAATCTTATAGCTTAAAACAAATCTGTGTGAATTTAAAGCAAGGCAGCTCTTTCACATATAATATTAACACAAGTGACCGAAAGAGTGACCAAGTCACACCCAGGTATCATGGTTACAATAGAGCTCGTTCTGCACGTGACCACAACTGGGAGCTTCCACAGTTGTGGGGTTTGCCTGGTTAAGACAGACTTTGGTTTGTAGGTTATATCAAATGTGGATCTGTAGGGCAAAAGAATTTAATGGTTATGACAACACTTGATTTATTCAATTGGTGAGGGGGCTGGGGGGAGATAAAACAGACTTAAATGACCACCAGTTGGTGGCAGCCCAACAGGTGGAAATAACATCTGATTTTATCTCAATGTCTGACAAGTGGCACTAATCCTGGGTTTCTGATGTAATACCTTTGTTAAGGTCAGTGTGTGAAAATTACAGGCCCATTGCCAGTATTTAACTAACCCAATGGAGCAAAGTCATTCCTAAGAAGCCAGCAGTCACACAACTGGTCAAGAATTTCCCCCAGAAAATAAATAAAAGAAAAGAAAAAAAAAAAAAGGTTCATTACTGTCTTCACAACAGCATGCCACTGGACCCTATCTTCAATAAGCCCATATAGTCCTATTTCTTTAAGATATATTTTAATACTACACTCCAATCTACACACGAGTCTTCCAAAATGTTTCATGCCTTTAGATTTTCAACAGACACTTTTTATCCATTTCCCAACTCTGATGTGTGCTACATGCCCCACTCACATCATCCTCCATTATTTTATTATTCCAATAACAACAGACAAATAGTACAATCATAAAGCTCCTTATAATGAAGTTTCCTACAGCCTCCTCTTACTTCTCCCTCTTAGGTCCAAATATTCCTCTGACACCCTGTTCACAAACTCCATCAACTTATGTTCTTCTCTTAACGCAAGAAGCCAAGTTCTATGCCTACACAAAACAAGATGTAAAAACTATTAATTTGTGTTATCTGAATCATGTGTTAGAAAAGACAGAAAGACAAAAGCTTCTCAACTGAATAAAAGCAGTCATTTACTGCACTCAATCTGCCAGCAACGTGGAAAACTCACACATAATTAGTAACAGAATTCCTTGGAAAGTGCATAATGAGAAATGCACAGGTAGATTTATGGACAAACTATAACAGTGGATCATTTTCAGTAATGTAATCAGCGTGAACTGCCGCATAATCTACCCAGACTGATTTAATCAATGTGTTTACTAAAGGCATAGTAAGTACAATAGAGAGGGCACAACAGAGGCTCTTGCACCTCAACCATTTCTGATCTTTTCTGTAATCCTCTGCTTAAGCATTCAGCATCTCCATGCTTCAAATAAGGTGCAGTATCTTGTTGACGGAGATGTTGGCAAAGTCATCTGGTTTCAAGACATGATGGCCCAGATGCCTAAATCTCAGTCACCAAGGATATCTGTTTAAACTGGGGCTTCCAGTCACACCTGTGACTGGAAGCCCCAGTTTAAACAGATATCCTTTTCAAGAGTGTACTGTTTGCAACCCTGTCATTGTTCTCAGGTGGTTTCTGCTCAAGCTGAATAACTCCCCAGCCCTTTCAGCAGAGTGTCTTTGAAGTAAGCTCTTAGCCTGACTTTGTCTGTGAATGAACTGCCAATACTCATGTTTCCTGCTCATCTAGCCCCTGATCACTTCCCTAGCAACCTTTGCAGTTATGCCATGGGCAAGCTCAGGTCCTGTCAGTGGATGTGAGGGGCCTTGCCTTGACAACTTATCAGCTTCGCCACGGACTGATGGCAGTCCCAGAATAATTTAGACTATATTCTGGAAGCCATCAAGGGCCTTAATGGCTACCTGTGTAACTGTTTAAAGGTAAATCAAACGTGCTATTTTCATGAGCTACCAAACTTTAACACTTCAACAATACATGCTGAAGAAGCATGAAACTACTGCTAATTGTACTTACCGTGAATAGTGGACGAGGCTCCACCAGCAGTTCATCCCGCTGGTCTAGCGTTCCCCAGCGATATGCCAACTCTGCACTATATCTCTTCCAAGCCTCCACATATATACAGGCCCACAACACATTGAAAAATGAGAAGAGAACAAAACCAACATCTTCTATTGCTTGGTCTCTGCCACAGAACCCAACCTGTATAAACATAACACCAAGGTACACTACATAATGTGAACCTCTTAACACTTCTTACACTGTGAGGAGGATGTTCACAAAGAAAGTGCATGCATACAGATAACTGTGCCTGTCTTACATTGCTCCCATTAGACTATCCTGCAAAATGTTTAAACACCACTCTGAAGCACAAAAATCAATTTTAGTCACCAAGTACACTTGCATCTGATTCACAAACATATGCCAAATGAGGCTACAATCTCATTCCTTAACAAGCATAGTAGTAACACCGTGAAGCCCAAACAAGGAACCTTTTGAATCAAACTGTAGGGTATTAGATAAAATAAATTTGGGCAATATGTTGTCTGTCTCGCATCAGTCCTGACCATTCTGGTCTCTGTCCAACTAGCCAAGGATGCAGATGCCATTTCTCTTGTCAGTACATCCATGGAGTGCATTCTGTGATGATGTGATCACAAGTGATGGTTTGCAGAACACAGCTTCAGTTTAAGGTAGGCTCTGAACCATAGATGATGAAGGGGCTAATATTCTTCACCTGTCCCAAAGTACATAAATCTGCAAACAGATTTGACCAGGGACTAAAACCTGAAACTCCTGAGTTTACAGAGTTTCACCCCCAGTACCACCACAAATTTGGGTAACAATACATTTCATTCAAGATGTCGCTGTTCCTCAAACTGTTGTTTGTCCATATTTCATATGTTAGGACTCCATTCCCTTCACATGAAGTTCTTATCAGGCTGGTTCTGTCCTACACAGTGTCTTCAACTACCAACAGAGAGCATAGACCTTTTTGTGAAGCTGTCACTTCAGAAATTCATCTTTCATGGAATCCAAGAGTTCAATAAGGTATCCAAAAAGACTCACCTTACTTTATCCTTAAACACACAAATCCAATTCAGAAACTTAACACCTATTATTAAAAGTCCATTTCAATTGACATTCCTATCTACCCCAAGGTATCTCAAATGGGCATGCTTCAAGATTCCACACAAAAATAGAGTACACAATTTTAAGGTACCCCATGCACACTATATGTGCCACCCATCACTTTCCTTTGCTGTTATCATACTAATAAAACCCACACTCCATCTGTTTAAGTCTAACTATTCTCTTCAGTACCTCAATTTCAAACATCTTCCATCTATATAATAACATAAGAAACAAGGTATTTTCTTCATGATATGTTTATTTACAATCCCACATGTTTTGGTTTAACATCCATCTTCAGGGACAACAACATATCATAGGTAGTTTCTCAAGACCATTGCATATGAAGCCAAATATAGAAAGTAAAAGAAATAAAACACAATGCGCATCAATATGATTATGGACAAGAATGTAGTTGAAATATCTCTTTAAAAATAAAATATTAAATATAAAATACAATGAAATATTTGTTGTAAAGTCTATTATACTTCTATACTTCCATATTTTATTACACACAACTAATAAATAATGTGGAGTTTACATGGACCAATAGGTACGAGAGGGTGCTGGTAAGTCCTCAGCCCGACCAGGAAGGAAACAAGCTACAGCGATCAAACTCAGGATTTATTCAACACACTCCCCAAGAAGCTCAATACACTTTGTAGCCCATTGCTCTAACTTTTGTAAGCCACTCAAAAAAAAATTGAGAAGGTTGTCCATCCAACCAGGTCTCTGCGCGGCAATGACCTCCGCGTCGGACGAAAAATGGTGACCTTTCAATTGTTTTTTCAGTCCATGGAGCAGGTGGTAGTCCAACGGGGCCAGATCTGGAGAAAAGGGTGGGTGAGCAAGACACTGGAAGCCCGGGTAGGCCAGTTTCTTCTGGGTTGCAAGTGCCCGGTGAGCGGGGGCATTGTCATGCAAGAACAAGACCTCCTTGGTGACCTTCCCACGGCATTTTTCCTTCAAAATGTCCTTCACTTGCACCAGCAGAGATGAGTAATACTCCGTGTTGATAGTTTGGCCCTTTGGAACATAATCAATGAGGAGGATACCATCTTGATCCCAAAAAATCGAAGCAAAAACTTTTCCAGCGGATTTTTGCACTCGGAATTCTTTAGGGCAGGGTGAGCCGCTATGCTGCCACTCCATTGATTGTTGCTTTGTCTCGGGGTTACAGTGATATAACCAGGTTTCATCCATGGTCACCAATTGTGATGGGAAATCATTTGGATTGCACCGAAAAAATTCCAAAATTTGCTCAGTCGACTGGCACCATTGACGTTTTTGATCCGCGTTCAGGCATTTCAGAACCCACTTTGCAGAGAGCTTCCGCAAGTCCAAATCTTCATGAATGATGGACCCAACACACTCATGTGAGATGCCCTCCTCAGTATCTCACACTGCTGGTGCATTCATATTGAAAACTTAGAATAATACACCTACTGCAACATCTTTGCCATGTCTGCTTGTAATGTGTAATAACTTCATAACTGCCGTATCTTACATCAGTGATGCAATCACACCGACAACTTAGAAAAATGAACCTACAACCATAGAATTGCCGCGCTACAAGTTTGAAGGTCGCAGGTTCAATTCCCAATGGTATTACTAGGATTTTTTAACGACTTGATTCTTCCAGCCACACTATGGCCCTGGGGTCGAATTAGCCTCTAACAAAAATGAGCATCAGGGACATCTCCTAGGGTGTAAAGGTGGCTGAAGCACAGGGCTGACCTTACCACCAATCATATGCCGACGGTCTAAAAATTCTGGGAGCGTCAACGTCCCGGGTAGTAACGGCCTGTCCAGGCCTGTAATGAGATAGTTTTACCTTCGCCATAAGCAATGCCATATCAATCTGTATTTATGTACCCAGTTGACAACAGCAGTATATTACATCAGTGGTGCATCCATACCAAAACATAGCATAATTCACCTAATACCATACCTTTGCCATGTCTGTCTGTATTATGTAACAACCTGACAACTGCAGGATCTTACATCAGTGGTGCATTCACTGACAACTTATTACAATGCACCTACAGCGATAGCTCTGACATGTCCGTCTGTATTAACCTAATGTAACCACTTGCAAACTTCAGTGTCCTACACTGGTGGTCCATTCATACTGAAAATTTAGAATAATGCGCCTACTGCCATAGTTGGCCATGCCTGTTTGCACTGATGTAACAACCTGACAACTGCAGTATCTTAGAGCAGTGGTGCATTTACACTGACAATTTATAATAATGCACCTCCTGCCATAGCACTGCCATGTCCATCTCTATTTATGTAACAACTTGAAAGCTGCAGCATCTTACAGCAGTGGTGCATTCAGACTGACAGCTCATGATAATGCACCTACTGCCATATCTTTGTCATGTCCAACTGTATTTATGTAACAACCTGAGAACCATTACGTAGATTTCATGAAATCCTGTACTGGTGAGTTCTACTATAAAACTGTCAATACATTCCACTTTTGGGTAAAATCTGCCAAGAATAATGGAAACTTCTTCACACAAGAGCTGCAAATAATACCAAAACACACAACACATGCCCAATTCACTTTTCCCATGAATTCTGTTGTTGTTAGTGAAAATTAAACAAATGACTGAAAGAGAATGCGCTAGTAATGTTACACTTCATGTACAATTCCAAACTTCTTAACTATGAGGATTACAAATAACAATTAAAATTAAATATGTAGACTTTAAAAATATCCAATGTATTTCCACCCTTGTATTATTAGATAACTTTCAGTGATTGTATATGTAACATTCAACTCCATCCATTTTTAAGTATCTGTTATCATTTGGCTTTCGGCCAGTACACGATCCTGACTCTCAAGCAGGGAAGACTGTTCTAATCCAAACAGGTTTGGCTTTGTCCTAATCTATAACACTTAACTATCATTTTAACCCCAGACTTTACTCTACATAGATAAAACAACTACATAATGAAAGGCACTAGACAAGTTTTTCACACCAAGATCTGGTGTACTAGTTTCAAACTGCATAACAAGCCTCTTCCTGATGTCTCTTTCTATGCAGTTTCTGTCTACAAACACAAAGTCTGTAATGTCCTTTCTGCATGATCTGAGTTACAAATGTCATTACCAACTGCACAGGCTGATTACTGCATTAAACGTTATCGTCCATGCACCACACAACTGAGACAGCACATGTGCACTGGTAGAGAAATGCCCTGCACTACTGCATCTATGATCATGCAAGAAATTTGCTGTGCTATCACAAGCAGCACATTCTCATCTGAGCATAGTGTATTAATATACTATAATCAAAATAAAAATGACAAAACTGCAGTTCATAAGTAATATATGAAGAAATAAAATGGTCAACATACAGCATTAGAAACTTTCAATGCAGTTAAAATAAGTTCACTAAACATGCTTTGGCAACATACATTTGCCATCTTCAGGGTTGTCATTCATTAGCAAGGGAGCCACTGAAGTTCAACAAACACTTGGTGTGAGACTTTTAAAATATATGTAAGTGAACAAGTGAAGCTGTTTCATTTTTATTTACATGTACCACTTACATACTGTAATTAAATAAATCTATCTTGGATGTCCATGGTCTTGGAAATTACTCTTACCTAATGCTTGTACATGTAATGTAAAATGTAAGTAACATTACTTACTTACTTACTCACTCCATGGTGCAGAGTACTTCTTGAGAAGCTAACTGGTTTGCAGCTAATCAAGAAATTCCCCACATTTCACGAAACTAGAAGGTTCATTACCGCACTCACAAGCATCCACCACCTGTCTCTATCCTGAGCCAGCCCAATCCAGTCCATATACCCACATCCCACCTCCTGGAGATCCATCCTAATATTATCCACCCATCTATGCCTAGGTCTCCCCAGTGGTCTCCTTCCCTCCGGTTTCCCCACCAAGACC